>Ga0182744_1001992_pt1 | contig 17350 bp, 14 predicted proteins | sample eDN3rd30CKraftMG_FD_128525 | JGI IMG/M metagenome (GOLD analysis project Ga0182744, IMG submission 128525) | Enriched Miracle-Growth compost microbial communities from Emeryville, California, USA - eDNA 3rd pass 30_C Kraft MG (version 2) (version 2) ...
TCCAATCAAGGTCGAATTGATTGATCAATTTCTGCATCCATTGTTTCAAAAATCACCTCCGACAGAAACTTATCGGACGGGAGCGGAGGGAATTTGACGGACTTTAGGTGGGTTACTTAACGCCGTCGCACTGGCCGGAACTGCGGTTACACTGGGCGGTGGGCGCCGTCGCGGGAATGACCTGGAGGGCGGGCACGGCTTCGGTCTGCGTTTGATCGTCTTTTTTCAGGGCGCTGGCCATGTTTAAAATAGGCTGAAGATCCAAGGCCAATTGCTGGGTCTGGTCGTTTCCGTTGTAAGAAGAGGTGCCTGCGGAGGGGCTTTGAGTGCCCGCGCTGGCAATGGCCGTATCGACGCCGGAACAAATGCTGGCGTTCGATGTTTTGCCGCCGAAGACGTTGTTTTTGAAAAAGTCGTAAGCTTTTTGGCAGGATCCGGAAGGATCATTCGCCAGAAGCTTTTGAGGGGAGTGGATGAACAGCGCTCCCACTTCGGCGAACTCTTCATTGCGTTTCGTGTTGCCGTAACCCGATCCCTGGCAGGGCGGATTTACCGCCGCTTGATAGCTTTGGTAGAATTTGCTCTGGCCGATGGTGTGAAAGAACTCATGAATCAGACTCAAGCTGATTTCCTGAGCCGTGGTGTTTCGGTAATGGCCTTGTCCGTCGGGACATTGGGTGACCATCGTGATGAGCTTAGGTCCGTTCGTATAGTTAGAACAGACAAGTTTTCCTTCGTTGTTGAGTCGTTTGCCGATGTTGTTGCGGATCACGATTCCTTTGATCAAGTCCGCTTTTCCCATGGCTTCAAACTTAAGCGCGACGGTGGCAATGGCTTGCTCCAGCGCTTGTGAACTCACACCGTCGATGGATAAGTTGTTGCGGGCCATGATGGCGCTGGCTTGAGAGAGGGAAGCCTGATTTTGACTGGCGAAGCAGCTATGGGCCGTGTCTGAATTATAGGAAATCTCAAGTCCCGTCACGGCGGAGGGGGCGTAACTCGCAAAGGCTGCGGGAAGACCCATCGTCAAACAAATCAGAGTAAAGAAATAAGGAAAAAACCGCATCATCTCATTTTCGGTCATTTCATGGGCGTTCTCAAATTTTTGGAGAATCCCGCTCTGAAACGTCTCGAATTGAGACGGCGGTTAGTTAAGGCCGGCCTTGGCGATTTCTTTGTCGCTCAAAAGGGGAAGGTCTTTTTTCAAAACGAAAACCGTGTCTTTGTCTTTTTGGAGGGCCTTTTTAAGTCCGATCATCCCGTCTTTGATATCCAGGGCGGAAACGAAATCGGTCACTTTGGCGTAGTTGGGGCCGACGGCCTCCTCTTTGACCAGAGCCAGTCCCACGACATAGGGCTTTTTATGAACGGAAGTGATTTTGACTTCGGCGCCTTTTTTGAGGGTGTCGTAATCCTGCGCGGCCCAGAGAGGAGCGGAAAAGAACAGGACGGGGGTCAGGAAGATTCCGATAAGAAAGTTTCTCATGCTCCTATTCTAGCCGAAGGTTGCGGCTAAAAAAATTTTTTGCTGCCGAGCCCTGTCCTTAGGTCCTGCCCGCGATTCCTTCCGAAAAGAAGTGTGAAAGAATTGAGGCATGAGAAACTTTTTTTTCAAAACGGCGTTTCTTGGCAGTGCATTTTTTCTTTTAACGGGATTTGGAAAGAGTAACAAATCGCCTTCCGAAACGGTGACGACCTTCAAGCCTCTTTTAACGAGCGGTCCCGATCTTTCCATTCCCAGTAATTTGCAGTGTGACGGCGGACAGGTTCCGCTCTCGGTGAAGAAGGCCCTGGAGGAAACTCTCGAATTTCAAAAGACCTGCGGTTATCTTTCCGGCTTCAATAAGCGCATCGCCATCAACGATTATTCCGACGGCTCCAATCCCCCGACGATGTACATTTTTGACGACACGGGAACACAATGTTTGATGAAGACCGAAGTGGCCTTCGGCGGCGGCGGCGCCGGGATTGCTCCTCCGGAACCTTGTAGCGGCGACGGACAAAAGCTCACTCCCCCCGGCATTCATTTAACGGCCACACATAACGGAAGCCGTTATTCGGGAAGTAACGCCATCGGCCTGGTCGGCATGAGCGGGCAGGGAAGTGTCGGGCGTGGAGTGATCATGCACCCCAAGGAAAGCGCGGGAAAGCCGTCCACTTGGGGCTGCACCGGCATCGATCCGGGTGATTTTCAAAAAGTGCGGGAGATTTTGGGCGAGGGCTCCATCGTCAACAACTACTTCGGCAACAAGAGCGCCCCGGGATCTTGCTCCGACACCAACGGTTTGAATGCGGTTGGCGACAACTGCCGTCCGGATCCGGGAGCGCCCAGCCCTCAGGCTCTGATTCATTCTTCACCGGCGTCCAGAAACTATGACAATATGCCCATGTCCAATCCGAAACTGCGTCAGAATTCAGGCGATAGCTCGGGACATAGGTAAGCGGTCACGCCAGGCTTTGAGAGTATTTTTTCTTTTCCTCTTCAAGATCGTTATAGACCTCGTGGTAAAGCTTTTGGCAAAGATCCAGATCCTTTTCCAGGGCGGCGGTTTCAAGGCGTTTGACCTTGTTTCCGATCTCCTCGAAACCGTAACTGAGGGAGCTGCCCTTCATCTTGTGGGCGAGGGCCTTGATCTGATCGAAGTCTTTGCCCCTTAAGGCTTCTTCCATAAAGCTCAAGTCCTTATCCCGCGTGGAAAAGAAAGTCGGAAGCAGTTTGAGAATCATCGGATCGATCGTCGCCATTTGGTCTTCCTTTGTGGGGGTCGGTCGGCTGCCGTAGAAATGATCTAACGTATTTACGATCTGGTCGGTACTGATGGGTTTCACGAGACGTGCGGAAAATCCCGCCTCCAGACATCTTTTTTCGTCGATGACGCCTCCGTGCGCGGTCACGGCGATGACCGGGATGTTTTTCATATCGAGTTTGCGGATGCGGCGGATCGCCGTGTAGCCGTCCATCACCGGCATTTGGATGTCCATGAAGATGATGTCGTAGCTGTTTTTTTCCACTTCCTCGATGGCTTCCTGGCCGTTGCTGGCGAAATCGATTTTCGTCACCAGAGGGTTAAGAATTTCCCGCAGTAAAAAAAGATTGTCTTCGGAGTCGTCGACGACCAAGACCTTCAAATTAAATTTGCGGCGCTGTTGGGAAGGAGCGTTGTCTTCGGTCTCCTCGATCGTGAAGGGAATTTGATTCTTGTCGGCTTCGGCCAAAAGCCAGGAGCGGAAAGGCTTACGCAAAAAGTGGGAAGATCCGGATTTTCGGATAAGATCGATGTTTTCCTTGGGAAAGGAAGTCTTCAGCAGGGAGCTTAAGATTTTCACCCGCGGGTTGGTCTTGAGAGCCTCGGAAATGGCGACCATGTTGACGATACCGACGGAGTCGTCGACGATCACGTGCACCGGCGCTTTCAGTTTTTCCACCAAATCGAAAACGGCTTCTTCCGTGGTGCAGACCCAGTGCGTGCGTGTGGCGCGCTTAAGGATCGAATCCATGACATCCTCGAATTGGCTGGTGAAAAAGATGATGGGCAGGGGATCCATGGATTCCTGAGCCTGCTCCTCGGAGGAGAGCCGGTCATGGTCCAAATCCAGCTCGAAGTAAAAGCGGGAGCCCGTGCCCTTTTCCGACTCCACCTTCAGGCGGGAACCCATCATCTGCAGAATCTCGGAGGAAATCGTCAGTCCCAATCCCGAGCCGCCGTATTGACGTTTGATCGAGGAATCTTCCTGAACGAAGCTGTTGAAGATGTCTTGGGTTTTGTTTTTATCGATGCCGATGCCCGTGTCGCTGACGGAGATGACGACGTGGCTTTTATTTTCTTCGGTCGCCACCAGATCCACTCCCAAAAGCACGTAGCCCTTGGAGGTGAACTTGACGGCGTTGTTGAGGAGATTGATCAACACCTGTTCCAGGCGTCCGACGTCGGCGCGGCATTGAGGAGGAATTTTCGGGTCCACGCGCACGAAGAACTCGATGCCCTTGTGATGGGCGCCGGGAGCGACGACCTGTGAAATTTTGTCGATCACTTCGAAGAGATTGAAAGAAGAGGACCTCAGCTCGACCTTCTTGCCCTCGACGGCGGAAACGTCGATCAGATTGTTCAACATTTCCAAAAGCGCCTGACCGGCCCGCAATAAGCTGTCGACGTACTGTCTTTGCTCGAGGTTCAAGCGCGTGCCCTTGAGCACTTCCGCCATGCCCAACACGGCGTTCATGGGATTTCTGATTTCATGGCTGATGCGGCTGAGAAACTCGGAGCGCACGGAAAGAGCGTGATCCAATTTGGCGACGGAAGGTTTAAAAATGAACACGGCCTGAAAGAGAAGAAAAAATAAAAGGCAGCCCAGAAAGGAAATGTCCAAAATAATGAGATTGCTGTTCACCTTATTGGTGGAGGCGTCCAGGAATTGATTCAGACGTTCCAGGAGAGCGCGGTAGGATTTGATTTCCACCAGCGACTTTTCAGTCCAGTCCGCCGTGACTTTGAAGGAGGGCTTGCGCAGCTCGTTGAGGTTGGCAAAGTTTCTCGAAGAGCAATCCCTGTTTTCGCAAAAATTATGGAAAGCTTTGAGACCGTCAATTTTTTCCCTGGCCTGAAAGAAATCCGCCGCCGAATCCTGCGCTTCAATCAGACTTTGCTTTCTGGATTTCCATCCCGAACTCAGCTGCAGATCCAAAAGGCGGCTGTAAAGACGGTCGGATCTGATGGTTTGTCTTTCCACTTCCCGGATGGCTTGAATGGCTGAGGACTGTTCGGAATAAAGGCTGAATTTGATCGCGTTGAAGGCCAAAGCCAAAAGGGCGATGGAGGTGAGCGCGTACAAATAGACCTTGGTGAGATTTTGTTTTCCCGAACTGAAATACTCTTTGATGCGTCTGAACATCACCACCTCGCTGCCATGCCTATCTTGATCGTAAAATCGTTGGAGTGGTCCTTGTCAAACCGAAGGTCTTGCAAAATCAAGTGAGGCTCGAAAAGCCGTCCTTCCTTGAGAGCGACGGAGCTGAAAATGTCCAAATCGGAGGCGAAATCGCGGCCATAAGGCGTGAGAGAAAGATGAATTCCCATGGGAGGAGCGAAGGAGAAGACTTTCAGCTTTTCGAGGGAGCCTTTTAACTGAGGGCCCCATTGAACGGAGCCGTCCAGGTTTTCCCTCTCCGATTTTTGCCGCGCCGCCAATCCGAGAGACATTCCGTATTTGGGGGAATGTCCCTGGCGGTGAAAGGGCTTGGTGAGCACGGCATGGAATTCTCCGTTGATCAGATTTTTTTGCGAAACACCGGACATCAAAAAGGGAAGGCTCCATGTTCCTCCCAGCTCGACGAAGTATTTCCAGTTCTCGTGGCGCAAATTCAAGTGGGCGAAGATTTCCGGATCTCTCTTTGAGAGAGTAAACCCCAGGGCGCTGAGACCTTTTAAGTTCAGGTCATAGATATTGGATTCCTTGTCCGGAGGACCGTAGGGACCGGACAGCGGATTGGCTTCGAACTGATCGATCACGTCCCCAAGCAGGCGCAGGGAAAAAGTCAGATTTCCTTTTTGCTCTTTTTGAGTGATCTCCGAGGTGAAGGTCAGGGCGCTTTGATCTTCCGCCGCTTTCAGGGGGTAAGATTTCACGGAATAATTCAACTGTTTTTTCCCGTCGACGAAATCCATTTCCGGGGAAATTTTTATGCGGATCTTTTTATTTTTCACGCACTCGATGCGGGTCAAAAAAGGCCGTAGGGGAGAGTCCGCCGCGAAATTCTTGAGCACCCATTTTCGACGGCACTTGGGAGAGAGAGTCACGAAAAAAGCATCCGCCGGAAAAGAAACCTTCAGCGCGACGTCTTTCGAAGAGGACTCCGAGTTTTCTTTTTTGAGTTTGAAAAGAGTCACCGCCTGATTGGTTTGAAAGTAAATGTAGTGATGAACCCCTTTGAACTGGGGAAAGGGCGCCGGCTTGAGGCTGGTGTCGTAGATTTGATGCTCCGGATCCATCGACGTGAGTTTGACCAGATCGGGAAGACCGATCCAAACCTGCAAGCGCGGCCCTTGTTTGGCCGCATCTTTTTCCATGGGAGCCACGGCGACGGGCCAGGCCACTTCTTTCTCGAGGATGTCTTCCAGATAGGTGACGGTGGGAGAAAAAGTGGGCTGAGCGCGGACGCTCGGGGCGAGACTGAAAAACAGCGCGGAAAAGAGAAAAGAAAAAATGGACCTCATTTGAGTTGATACTCTTTTTCTTTTCGATAGAGCGTTTTACGGTTGATTCCCAGAATCTCGGCGGCGTCCTCTTTGCGTCCCCCGGTCTTTTCAAGAACGTAGGTGATGTAGTGTTTTTCCAATTCCCGCAGCGGCGGCATTTCGGAGAAAATTTGGGAGGTCTCCGCGGGATTTCCCAGATTTCCCTCCACGTTGATGTCGGCTTCCTTGACCGTGGGGCCTGAGGCCAGCACGACGGCGCGCTCGATCGTGCTTTCCAATTCCCGCACGTTGCCGCCCCATTTGAGCCGCAGCAGTTTGTTCATGGCTTCACGGTCAAAGCCCAGAAGATTTTTGCCGTTCAGGGCGTTGAACTTTTTGAAGAAAAAGTGGGCCAGCAAGGGAACGTCGTCCCGCCTCTCCCGCAGCGGCGGCACTTTGATCGGGATGACGTTCAAGCGGTAATAAAAATCTTCCCGAAAAGAACCTTTGCGGACGGCTGATTTCAAGTCGTGGGGCGTGGAGGCGATCACCCGCACGTCGATGGGACAATGGACGTTTTCTCCCAAGCGTTTCACTTTTCTTTCCTGAAGAACGCGCAAGACTTTCATCTGTAAAGGAAGAGGCATGGCACCGATCTCTTCCAGAAAAAGAGTTCCCCCCTGCGCTTCTTCAAAAAGCCCCATGCGGGCTTCGAAGGTCCCGGCCAAGGCGCCTTCCTTATGGCCGAAAAGTTCCGCTTCCAGCAGGGCGGGGGGAAGGGCGGAACAATTCACCGGGATAAAAGGACCTTCCCGACGGCTTCCTCTCGCGTGGATGGAGCGCGCCACCATTTCTTTTCCGGCACCCGCCTCTCCCGTGATCAGAACACTCGCGGTGCTGGAAGCCACTTGTTCGATCAATTGATGAAGTTCCCTTACTTTCGGGGAGTTCCCGATCAAAAGCCCCAGACGGGGCTTTTCCAAGGCCTGTTTAAGATGATTGAGGTCCTGCTCCAACAGACGGTGCTTGAGCGCCCGTTGGGAGACGACTTCCAGTTCATTTTTGTTGATGGGCTTGGTGATGTAATCAAAGGCGCCGTCTTTTAAGGCTTGAACGGCGCTTTCGATGGACTGATGGGCGGTGATGAGGATGACGGGAGTTTGTTTGTTGAAGGCCTTCAGCTCATGCAAAAAATCGAGACCGTTTTTCACCGGCAATTTCAGATCGCAGAGGACGAGATCAAAAGGAGTTTCTTCTTCGGTAAAAAGAAGTTCCAGGGCTTCTTCGGCGTTGGAGGACGTCACCGGAAGAAAGCCGATGTTTAAATAAAAGTTTTTGATGAATTCCAAAAAAGCGTCGTCATCATCAATCAACAGCACCCGCGGCTTTTGAATTTGAAGAGGGGAGCGGCAAGAAGATGTTTTTGGAATTTCCAAGGTGAAACCCCCTCTCACCAAGAAAAAATTGAGGCATGATTGGACGAACAACGACATTTTGCCCCATCCGAGCGGGATGTCTAGGGATACTTGAAAATGACGCCCTCCTGTCTTTTTTCGTGAATGAACCCCCTTATGAAAGAGCATATCGTTTGCTCTTTAAATGATGGGAGTTTTATATAGGGAAGGGGATTATTTTGGAGGAGGATTCATGCCTTTGAGCTCATCGGATTTGCGCAGGGAAATTGATGCATATCAAACGGGCATTCAGCAAAAAAAAGCGTCAAAAAGTGTGTTGGTGATTGAAGATGACGCGCCGATGGCCGAGTACCTGGCTTCGATCGTGGATCAGGCTCTTCCCGGTGTGGAAGTGGTCGTGGTCGATACGGGGGAGGACGCACGGCAGGAAATTTTGCGCGCTCATGACGTCCCTTGGTGGGGACATCAATTCGATCTGATCATCATTGATGTTTTTCTCAAGGGAAAACTCAATGGAGTGGATGTGTGGAATCTGTGCCGGATCAACTTTCCGAACAGCCACATTATTTTCACGTCTTCTCTTTCCAAAGAGAGCTATCACCGGATGCTCAGCGATATTTATCCGATCCCGCCTTTTTTGCATAAGCCCTTTAAGCGCGAACAGTGTCTGCGCATGATCAAAGAGGCTCTTGGAATCGAGAACGATCCCCGGTGAATCTCATCAATGTTCACGGCCTGGAGAAATCCTACGGCCTGCGTTCCCTCTTCAGGGATTTGAATTTCGGTATTGAATCCCGGGAGAAGGTCGGACTCGTGGGACCGAACGGCGTGGGCAAATCCACGCTGCTTAAAATTCTTGAGGGGCGCCTGGCGCCGGAGCAGGGGCAAGTGATCCGCGGTCAGGGCCTGGTGATCGGTTTCTTGGAGCAAGAGCCGTCGTTTACACCGGGGCGGAATCTTCTGGACGCTTTGCTGGAAAAACAAAACGACAAAGCGGCCGCTCTTTCCAAGGCCTATGAACTGATTTCGCTTTTGGGTTTGGAAAGCTTCGGCGATCATTTTCCGGTCAGCGATCTTTCCGGCGGATGGAAAAAGCGCGTGGCTTTGGGGCGGGAATTGCTTTTGGAGCCGAATCTGCTTCTTTTGGATGAGCCCACCAACCACTTGGATCTTTCCGGTATTTTATGGCTGGAGAAATTTTTGTCCCAAGGGGACTTCGCGCTGTTGATGGTGACTCATGACCGTCTTTTCTTGCAGCGGGTGTGCGATCGCATTTTGGATTTAGACCCGCGCAATCCCCGCTTTCTTTTGGATGTGCGCGGAAGTTATCTTGATTTCACCGAGGCCAAGGAAGGACTTCTCTCCGCCCAGCTCAATGAAGAAGCGGTGTTGAAAAATAAACTGCGGCGGGAAAAGGAATGGCTCAGCCGAGGGGCCCAAGCCCGGCAGACCAAGCAAAAGGCCCGGATTCAGGAGGCCTCGCGTCTGGAAGAGCGGGTCGATGACGTGCGCGAAAGGAATTTAAAAAGAAACGCGCAGATCGATTTCGGTCAGGCCGCAAGGCTTCCGAAAAAGTTGATCGAAGCAAAAGGGCTTGGGAAGTCTTTCGATCATCAGGTTTTATTTTCGGGATTGGATTTACTGATCCGCCCCACGACGCGGTTGGGATTGCTTGGGGATAACGGCAGCGGGAAGTCCACGTTGATTCGCTGTTTGTTGGGACTGGAGAAGGCCTCTGAGGGCGAAGTGACGTGGGCGGACGGTTTGAAGGTTTCCTATTTCGAACAGAACAAAGAGACTTTAAACGAAAACATTTCCGTTTTGAAAAACGTTTGCCCCGATGGGGACTATGTGTCTTTTCAAGGACGTTTCGTGCACGTGCACAGTTATCTGGAAAGATTTTTGTTTTTCGGCGCGCACCGGGACCTTCCGGTCTCCCGTCTTTCCGGCGGAGAGCGGGCGCGGCTGCGTTTGGCGCAGTTGATGCTTCAGGAGGCGCAGGTTTTGATTCTCGATGAGCCGACCAATGATCTGGACACCGAGACTTTGGATCTTTTGGAAGAAGCCCTGGCGCAATTTCACGGAGCCGTTTTATTGGTGACCCATGATCGCTACTTTATGGATTCGGTGTGCGACCAGCTGTTGGCTTTTCCCGAAATGGTTTTTTATGCCGATTACTTCCAGTGGGAAGAGGCGCGGAAAGAACGCCAGCGCCAGGCGGTGAAGTCGGAAAAAAATCAGAAAGTCGCGGCGGTCGGCGGTGGGGACGTCGGCAAGAAAAAGTCCTCACGTCTGTCTTTTAAAGATAAATACGAGCTTGAGAACATGGAGCAGACCATCGCCTCTTTAGAGCAAGCCTTGGTGGAAGCGGAACAAAGCCAAGAATACGAGAAGATGGCGGATCTCCAAAATCAGATCGATCACAAATTCCGGCTGTGGGAAGAGTTGGAAGAAAAATCAAAAAGCTGAAGCACGTAGACGGTTTTCCCCGGAAATTTTTTGGAGAAAACGACTCCCCTTAATGGGCTTTGCGTTTTTACGTACCAGCCGGAGGGTTGGGTGTTTTTGAAATGAAACAGCTCCAAGTCTTGACCGCGAAAAGACGCGCTTCCGGTTTCGGATTGCAGAGACGGGCTTTTTTCATAACAGTTGAATTTTTCCTCGAAGGCCGACCCGTCGTATTGCTTTGAGACCAATTCCCAGTGTTCGTGATCGCCGAGGCTTTTGGTGTAAAACTGGATGAACCAACTGCGGCGGGGTCTCATCTTGCGGTTCGCTGAGCACGCGGAAACGTCGGCGATAAAGAGATGGTGCGCGGGCATGGACAAATCCGGGCGGGGGCTGCTGGACATTTCGATGTGCACTTCGTGTCCCTCTTTGGCCACCACGCGGTAGCTTTCGTAAAGATAAGGCGCCATCGCTTGTCCGGTTTGTCCGTCGATTTCCGAATAGGCCCAAGTCCATACGCTTCCGATCTGAAATTGTTCCGGGGTAATAACGGGAAAACTTTCGGCCAAACACAAAGATGAAAACAAAATGAACGGAAACAATAAAAAGCGCATGATCCCTCCCCAGAGACGTGTAAGCGTTATGGGGATTTTTTCGGAAAGTGTCAATATGAGACGGGCAATATGAGACGGCGCGGACAAAAAACGGGCGTTGATTCCTGCCGTCTTTTAAAATAGAGGAAGTGAAATTCCTTGTGGTGCTTTCTCTTTTCTTTTTCGCCCTTCCGGCGGTGGCCCAGTTCGAGGGCACCTATGAACTCTCCGTCAAGAAAAAGCAGGAAGAAAAAAAGCGCGCGCGTTGGACTTTGGCGGAATGGTTGGAGCAAAAAGACCGCAACCGGATGATGGATTTGTGGTTGGCGCGCAACTCCACCTCGAGTCCTTACGAATTTTTATTCGGCCTTAAAAGCTTAAGCCTTTCCGTCGATCCCGGCCAAGGGCAACCGAAGACCAACGAGAACACCTACGGTGGGGAAGTCGGCGCCTATGCCGGAGTGATCGGTCTGCGTGGAAGTTACGAACAAGACAGCGCGCGCCGAAAAATTTGGAGCGGCAGTTTGAACCTGCGCCTGTTCGGAAGACAGATCCAAGGCACGCACATCAATTTGGGTTATGGCTTTGAGGGCCTGTCCGGCGACGCCACCGGCGATCGTTTTCAAACCCAGTTCGGCGCGGTCAGCTCCAACATCTACCTGACCAAATACTTTGGACTCAGCGGCGAGTACCGCCGTCTCTTTTCCTCCCAATCCGAGCATGATCACTCCTTGCGCGGCGAACGCAGCCATGCCGGAGTTTTCATCGATTTCGGCGCCCTCAGGATTTTCGGCGAATGGAGAAAAGAAGTCCTGCACATCAAAGATCCCGCCGGTGTCCCTTCCGGTGAATCCCGCGACGGCTTTGGCGGCGGAGTGCTCTTCTTTTTCTAGGTCCCTCATTGCAAGTGGGAAGATGGTGGAAAATTTACTCTCCCCGGACCTTTATTGACCCTTTGACACACCCGACATACAAGACGTTTCCAACGAGTAAGGAGTTGAAGATGAAAATCACCGCCTTTCTGATCGCCGTTCTTGTTGCATTTCCCGCCGCCGCCAACACCTACATAAAATGTGGAAAGACCGCCGACCTCGCTGCTTTTGAAGTCACGGGCTATGAGTTGGAACTCTCTTCCGAGGGCGCCGACGATTACAGCGGCCCCGTTGGGGAGAAATGGAATTTAAAATTAAAAAGTGAAAGTTCTCAGTGGCTTCCACCGAATCAAAACGTCACCGCGAAAAACTATCAGGAAAATGGTCGGACGATCGTTGAGATCACGCTGAAGATGGCTCGCTCCGTGAGTGGTCCCGTCGGTCTGAGGTACAAACTCATCGGTCTTTACGACGAAACTCCCACATTGGAAAAGTTCACGATGGGCGGATTTGCGGGCACGGTGAAGGTTGCGACCTTTCAATGTCTCAGTGGAAATGATTAGGAGGTTATGATGAGAGTTCTTCAAAATGGCGGCCTTTTGGCCTTCTTGTTGGTGGGAATTTTTTCTTCCTGTTTTGCCTTCGCGGACGGCTATACCTGCTTCGCAAAAGCGAATGCGGAACGGGGATTTAATTTTGCCTTTGAGATTTCGGTGGAGCCTGCTTCTGTGGGTGGGCGCATTGTTCTTAAGGCGGGAAATCAACAAAAGGTTTTGGGAATCGTTTCGGAAACGGGCACGCTGGACGGCTCCGACCCCTCCCAAAAACCGGCCTTCGATTTAACCTTGGGACTGATCGGTGAGGAAGACGTTTCCGGTGTTTCCACCGCCGACCTGGACCTCGTAAAGACCTTGGAAGTTTTCAGAGCGGAAATCGAGGGCGGCGACGAAGTGTTCGTGTATAAATTGTTCGACGAAAGCAAGCAGATCGGCGGCACCATTTTAATTTCCGGTAGGGGAACTTCCTGTTTGCCCAATTAATCGAATGAGCGGGTAGGTACATTCGGAAGGAAAGGGCGAACATGAGGAAGTTAGTATTCGGAATCAATATGACCGCCGATGGTTACTGCGACCATCACTTAGGTATTCCGGATGAGGAGATGGTTGGATATTTTACTCGCCTCATGAAAGAATCCGATACGCTTTTGTATGGGCGGATAACTTATGAGCTGATGTTTCCTTATTGGCTGGAAGTCGCGAGAGCCAACTCTGGAAATACAAAGGCAGACAATGAATTTGCCCACGCAATTGCGGCAGTTCCTAAAGTTGCCGTCGTCTCAAAAACCCTTCCGCAACCTAAAGCGGCAAACGTCGCTGTCATTCGCTCTCACCTGGAAAGCGAAGTCCTCCGATTAAAAAAGGAACCAGGGAAAAGCATTTCTACCGGGGGCGTTACTTTGCCTTCCGAACTGCTGGATCTGGGTTTGATCGATGAGTTCCACATCGTCGTTCATCCGGTCCTTGCGGGCAAAGGAAGACGTTTGTTTGAGGGCGCGAGTCTTCAGGATAAAATGAAGTTGAAGCTCGTCGATTCGCGTGTTTTTAAGTCCGGCATTGTCGCCAATCATTACTTAAAACAATGACGGTTCTTGAGGCGGCCGCCTTTTGTTCGCATTTTGAACTGTCTTATTGAATTTTTGGTGATGCCGGCAGGATTCGAACCTGCGACCCACAGCTTAGAAGGCTGTTGCTCTATCCAACTGAGCTACGGCACCAAACGGGAAAAGAATGTTTCTTATATACAAGCAGAGGAACCTGGGAAAGAACAGGGCGCGATAACTCATTGCGAAAAACCACTGAGGCTGTTCTTTGCCTAAAATAAAATAAACAACTTGGCGCGCCGCAACTCAAAAAACAACCTGGTACCTTTAATAGGAGGTTTTGCGTTGGAGCATGATTTCGCCGCGGCCTTCTTCTTGGTCGGTTTCGGGGTGGTAGATGGTGCTGACGAACCAGTTGCCGGTCAGGCGGCGGCGGAGCTCCAGATTTTGGACGCTCTCCCAGTTGGTGCCGATGCTGAAGCGAAATCCTTGGGGAAGTTTGATCTGGGCGGAATAGGTGCCGGTCACCGAATTGTAGGAAACGGACTCGATCGGCGTGGAGGCGAAGGCCCACAGCCCGAAAAGTCCCACGGCGCGGTCGGCGAGCGCGGCCTCGGTGCCGCCGACGTTTTCCTGCTCGAAGGAGGCGATGTCGGAGCTCACGCGGTTGTAGAGTAAAACGGAAATGATGTCTTGCCGATCCAGCGGCGGGTCGCTGGAGAGCACCACTTCCGGTTGATCCATCGGTCCGGAAAAATCGATGAAGATGTCATAGCCGGTGGCTTGATAAAGAAGTCTGCCGCTGACTTGAAGGGCTTTATTTTCCGCGGTTTGTTCCAACTGCAGACTCTGCACGCTCACGGAGCGCTTGAGATAATTAATTTTAAAGGGTGAAGGCTCCTTGGAAACTTTGAAGTGCAGACTTTCATCCAAAGACGCGTTCACGCCGAAGGCGGCGTAAGGATCCAAGAGATCGTAGTAAATGCGGATGGAGTCGGGACGGGTGGTTTTCACTTTCACGTCCAGCTCCAAGGGAAGCTCGGTTTTCTTTTGCGCCTCCAAGGTCGGCTTGATCCGTCCATCCAGAGTCAGCGGCGGCAACCCGCGCACGGGATCAAAGGGCGGCAGTTGCACGTAAATTTCATCCAAGGAGACGTCCATCTTCAACGAGGGTTTTTTCTCCGGCTGGCGGAAAAAATAGGTGAACAGACCATTGACCTCTCCCACCACGCGGTTGCGGGCGCTGGTCAGGCGGGAAAGGACCTGAAAGGGAATTTGAATCCTTTGGTCGGAAGTTTTCGGAAGTTCGTTGATCTTGGCTTCAAGCGTTCCTTTCATCACATGAAAGGGCGCGGGCACGGCGTAGCTCGTGCCTTTCAGGCGCTTCACCAGTTTTTCAAAATAAGGGATCACTAAGTCGGCGGCCACATCCGGGTCTTTGAGCGTCCAGCCTTGATCTTGATGAAGAAAGCCGGTCTCCGCGCGGAAGGAAAAATGAAAAAGATCCTTATGCACCGGTTTTGATTGAACACGCAGCCGCACCGGATCTGAAGAGCTGAAGGGGGAAGAAGCCAACCATGATCCCGGCACTTCGCCGAGAATATCCAAAGAAAGTTCTTTGGGGATTTCTTTTTTAAGAGAGGCGTGCATTTTTTCGAACTGCATTTGCGAAAAATCCAGACCCAAGCGGATGTCGGAACAGTCCACGTTCAATTTGTCCGTGGGCGCGAGCGTGAGGGGAAAAGCCGTGTGACAGCGGGCCACGTTGACTTCATTTAAAGGCTTTTGCCGGAGCTGGGCGCTCACGGCACGGAGATCCAAGGTCAGCGAGCGCGCATCCAGCCTCGTTTTGAAATGCCCTCGCACCGAGCTTGCGTATTGAAGCAGTTCTTTGGTGCGGGGAGCGGCCTGAACCTCGCCCTCCAAGGAATAACCGCTTTCTTTCCCAAGCGCGGCCTCTCCCTGAAAGTTCAGATGAAAAACGGAAGAGGAAACTTCCAAAGAAAGTTTAAAACGCCGGGTGAGGGGAGAGGCGTGTTGAACCGACGCCGCTTGTGGGTCCGCTTGAAGTTTGATTTCAAAATCGCCGAAGGTGAGTTCAAATTTTAAATTTTGATTCAAAAGAATTTTCGGCGCCATCCGCGTTTCTCCGAAAGTCAGAGTGGTGTGGCTTAAATCCAAATCCACCCGGCCGATATGGAGTTTTTCTATTTCTTCCAGATAAGTTTGGATTTTTTCCTGAAGCGCTTTTAAATCCCAAGTCGTTGAAGCTTCTTTTGCGCGGGGAGTTTCTTCTTCCTGCGGGACGATCAGCGCCACGTCTTTATCTTTGATCTCCAACTGAAGGATCTCCAGGGACTTGAGGCCGCGCCATCCCACGCCCAAAACGATTTCCGCATGAAACTTTTCGAAACAGGCGTGACCGTAGGATTTTAAATCCAGACAGAAATCGTCGCCCTCAAGGTGCACCCCGTATTTTCCGGAAGAAATTTTGCGCAGGGAAAAGTCCAAGGACTCCCAGGGAATTTTTTGTTGCGGGAGAAAGTGTTCTTGCGCCCATCTCAAGGTTTGTTTGTTGATCAGGCTTTCGGGACGGTACCATAACAAAGCGGCGAACATTCCGACGCCGACCACCACGCAAACGATAAAGCCCAAAAAAAACCAAAGGATTTTTTTAAGAACCATTTAGAACTCCCTCCCGTAGCTGAGATAAAAGTTCCATTCTTCCTTGGGTTGGGGTTTTGACAGATCTTTTTTCAGGATGCCGCCTTTGGCGACACTTCCGCGCAAAGATCCCACGGGACTTTGCCAGCGCACGCCGACCCCCGGAGAAATATAAGTGCTTTGCTCCCAGGTCCACGCGGTTTCCCCCACCTTGGCGCCGTCGATAAAGACGTAAGGTTGAAGTTGCCACGGAAGCATTTCCAAAAAGCGCGCCTCCACTCCCAGATAAGAGGTGGTTTGATAACCGCTGTTGGCGTTGTTGATGGATTTTCTGGAAAATCCCCGCACGTCGTCCGCGCCTCCCAAGAACAAACGAAAAGACGCCGGAGTTCCCGCCAGATCCGAAGTCATAAGAACCGAATGGCCGAAGCGCACTCCTAAAACCGTCAAAGGCGGATCGAAGCGCCCCAAATTGATCAGATAGGTGCCGTTAAAATTTAAAAGATCCAGCGAGAGGGGAGAGCCCAAGCCGTCGCGTTGGGCCTGCCAATAACCGTTGAAGGCGTAACCCTCCTGCGGCGTGGCCTGATAGTACTCGAAGTAATGGCTCATGATTTGGAAGCGGGTTTCGAAGGAAAAGTAATTCACGTGGCTGGGGCCTTCCCCCTCCAGCGTGTCTTCGATGGTGTAGGTCGGAAGATATTGAAAAGTGTAGCGGTTGTGGGAGTCGTCATTGACGTGGGCCAAACCGAACTGAAATTCTTCGGAAAGCGATTTGTAAGTGGGCTCCGTTTCCCTGCGCACTTCCACCGTCGGAAGCACGTAGAGTTCGGGAATCTGGGGAAACCAATAAAGCTGAGCGCTTCCGGCCAACGACTGGCGGCGGGAGGAAGCGTAAAAAGATCCGGTCAAGGTCGAGCCGAAAGGATCGATGCGGGAATTTTTCCATTCGGTTTTGAAGATCGGCAGTTCTTCGGTGGAGGCGCCGACGGCGAAAATCAAAGTGCGCGGTTTTCCGAGAATCACTTTTTCGGTGGCCTCGGCGCCGCTTCCCGTGCAGCGGTCTTCGAAATGGGCGAATTGGGCCAAATCCGAAGTGATCAAGCGCCGAGAGGTCAAATTGAGCAGATCGGCGTTAAAAAAATCTCCGATCTGAAAGGCGTCCTGACGGATAAAGGCCTGGGGAAGAAGTTCCGCCGTTTCGGGGCGGATCACTTTTTTCAACTTCAGCTTCGGTCCCGGGGTCAGAAGGATCTCCAAGGTTTCGGTTTCATAGGCGGCCCGCACCTCCACTTCGGGACAGGGGTAGCCCATGGCTCTTAAGCGCGAGCGGCTCCAATCCTTGACGTTGGTGATGGCGGCGGGGGTGAGCGGCTTGTCCTGGATGCCGCGAAAAATCAAATCCTTAAAACCTTCGGGATCGTTTTTAAAAATAATTTTGCGCACGAAGCTGCGGGGCCCGGGATCGATCACAAGCTTCTCCCCCTCTGCGCGCACGGAAGGGGAAAAATAGCCCTGTGAATTCAAGATCACCCGAATGTGATAAAGCGCCTGCGCCTGGGGAACATGTTGCCATCCCTCAACA
>Ga0182744_1001996_pt1 | contig 17342 bp, 11 predicted proteins | sample eDN3rd30CKraftMG_FD_128525 | JGI IMG/M metagenome (GOLD analysis project Ga0182744, IMG submission 128525) | Enriched Miracle-Growth compost microbial communities from Emeryville, California, USA - eDNA 3rd pass 30_C Kraft MG (version 2) (version 2) ...
CGCCGCGATCGAGGGCGAGCAGAACGCGACGGGCGTGCGCCTCGATGACGGCTCGCTCGTCGAGGCCGAGGTCGTCGTGCTCGGCACGGGCGTGCGGCCCGAGCTCGGGCTCGCCGTGGCCGCGGGGCTCGATGTGGGCGGGAGCGGGCCCGCCCGTGGGGTGCTCGCCGACGAGCGGCTCGCGACGAGCGACCCGGACGTCTTCGTCGCGGGCGACATCGCGAACGCGATGCACCCGATCCTCGGCGACCGCATCCGCGTCGAGCACTGGGGCAATGCGCTGAACCAGGGCCTCACGGCGGGCGCGAATGCCGCGGGTGCCAACCGGGTCTTCGACCTGCTCCCATACTTCTTCTCGGATCAGTACGACGTCGGGATGGAGTACTCGGGCTGGCCGGGCGCCTTCGACGAGGTCGTCATCCGGGGCTCGCTCGACGACGGCGAGTTCGTCGCGTTCCAGCTCCGCGACGCCGTCGTGGTCGGCGGGGCGAACGTCAACGTCTGGGACGTGAACGAGCACGTCCAGGATCTCGTGCGCGCCGCGAGGCCGGTGCGGCGGGAGGCGCTCGTCGATCCCGGTGTCGACCCGGCCGACTGGGTCTCGCGCGCCCTCGACGCGGACTGAGCTCAGGTGGGCGGCGCGGGCAGCAGGTCGTCGAAGAGCTTGCCGACCCATTCGACGAGGTCGTCGTCCGAGGGACGCGAGGCCGAGCCGAGGGGGCCGTCGGCGAGCGGCAGCGGGACGAGCACGACCCGCTGGGCGGCGATGTAGCGCGCGCCGCGGTGGACGCGCTGGAGGCGCACCTGCCGCGAGTCCGGGAGCTCGAGCGGCGCGATGCGCAGCCGGTCGGCCGCGACGACGACCTCCGAGAGGCCCGCGAGCTGCGCACGGCGGCGCAGCCGGGAGACGGCGACGAGCCGCTCGACGGGCTCGGGCAGATCGCCGTAGCGGTCGACGAGCTCCTCGATGACGCGGTCGATCGCGTCGGCGGGCCCTTCGACTCCCTTCGGTCGCTCAGGGACCGGAGAGGGCGCACGCCCGGAGGACGAGTCGGAGACCGCGGCGGCGAGCTTCTGGTACGCCTCGAGGCGGAGCCGCTCGGAGGCGATGTAATCCTCCGGGATCCGGGCGTCGACGGGCAGCTCGAGCCGCAGCTCGGTCTGCTCGGGGGCGGCGTCGCCGCGGAAGTCCGCGACCGCCTCGCCGATCATCCGCAGGTAGAGGTCGAATCCGACGCCCGCGATGTGGCCCGACTGCTCGGCCCCGAGGATGTTGCCCGCGCCGCGCAGCTCGAGGTCCTTCATCGCGATCTGCATGCCGGAGCCGAGCTCGTTCGCCGTCGCGATCGTGCGCAGCCGCTCCTCGGCGAGGTCCGTGAGCGGCTTCGTCTCGTCGTAGAGGAAGTACGCATACGCGCGCTCCCGAGCCCGGCCGACGCGACCGCGCAGCTGGTGGAGCTGCGCGAGACCGTACTTGTCGGCGCGGTCGATGATGAGCGTGTTCGCATTCGGGATGTCGAGGCCCGTCTCGATGATCGTCGTCGACACGAGGACGTCGGCGCGGCGCTCCCAGAAGTCGAGCATGACCCGCTCGAGGGCCTCCTCGGCGAGCTGCCCGTGCGCGACGGCGATGCGCGCCTCGGGGACGAGCTCCGCGAGGCGGGCCGCGACCGCCTGGATGTCGGCGACCCGGTTGTGCACGTAGTACACCTGGCCCTCGCGCAGCAGCTCGCGGTGGATCGCGGCGGCGACCTGCTTGTCGGAGTAGGGCCCGACGAAGGTGAGGATCGGGTGCCGGTCCTCGGGCGGGGTCGCGAGCGTCGACATCTCGCGGATCCCGGTCACGGCGAGCTCGAGCGTGCGCGGGATCGGCGTCGCGGTCATGGCGAGGACGTCGACGTTCGTCTTGAGCTTCTTGAGCGCGTCCTTGTGCTCGACGCCGAAGCGCTGCTCCTCGTCGATGATGACGAGGCCGAGATCCTTGAACGCGATGCTCTTGCCGAGCAGGCGGTGCGTCCCGATGACGATGTCGACGCTGCCGTCGGCGAGCCCCGCGAGGGTCTCGGCGGACTCCTTCTCCGACTGGAACCGGCTGAGCGCCCGCAGCTTGACCGGGAAGCCGGCGAAGCGCTCCGCGAAGGTCTCGGCGTGCTGGCGCACGAGCAGCGTCGTCGGGACGATCATCGCGACCTGCTTGCCGTCCTGGACCGCCTTGAACGCCGCGCGGACGGCGACCTCCGTCTTGCCGAACCCGACATCGCCCGAGAGCAGGCGGTCCATCGGGATCGGCCGCTCCATGTCCGCCTTGACCTCGTCGATCGTCGTGAGCTGGTCGGGCGTCTCGGCGAAGGGGAAGGCGTCCTCGAGCTCGCGCTGCCACGGGGTGTCCGGGGCGAACGCGTGCCCCCGGCTCGCCTGGCGGGCGGCGTAGAGCTTGACGAGCTCGACGGCGATGTCGCGGACCGCCTTGCGCGCCTTGCCCTTCGCCGCCGACCAGTCGCTGCCGCCCATCTTGGACAGCGTCGGGGCCTCGCCGCCGACGTATCGGGTGAGCAGGTCGAGCTGGTCGGTCGGGACGTAGAGCTTGTCGCCCGGCATGCCGCGCTTGGACGGCGCGTACTCGATGACGAGGAACTCGCGCGTCGCCGTGACAGCGCTGCGTCCCCCGATGCCGCGGCTCGTCCCCGTCGAGACCTCGCGCTCGACGAGCTCGATGAACCGGCCGATGCCGTGCGTCTGGTGGACGACGTGGTCGCCGGCCTTGAGCTGCAGCGGGTCGACGACGTTGCGGCGGCGCGAGGCGAGCTTGCGGGGCGCGCCCTGACGGTAGGAGGCGGCCCGGCCGAAGAGCTCCGCCTCGGCGAGCACGCCGACCTTCTCGCCGCGCAGCTCGAGCCCCGCCTCGATCGAGGCCTGGACGAGGTAGGCGACCCCCGGCTCGGGGTCCCGGGGGAAGTCGTCGCTGCGGCGCGCGGCGAGCCCGCGCTCCGCGAGGAGGTCGGCCGCCCGGTCGAGGAGTCCGGTGCCCTCGGCGGTGATGGCGAGCGCCCAGCCCTCGCGCAGCCGGTCGCCGACGTGATCGATCGCGGCATCGGCGTGGCCCGTGAAGCTCGGGACCTGGGCGGCGCCGAGCCGGAGCACGTCGAACTCGCCGGCGTCGAAGGCGCTCACGGTCCACCAGGCGCGTCCCCCCGAGCGCTCGCGCAGCTGCTCGACCGTGAGGAAGTCGCCCGAGCCGAGCCGGCGCCGCAGATCCGTGCCGAGATCGATCGGCGCATCGCCGCCCGCGGTCGCGGCGAACCATGCGGCCGAGAGGAACTCGCGGTTCGTCTCGACGAGGTGGATCGCCCGCGTCGCGACGCGCTCGGGGCTCAGGATCGCGATCGCCGCGTCCTCGGGCAGCAGCTTCGGGAGCGGCACGAAGCCGTCGACGAGCGCCGGCGCGAGCGACTCCATGCCCTCGACGGGGATGCCCTCCGCGACCTTCGCGAGCATCGCATCGAGCGCGGGGAACTCCCCCGCCATCTCGCGGGCGCGCTGCCGGACCGAGTCGGTGATGAGGAACTCCCTGGCCGGCGGCAGCAGGATCGGTCCCGGCACGGCGTCCGGCAGGCTGCGCTGGTCGGCGATCGCGAACTCGCGCACCGCCTCGACCTCGTCGCCGAAGAACTCGATGCGCAGCGGGTGCTCGGCCTCCGGCGGGAAGACGTCGAGGATGCCGCCGCGGACCGCGAACTCGCCGCGGCGCGTGACCATGTCGACGCGCGCGTAGGCGAGCGCCACGAGCTGCTCGGAGATACCGGCGAGGTCGTGGCCGCGACCGCCGAGCCGCAGGCGGACGGGCTCGATCTCGGCGAGGCCGGGGAGCAGCGGTTGGAGGGCGGCGCGGACGGATGCGACGAGGATGAAGGGGGGCCGGCCCTTCGACTCGCTGCGCTCGCTCAGGGACCGATTGCCGCTGCTGCGCTCGCTCAGGGACCGATGATCCCGCCAGTGCCTCAGCGCGCGCAGCGCGGCGAGCCGGCGGCCGACCGTCTCGGCCGACGGGCTCAGCCGCTCGTGCGGGAGCGTCTCCCACGAGGGGAAGTCGTGCACCTCGGCATCGGGCAGATACGCGCGGAACGCCTCGACGACGTTCTCCGCCTCCCGCCCGGTCGCGACGACCGCGAGGAGCATCCGCGGCCCGTCGGGCGCCGTGAGGAGCTCCGCGAGGAGCGGCACGCGCGCGCCGTCGACGCACGAGAAGTCTGCGTCGGCGTGCGGGCTCGCGAGCACCTGCGCGAGCGCCGGGTCGGCCGCGAGGGCGGCGGGGATCCCGGTCAGCGGCACCGAAGGATTCTAGTTCGTGTCGCGAGGCCGCTCATCCGGCGCAATGACGCCTTCCCGCGGCCGGGGACGTGCATTCGCGCCGGATGAACGCCGGCGCCCGGCGCCTAAGGAGCAGGGGGCCCGGGCTCGGCGGGGGCGGCGGTCGACGACTCGGGCACGTAGTACTGGCCGGACCTCGGGTCGTAGACGGCGATGGGCTGCGGGGCTTGCGGCGCCTTGGGCGGCTTCGGCTCGAAGGCCCGCACGACGATCGGCACGACGAGCGCGACGAGCGCGACGAGCGACGTCGCTCCCGCGAGCCGCCACCACCAGTCAGGCCAGTCCGCCCCGGGAAGCGCGAGCGGGATCGTGAGCACGAGCGCGGTGATCCAGACGAGGACGAGCGCCGCGATGCCCGAGGCACGGGTGAGCGCGATCCTCGCGCGAGCGACGAAGAAGTGCCAGTAGAGCTGGGTCACGACGAGCGCGACGCGCAGCAGCACGACGAGGAGGAGGAACACCCAGATCTGCACGATCCACACGAAGGGGTCGGCGGTGTCCGAGGGCTGCAGCCAGCCGTTCCAGAGCTTGTTCAGCCCGACCGCGACGAGCACGACGTTGAGGATCGTCGACGCGGCGAGATACCAGCGATTCGGGCCGTTCGCCGCGATCGAGTCGAGCGCGACAGCGCCCGCGAACGCCGCGACGAGCACGAGCGTGAGCCAGGCGCGGCCCGCGACGTTCGCCTGGTCGCCGACGACGATGAGGACGGCGCCGAGGATAGCCGCGGCGACGAGGGTCGCGATGACGAGGTAGAGCGAGAAGGTCGCGGAGCGCGATCGCTTCGGCTGGGTGTCGGTCATGATTCTCCCGTCGGGCGGATCCGGCGGCGCCGATCGAGGCACCGGGTACGAGCCACGCCCCGCGCACGGCTTGACCCGATTCAAACAGAACCCCGGCTGTCGGCGCGAGTCCGGCTGGGCTAGTTTGACGGCATGAGCGGATACGAGATCCTCCAACTCGGCGCCTTCGACGCGTGGAGCGAGCCGGTGACGGCGAGCGGTGCCAAGGGCAAGCGCTTCGTGGACCAGGACATGGCGACCCAGTACATCGGCGTCAGCGCGAACGCCGCGGCGCCCGGCGAGGGCTCGCCCGGCTGGCACACCCACTCGCAGCTCGAGGAGCTCTACATCTTCCTCCAGGGCCGCGGGCAGATGGGCCTCGACGACGAGGTCGTCGACGTCGAGCCCGGGAGCGTCGTGCGCGTCGGCCAGGGCGTCTGGCGGATCTGGCGCTGCGCGCCCGACAGCCCCGAGGACCTGCGGATGCTGTGCGTGCGCTCGGGCGGCGACGCGCTCGCCGACATCCCGAAGGACTCGGAGCGCGACCTGGAGCGCCCGAAGCCCTGGTGACGAACGACCGGGAGGCCGACGGCGCCTAGGCTGGAGCCTCGTGCCGCCGCGCCAGCCGTTCCCGTTCGCCCGCCTGATGGTCATCGCCGGGGCGATCTTCGTCTGCGTCTCGAGCGAGTTCCTGCCGACCGGGATCCTCCCCGAGATCGCCGCCGGCGTCGGGGTCGGCGAGGCGCAGGCGGGGCTGCTCGTCTCGGTCTTCGCCTTCACCGTCGCGCTGACGACCGTGCCGCTCACGCGGCTCACCTACCGCTACCCGCGCAAGTGGCTCATGGTCGCGACGCTCGTCATCTTCGCCCTCACGAACATCGTCTGCGCGATCGCCCCCGACTACTGGATCCTCCTGCTCGGCCGCGTCCTCGGCGGGCTCGCGCACGGCGTCTTCTGGGCGGTCACGACCCCCTACGCGGCGCGACTCGTCAAGCCGAGCCAGGTCGTGCGCGCGACGAGCGTCACGACGAGCGGCGGGACGCTCGCGTTCATCCTCGGCATCCCGATGGGCGCCGCGATCGGGCACGCGGTCGGCTGGCGGCTCTCCTTCGTCGTGATGGCCTGCCTCATCATCGCGTTCGCCGTCCTCGTCGTCCTCTTCCTGCCCTCAGTCGAGCACCGCGTGCCCGTCGTGACCGGCGAGATCCCGCTCCCGGCGCGCAAGGATCCGACGCTGCGGGTCGTCATCCTCGTCTGCGCGATCATCTTCATCACCGTCTCCGGGCAGAACGTCCTGTCGACCTTCATCGCGCCGTGGCTCATCGCGATCCCCGCGGTCGACCCCGGTCAGGTCGCGAGCATCCTCATGCTCGGCGGCATCGGCGGCGGCGTGGGGCTCATCATCTCCGGGCTCTTCGGCGACCGCGACCCGCATCGCATCCTGCTCATGACGATCGCCGCGCTCGCCGTGGCCGTCGCCGCGATCGCGCTGCTCGGCCCCGCCGGCTGGCCGGCGATCATCGCCTACGTCGTCTGGAACGCCGTCTTCGGCATCATCCCGCCGCTCAGCCAGGGGCTCATGATGCGCGACGCCTCGCCGCGGCTGCGCGACCTGGCCGCCGCCGCGCTGACGACCTCGTTCAACGCCGCGATCGGCCTCGGAGCGCTCATCGGCTCGTTCGTCGTCGCGGGGCTCGGACTCGCCTGGCTGCCGTGGTTCCTCGTCGGCTTCGCGCTCATCGCGTTCTGCATCCTCGCGGTCGAGATGCGCCGGCTGCGCGGATCGCACCCGGCGGCCGTGTGATGCTCAGCGGATGATCTGGGCGAGGAAGGCGTTGCGCTCGGCCTGACGCGCGTAGTCGGCGGGGTCGCGCACGCACACGGGGCACCAGTGCCCCCCGCCCAGCACGAGCCGCGGGCTCGCCGCGAACCGGTGCCCGTCGGCGCACGCCCAGTCGAGCCGTGCGCTCACGTCGCCAGGCGGCACGTCCGGGGTCAGGAGGGCTCCCCCGCGAAACGCGGCCGCCCCCGCGTAGTCGGTCCGCGACCACGCCGCCGGGGCCAGGTCCTCGTCGTAGCCGTGCTGCAGGAAGGACGGCGTGCGCGACGGCCGCGGCGGCTCGAAGGACGACCAGTCGCCGATCTCCCGCCACGCCTGAATCGAGCCGAAGTAGGCGGCGATCGCCGCCTCGTCGCCGCTGCGCACGATGCGGAGCATGCCGCGCGGCCGCTCGACGAGCGGTTTCATGACGAATCGCTTGACGATCGGCGCGAACGCGCTCGCCGCCCACCGCGCCGCCGGCGCGAGGGTCGCGCCCGCCCGCCCGAGCGCCGCCTGGATCGTGTCGCCGCGGAACGGCACGAGCTCGTCGAGCCGGTCGCTGTCGGTGAACCAGAAGCCGTGGAAGTTCTTCAGGGCGAACCAGTCCCGCTCGTACCAGCGCCGGATGTCGCCGATGCCGAACGCGACGGCGATCGACTGCAGGAACTCCCAGTTGGTGAGCCGCCAGCCCTCCCCGCCGCCGACGTGCCACGCGCGCCCCCAGACCTCGTCGGGCACGTCGGGGCCGCTCAGGCCCACGACGAGCCGCGCGGAGTCCTGATCGCTCGCCCACTCCATGACGCCGGCGAGCGGCGGGTGGGTCATGATCGGATCGCGGATCCCGATCATCTCGGGGTAGAGGATCCCGGTCTGGCGCAGCCAGGTCCACTTCGGCAGACCCGAGTCGGCGAGCTCGCGCTCCGCGACGACCTTGCTCTGCCCGTACTCGTCGTAGGCGGAGACGCTGACCGGGTCGCCGATCCGGCCCCAGTGGACCGGCGGGTTCCGGTCGCCCGACTCGGCGATCGAGCCGACGCCGACGACCGCGACCCGTGAGGGGTCGGGCAGCGCCTTGACGGCGGCGACGATGTTTCGGATCGCCCCGACGTTGACCCGGTGGGTGAGCTCCGGGTGGTCGTCGGCGTACGGCGAGACGACCGCGCCTAGGTGGATCACGACGTCGCTGCGGGCGACGCAGGCGGCGATGACGGCGGGGTCGGTCAGGTCGCCCATGACGACCTCGAGCTGCGGCCAGCCCTCGAACTCGCGCAGGGCCGTCGCGGCGCGCTTGCCCGGCCGCACGAGCGCGATGACCCGGAAGCGATCGCCGCGCGCGCGGAACTCGCGGAGCGCCGCGCGGCCCCACGCGCCGGTCCCGCCGGTCACGAACACGGTCGTCGGCGCCGCGGTGCTCACGCGAGCATGGTACGCGTCAGGCTCGCTGGTTGACGCGGTTCTGCGCGGCGAGGACGCCGTCCGCGACGATCGCCTCGACGGCGTCGGCCGCGTCCTCGAGCAGGTTCGGCAGCGCCTTGCGCTCGTCCGTGCCGAAGTCCTTGAGCACGAAGTCGGCCGCGTCCATCCGCCCCGGCGGGCGTCCGATGCCGACGCGCACCCTCGTGTAGTCGGGTGCGCCGAGACGGGCGCTCACGTCGCGGATGCCGTTGTGCCCGCCGTGCCCCCCGCCGACCTTGATCCGCACGGTGTCGAAGTCGATGTCGAGCTCGTCGTGGACGATCACGACGAGCTCGAGCGGCACCTTGAAGAACTTCGCGAGCTGCGCGACCGGACCGCCCGAGAGGTTCATGTACGTGCCGGGCTTCGCGAGGATGACGCGCGGACCGCCGGGGCGCAGCCGCCCCTCGGCGATCGCGGCGCCGGCCTTGTGCGACTTGAAGGTCAGCCGTGCGCGCTCGGCGAGCAGATCGACGACCATCTGGCCGACGTTGTGCCGATTCGCCGCGTACGCCGTCCCCGGGTTCCCGAGCCCGACGACGAGGTGCTGCTCGTCGCTCACACCGACTACTCGGCAGACTCCTCGGCGGCGGCCTCGTCGACGGCCTCGGCCTCGGCGACGACCTCAGCCTCGGTCTCGGCCTCCTCGACCTCGGCCGCGACGGCCTGGCTGGTCACGCCGACGACGAGCATCTCGGGGTCCGAGAGCAGCGTCGCGCCCGCGGGGAGCTCGATCTGGCCCGCGGTGATGTGCGCGCCGACCTCGAGGCCCTCGACCGAGACCGTGAGGCGCTCGGGGATGTGCGTGGCCTCGACCTCGATCGAGATGGTGTTCGAATCCTGGAGCACGTTCGTGCCCGGCGCCGCGTCGCCCTCGACGTGGATCGGGACGTCGACGTGGACCTTCTCGCCCTTCTTGACGACGACGAGGTCGATGTGCTCGATCACCTGGCGCACGGGGTCGCGCTGGACGTCCTTGACGAGCGTGAGCTCCTGCTTGCCGTCGACGACGAGCTCGATGATCGCGTTCGCCTTGCGGATGAGCAGGCCGGTCTGGTGGCCGGGCAGCGAGACGTGGCGCGGCTCGGTCCCGTGGCCGTAGATGACCGCGGGGATCTTGCCCGCGGCGCGCAGCTTGCGCGCGGCGCCCTTGCCGAAGGACTCGCGGGACTCCGCGGCGATGTGGTTGCTGATCTCAGCCATGGGGGAGGTTCTCCTTGGACGTTGTCGATGACGGGGCTCGCGCCCCCTCGCCAGGTCGGACAGGAGATTCTAGCAGTCGGGGGAGAACGCGGGCGTCGGGCGATGCGCGCCTCGCCGGGTCGATATGATTGTCAGACAAACGCACCGATCGATGAGGACGGGGCCGGAGACCGGGGCCGCAGCCGCCGGCTGATGCTAAGGAGCACCTTCATGCGCGACCACGCAGCGCCCACCCCCGAGACGCTCATCGAGCGCGCCGAGGCGCTCATCCCCGCCATCCGGGCGCAAGCCGCGGAGGCCGAGCGGCTCGGCCACTTCACCGACGAGCTGCTGCAGCAGTTCCGGGACGCGGGCTTCTACAAGATGTTCCTGCCGAAGATGTTCGGCGGCTACGAGGTCTCCCACGAGACCTTCCTCGAGGTCTCCTACCGGGTCGGCATCGGCGACGCCGGGACGAGCTGGTGCTACACGCTCTCCGCCTCCCACATCGCCGTCGTCGCCTCGCTGCTCGGCGAGCAGGCGCAGCGCGAGCTCGTCGAGCCGCACGGCGAGCTGCGGTCCCCGCACCGCGCCCCGCCCGGCGGCAAGGCGGTGAAGACCGATGGCGGCTACCTCATCTCCGGCAAGTGGCGCTTCTCCTCTGGCGTGCCGGTGTCGACGCACTTCATGGCCGGCACCATCTGGACCCCCGAGGACGGCGGCCCGCCGGTCGAGCTCGCCTTCATCACGCCGGTCGAGAACGTCACGATCATCGACGACTGGGGCGGCGGCGCAGGCCTCGGCGTGCAGGCGTCCGGGTCGAACACCGTGGAGATCGCGGAACCGGTCTTCGTGCCCGAGCACCACATCATGTATCAGGACACCCTGTTCGGGAACGACGTCGACTGGGAGCTCGGCACGCCCGGCACGCAGTTGCACGGCAACGGCCACTACCTCGGCGTGTTCGGCGGGTTCTACCACCTCTGCTTCGCCGCGATCTTCGCCGGCGCCGCGCAGGGCGCGACCGACGTGCTGCGGGAGCTGGGCAAGAAGACCCCGGCGCTGCTCGCACCCCCCGGCACGCTCATGCAGGACCACGAGGACGTGCAGCGCGCGCTCGGCCGGGTGGCTGCGATGGCCGACGCCGCGCACGCGATCATGATCGAGGGCGCCCGGATGAGCGATGCCCTCCTCGATCGGTGGGAGGCGACGCGCGAGCCGATCACCCGCGCCGAGACGATGCGGATCTGGGCAATGGGCCGCCAGGCGGCGATCCTCGCCTGCGAGGCGATCCACGTCGCCTTCCGCGCCGCCGGACCCGCCGCGGTCGGTCGGGACCACCCGCTGCAGCGGGCGCTGCGCGACAGCGAGATGTACCTCGGCCACGCCTCGACTCAGCCCTGGATCGACCTCGGCCGCGGCCAGGCCGAGTTCGGGGTGCCCCTGACGTTCGGACCGCCGCCGAAGGAGCGGTAGCCGCTAGCCTGGTGCCCGTGGCAGCAGCGAATATCGGGGTCGTGGGCCTCGCCGTGATGGGATCCAATCTGGCGCGCAACCTCGCGAGTCGCGAGGGGAACACCGTCGCGGTGCTCAACCGCTCGTACTCGCGCACCCAGGAGCTCATCGACGAGCATCCGGAGGCCGGCTTCGTGCCGGCGCAGTCCTACCAGGAGTTCGCGGACTCGCTCGCGAAGCCGCGCACCGCGATCATCATGGTCAAGGCGGGCGCCCCGACCGACTCGGTCATCGACGAGCTCGTCGCCGTCTTCGAGCCGGGCGACATCATCGTCGACGGCGGGAACTCGCTCTTCACCGACACGATCCGGCGCGAGGCGGCCGTGCGCGCGACGGGCATCAACTTCGTCGGCATGGGCGTCTCGGGCGGCGAGGAGGGCGCGCTCCTCGGGCCGTCGCTCATGCCGGGCGGCTCCGACGAGTCGTGGACGACGCTCGGACCCATCCTGCGCTCGATCGCCGCGATCGCGGAGGGCGAGCCCTGCGTGACGCACGTCGGTCACGACGGCGCGGGCCATTTCGTGAAGATGGTGCACAACGGCATCGAGTACGCCGACATGCAGCTCATCGCGGAGGCCTACGACCTCATCCGCCGGGGCACGGGCAAGTCGCCCGCCGAGATCGCCGACGTCTTCGTCGAGTGGAATCGCGGCGAGCTCGACTCCTACCTCATCGAGATCACGGCTGAGGTGCTGCGCCAGGTCGATGCCGAGACGGGCAAGCCGCTCGTCGACGTCATCCTCGACCAGGCGGGCGCGAAGGGCACCGGCGCCTGGACGGTGCAGAACGCCGCCGACCTCGGCATCCCCGCGCCGGCGATCGCCGAGGCGCTCTTCGCGCGCTCGCTCTCCTCGAAGCCCGCGCAGCGGGCGGCCGCGCGGGGCCTGCCGGGGCCGGCGGACGGCGCCCTTCGACTCGCTTCGCTCGCTCAGGGACCGGAAGCGGACGCGTTCATCGAGGACGTCCGCCAGGCGCTCTACGCGTCGAAGATCGCCGCGTACTCGCAGGGCTTCGACCTCATCATCGCCGGCGCCGAGCAGTACGGCTGGGACATCGCCAAGGGCGACATCGCGGCGATCTGGCGCGGCGGCTGCATCATCCGGGCGAAGTTCCTGAACCGCATCACCGAGGCCTACGCGGCCGACCCCGCGCTCCCCGAGCTGCTGACCGCGCCGTACTTCCACGAGGCCCTGACCCGCACGCAGGAGGCGTGGCGCCGCGTCGTGCAGACGGCCGCGGCCGCCGGCATCCCGGCCCCGGCGTTCTCCTCGTCGCTCGCCTACTACGACGGGCTGCGCGCGGAGCGCCTGCCGGCCGCGCTCATCCAGGGTCAGCGCGACTTCTTCGGCGCCCACACCTACCAGCGGGTCGACAAGGACGGGACGTTCCACACGCTGTGGAGCGGGGACCGGTCGGAGGTCGTCGCGGAGGGCTCAGGCCACTAGGCTCCAGAGGTGGCCAGGGAGACCCTCGCGCAGCTGCGCGCGCACATCGCCGAGCTTGAGGAGCGCAACGCCGAGCTCGCCGAGCGGCAGGCCGAGCTCGCGGTGGAGAACGCCGCGCTGTCCCGCACCCTGAGCGAGGGCGGAGCCCGAATCGAGGGGGCGGGCCCTTCGACTCCCTACGGTCGCTCAGGGACCGGGGAGGGGAACGGCCGCTCAGGGCCCGGTCGCACGGGGACCGGGGGCGGGAGGGCCTCCCACGTCGGGCGCAGCATCATCGCGGGCGTCCTCGTCGTGCTCGGGCTCATCGTCACCCCGATCGCGCTCGTCGTCGACTTCGCGCAGGCCCAGGTCACCGACACCGAGACCTTCGTCGCCGCCTACGCCCCCCTCGCGCAGTCGCCCGCCGTCCAGGAGGCGATCACCGACGTCGTCGTCGCGGCGATCGACGAGAACGTCGACTTCGCGCTGCTCACGGGCGGACTCGTCGACGGACTCCAGCAGCTCGAGCTCCCGGGCTTCGTCTCCGACAGCCTCGACCTGCTCCGCGGCCCCCTCGTCGAGGGCGTCAACGCGCTCGTGCGCTGGGGGGTCAGCAGCATCGTGGCCTCCGACTGGTTCCCGACGGTGTGGGAGCAGACGCTCCGGCTCACCCACTCGCAGCTCATCGCGGTCCTGCGCGGCGACCCGAACGCGATCGCGCAGATCTCCGGCGACTCGGTGTCCCTGCAGCTCGGCCCGGTGGTCTCCGTGCTCCGGGACCAGCTCATCTCGGGCGGCGTCACGGTCGCACGGCTCATCCCGGCCGACCTCGACGTCTCGATCCCGATCGCCGACGTGCAGGGCATCGGCAACGTCAAGACCTTCTACGCGCTCGCGATCGCGAGCGGCGTCTGGCTCCCGATCATCGCGGCGGCCCTCCTCATCGGCGGGATCGCGGTCGCGCCGCGCCGGCGCGGGTGGGTCATGGGCACGAGCATCGCGCTCGGCGTCATCGCGATCGCGTTCGCGATCGGGCTCAGCATCGGCGGCAGCGCCGTGGTCGCCGCGAGCTTCCTCAGCGCCGACGCGCTCGCGTTCATCTTCGGCTCGGCGACCGGCGCGCTCGTCGTGAGCATCGCCGCGCTCATCGGCGTCAGCGTCGTCGGGATCCTCACGGCGTGGTTCCTCGGCCCCTCGCGACTCGCGGCCCGCGCCCGCGCGGGCGCCGGCCGCTTCCCGGCGATCGCACGCCACCGACTCGCGCTGACGAACCCCGTCAGCCGCTTCCTCACGCGTCACCGCGAGGGGATGCTCTGGCTCGTCGCCGCCGCGGCGGTCGTGACGATCGTGTTCTTCCGCCCGCTGACGCTCGGGGTCGTGATCGTCACGGCGGTGCTCGCCGTCGTCCTGGTGATCCTGCTCGAGATCTTCCGCTCGTCGGCGCCCGCCGCGGGCTCAGCCGAGGAGCTGCTCGCGGACCTTCCTGCGCAGGACCTTGCCGAGGACGTTGCGCGGTAGCTCGTCGATCACGACGAAGCGCTTCGGGACCTTGTAGGCCCCGAGACGGGCCCGCGCGTGGGCGGTCAGTGCCTCGGCGTCGAGCTGCGCCCCCGACGCGAGCACGATCGCGGCGACGACCTGCTCGCCCGAGACCGGGTCGGGGAGCCCGACGATCGCGACGTCCTCGACGCTCGGGTGCTCGCGGATGACGTTCTCCACCTCCGAAGGCGCGACGTTGAAGCCGCCCGTGATGACGAGCTCCTTGATCCGGTCGACGACCTTGATGAAGCCGGTCTCGTCCATGACGCCGATGTCGCCCGTGCGGAACCAGTCCGCGCCGCCGTCGGTCGCCGCGATGAAGACGGCGGCCGTCTCCTCAGGCTTCTGCCAGTAGCCCTGGAAGACCTGGGGTCCGCGGCCGATGATCTCGCCCTCCTCGCCGGGCTCCGCGTCGACGAGCGTCTCCGGGTCGACGACCCGGACCTCGGTGCTCGAGATCGGCACGCCGATCCAGCCGATGCGGCGCTTGTCGGAGTTCGGGTTCGCGATGAGCGCGGGCGAGGTCTCCGACAGCCCGTAGGCCTCGATGAGCGTGCCGCCGGTTGCGGCCTCCCAGGGGCCCGCGATGTCGTGCGGGAGCGGCATCGCGCCGGAGATGCCGACACCGATGCCGGCGAGCGCCTGGCCGCGCTCGGCAGCCCGGGCGATCACCTTCTGGTAGATCGGCGGCGCCCCCGCGAAGACGGCCGCCGGATCGCGCTTGACGACGTCGAGCACCATGTCCGGGTCGAACCTCGGGAAGAGCACGAGCTTCGCGCCCGCGCCCATCGCGAAGGTCAGCCCGAGCGTGAGGCCGTAGGCGTGGAACATCGGCATGACGCCGTAGACGGTCGCGCCCGGGTAGGAGAACTCGGGGATCCAGGCGCTCGTCTGCAGCGCGTTCGTCACGAGGTTCGCGTGGCTCAGCATCGCGCCCTTGGGCGTGCCCGTCGTGCCCGAGGTGTAGAGCAGGATCGCGGTGTCCTCGGTACCGGGCCCCGGGACCGATGCCGCGATCGGCTCGCTCGAGACGATGTCCGCCCAGGACGTCGTGCCGCTCACCTCGGTCGTCACGGCCTCCCTGGCCTCGCGCGCCTTGGCAATCGGCAGCCGCAGCATGAACCGCATCTTGCCCGGCATCGCGGCGATCAGGTCGACGTCGATGATCGTGCTCGGGCGCACGGCCTCCGGCAGCCCCTGGAGCAGCGGGACGACCTTGCGCCAGGCGATCGCGACCTTCGCGCCGTGGTCGACGAACTGCGTCTCGAGCTCGCGTGCCGTGTAGAGGGGGTTGTGCTCGGCGACGATCGCGCCGAGCCGGAGGACGGCGTAGAACGCGACGATGTGCTGCGGGCAGTTCGGCAGGATGATCGCGACGCGGTCGCCCGCGCCGACGCCCAGCCTCCTCAGCCCCTCGGCCGCGCGGTCGATCTGATCGCTGAGCTGCGCGTAGGTCGTCCGCGCGCCGAAGAACTCCAGGGCGACGCCGCTCGGGTGGCTCCGGGCGGAGGCCTTGAAGAACTCGGGGAGGGAGACCGTGACGGGAGGGATCTCGTGGGGCACGCCGGGGGCGTACTGGGCGAGCCATGGCTTGGCGGCTGACGTCGTTGTCATGCCGCCATTGTGCGGCACTCAGTCCACGAGGAGGGAATCTTTCACCTTTTTCCTCAGTACCTTGCCGATCAGGGACTTCGGAAGTTCGTCGACGATGAACAAGCGCTTCGGGATCTTGTACGCCGCGAGGTGGTCGCGGAGGAACTCGCGCACCGCGGAGGTGTCGAGCTTCGCGTCCGGCGCGAGCACGACGGCGGCGACGACCTGCTCCCCCGAGCCCGGATCGGGGATGCCGACGACCGCCGCGTCCTCGATCGCGGGGTGGCGGCGCAGCGCCTCCTCGACCTCGCTCGGCATGACGTTGAAGCCGCCGGAGATGATGATCTCCTTGATCCGGTCGACGACGACGAGGTGGCCGTCCTCCTCGAGCCGGACGATGTCGCCCGTGCGGAACCAGTCCGCGCCGCCATCGCTCGCGGGGACGAAGACCGCGGCCGTCTCCTCGGGCTTGTTCCAGTAGCCCTGCATGACCTGCGGACCGCGGACGATGAGCTCGCCCTCCTCGCCGGCCGGCACGTCGACCGTCGGCTGCTCGGGGTCGACGACCCGCGCCTCGGTACTCGGCACGGGGAGCCCGATCGTGCCGATGCGGCGGTTCGGGGCGACCGGGTTGCAGACGAGGACGGGCGAGCACTCGGAGAGGCCGTAGCCCTCGACGAGGGTCCCGCCCGTCGCCGCCTCCCACGGCTCGACGATCGACGTCGGCAGCGGCATCGCGCCAGAGATGCTCACCATCGCGCCCGCGAGGCTCACGTGCTTCTCGACCGCGGCGGCCTGCAGCTTCTGGTAGATCGGGGGCACCGCGGGCAGGAAGGTCGGCGGGCGCTTCTTGACCACCTTGAGGACGAGGTCCGGGTCGAAGCGGGGGAAGAGGACGAGCCGCCCGCCCATGCTCATCGCGAAGGTGAGGCAGAGGGTCAGGCCGTAGGCGTGGAACATCGGGAGCACCGCGTAGACGACGCATTCCGGCCCGTGCGGGACGTCGGGGACCCAGGCGCGCGCCTGCGCCGCGTTCGCGACGAGGTTGCGGTGCGTGAGGGTGGCCCCCTTCGGATTGCCGGTCGTGCCGCTCGTGTACTGGAGCAGGGCGACGTCGTCGAGGCCCGGCTTCGGCACGTCGTCGAGGATCGGCGGGTGCCCGAGGAGCTTCTCCCACGGGATCGTGCCGGTGACCTTCGCCGTGAGCGCCGCTCGCGACTCCCGCGCCTTGCGGATGGGCAGCCGCAGCATCGCGCGCATCGTGCCCGGCATCGCGCGGGTCACGTCGACCGACACGATCGCCGGCTTGATGTCCTCGGGGAAGTCCTGGATCGTCTCGACGGTCTTGTCCCACGCGATCGCGAACCTCGCGCCGTGATCCTCGAACTGGTGGCGCAGCTCGCGCGGGGTGTAGAGCGGGTTGTGCTCGACGACGATCGCCCCGAGCCGCAGGACGGCGTAGAACGCGGCGATGTGCTGCGGGCAGTTCGGCAGCACGATCGCGACGGGGTCGCCCGCGCGCACGCCGAGCTGCCGGAGGCCCTCGGCCGCGCGGTCGATCTGCTCCCGGAGCTGCGCGTACGTCGTCTCGGCGCCGAAGAACTCGAGCGCGACGTGGGAGTCCCCGTAGCTCGCGATCGACTCGTCGATGAGGTCCGCGAG
>Ga0182744_1001997_pt1 | contig 17342 bp, 16 predicted proteins | sample eDN3rd30CKraftMG_FD_128525 | JGI IMG/M metagenome (GOLD analysis project Ga0182744, IMG submission 128525) | Enriched Miracle-Growth compost microbial communities from Emeryville, California, USA - eDNA 3rd pass 30_C Kraft MG (version 2) (version 2) ...
CGGGCCGAGTCAGGCGGGCCTGCCGGGGCTGGGTTCACCTCCGAGCCAACTTCTGAGTCCACTTCCGAGCGCCCACCGATCCGCAACGAGCGGGCCGCCAAACTGCCAGCCAACCTGTCAAGATCGTGGCTGCTCGTCAACGCAGACAAACCTGAACTGTTTGAACCAGCCCTGCTCTCCGAGGCCGATTCCGTAGTGTTTGACCTAGAAGCCGCGGTCCCAAGTGACCACAAGCAAGAGGCGAGATACAACGTGATCCGGGCCCTATCGTCGGGAATGAGCGCGTGGGTGCGGATCAACGCAATGACGAGCGCACACTGGCAAGAAGACGTATCCGCACTGGTCACAGCTACCGGACTGCGCGGCGTGATGCTCGCAGAAACGGAAAAACCCGAGCAGGTAACGCTTACCGCCATGCAATTGCGGGCAGGCACCCCGGTGATTGCGCTGATTGAATCAGCCATCGGAATTGAGAACGCAACAGCCATCGCATCTGCGCCGGGAACCTTCCGGCTAGCCTTTGGAGTCAACGATTTCCGCCGAGACACGGGCGTAACCGAGGATCCAATGGCGCTCGCCTACGCGCGCGGCAAACTCGTGGTGGCATCACGAGTGGGAAAACTACCCGGACCCATTGACGGACCGCCCGCAGTGTCAGACGAATGGGAAGACGTACTCGAAGCCTGCGAAATCACCGCCCGCATGGGCATGACCGGCAAACTGTGCCTAACCCCAGAACAAGCCGACGACATCAACCGCGGGCTATCCCCGAGCGCAGAAGAACTCGGCTGGGCGCGCGAGATGCTGGAAAAACACGAGCACTCACAAGCCAGCACAAAGGGCGTACAAATAGCCGACGGCTCTTACCTGCCCAGGCTTGCGCGGGCGCAGAAAATCGCGAACCTCGCCGACACCTACGGGCTATGGCGAAACTAGTAGGTGGACGTAGGCCAGATAGCTGCGCGGATGGCCGCATGCGTGGAATCATCAAGCAAGCCATGCGTAAACGCCAGTTCAACGTGGTCCCGAACCTCATCGAGAGCCCGATCCTCACCATCCGACCACTGCACCAACTGCCCCACCAATTCGGCGCGCGTCAACTCACCGGTGGCAAAGCGCTGGCACAGTTCATAGGGGGACGCGCCAGCAAATCCCTCACGTACCGGGGTCACATCCGCAGCCTGCACAAAGGACATCTCCACCTCAAACGCAGACATGTGCAAGGGCTTAGCAATCTGGGCGAGCGGCAAGTCCTCCTCAGCGAGCCGCAGCACCGCGCGCAGGTAATCGAGTTCCGCAACCATATGTGCGTGCCGGGCAAGATGCGCATGCCAGACGAGGTCCTTGGCCCTCGAACTTAACCTATCCTCTGAGTGATCAGCCATGGCGATAACTCCATTCGCGCCGTTGCGGACACTGCTCTGAGGCCAGACTATAGGCAAGCCGTTAGGGATTCGACCGGTAGCGCATAATCACCGGCCCAGTGGCAGCAGCCCAGGAGTACCGGCTGCTCAGTCGCGCAGCGGCGAACCTGCAACCATGAAGTCGTATCCACCAAAATCCCCGGTGAGCATCGGCATAGCTTCACTGATCGCGGCCTTGACCTCATCAAGCTCCAGTGAGGCATCGTGTGCCTCCTCAGACTCCCAAATCTCAGCCACATATACGGTGTCAGGGTCGTCGTCGCGTCCACCCACCTCGTAGGACAGGCAGCCGATGTTGCCCATGGCAGGGTTCTTACGGATGAGGATGTCAATGACGGCGTCACGCATGCCGGGCTTCACGCCCATCGTTCCAATCGATGCAAAGGTCATGCCTTAACGCTAACCCAGTGCGTACTACAAACGCCCGTTCGGCAACTTGAGGCGGCACCTGCTACGCCAAACTGCGCGTGAACTCGCCAATCTCGGAGCGTGTCAGTGGGTGGGTCTATCGTGGTAGATAACAACCCACTTCCTTGAAAGGCCGGTCCACCATGACCTCACCTCAGCCAAGCACCCACCCAACTAAACGAGCCGTTGTCACGGGGGCATCGTCGGGAATCGGAGCGGCCACAGTACGCGCACTGCGCGCCGAAGGCTGGGACGTGGTGGCGCTCGCCCGGCGCGAAGAGCGCCTGCGGGCGCTCGCGGAGGAAACCGGCTGCGAGTGGGTGGTGGGGGACGTGCTGTCTGACGAATCGGTGGCCGCCGCTGTTGCATCTATAACCGCTGGTGGCCGGGTGGACGTGCTGGTCAACAATGCCGGCGGTGCGCTGGGACTCGAGCCAATCGACGGCGCTGACCTGGGTAAATGGTCGGCAATGTATGAACTCAACGTGGTGGGCACCTACCGCATGACCCAAGCGTTGCTGCCCGCACTGCGTGAGACCGCTGGGTCGATTGTGTTTATCACCTCAACCGCTGCGCACGAACCATACGAGGGCGGCGCCGGCTACGTAGCCGCCAAGTATGGGGAACGCGTGGCTGCGCGCACGCTGCGCCTCGAGCTGGTGGGCGAGCCGCTGCGCGTCATCGAGATTGCGCCGGGCATGGTGCACACTGAGGAATTCTCGCTCGTGCGTTTTGACGGCGATCAGGAACGGGCCGATGGCGTGTATGCCAACGTGGACCGGCCACTGTTAGCCGAGGACATCGCTGAGGCGGTGCGCTGGACGGTGACTCTGCCCGCGCACGTGAACATCGACTCACTTGTGGTGCGGCCGGTGGCGCAGGGCGGCTCCACCAAGGTGCACAAGGGGAGCCTGGGCTTTCAGGACTGAGCCGGGTCAACACGCAACATGGCCGGCCTCCCAGGTGTGGGAGGCCGGCCACGCTAGCTACTTTGTCCACCAAGGTGTTGGTTCTTAGTCGAGGAAAGCGGCTCTGACTAGTTAACGGGCGGTAACCTATGAAAGTTCCTAGGAAATCGCGGAAAATAGGGACAAGTACAAAACTGCACGTGGCGCGGGGCGGCGCGTGAACACGGACGGACAAGGAAGATTCATGTCAGACCTGACAATCGGCTATGCAGCCATGCTCGAGCAGTTCCACCCAACCGACGTGATTGAGTACTCGGCCTACGCCGAGGAACATGGCTTCTCCGGTGTTATGGCGGCCGACCACTTCCAACCCTGGGTTCCGCAGCAGGGGCAGAGCGCGTTCGTGTGGAATGTGCTGTCCGCACTGGGTGAGCGCACCAAGGGTGACATCGGACCTGGCGTAACCGCACCAACGTTCCGTTGGCACCCGGCCATGGTGGCTCAGGCCTCGGCAACGCTTGCCGCAATGTATCCGGGCCGGCACTGGCTGGGGCTCGGCTCAGGTGAAGCACTCAACGAGCACATCGTGGGGGAGTACTGGCCGGAGGCTCCCGAGCGCATCAACCGCATGTTCGAGGCCATCGACATCATGAAGAAGTTGTTCACGGCCTCGCTCAACGGCAAAGACGTCAAGCACCAGGGCCAGTTTTACAAGATGGAATCCACGCGCCTGTGGACTATGCCCGAGGTGCCGCCGGAGATTCTGGTTGCCACCGCAGGACCCGTTACGGCAAAGCGTGCCGGGCGGCATGCGGATGGGCTCATCACCGTGGGAGCACCACTGGAAAAGATCGACATGCTGTTTGGCAAGTTCGCGGACGGTGCTCGCGAATCTGGGCGCGATCCAGAATCGATGCCTAAGGTCTTGCAGATCCACATGTCTTGGGCACCCACCGACGAGGAAGCCCTGCGCAACGCGATGGTGGAATGGCCTAACGGCGGCATGAAGTTCCCCAAGGCAGATATCCGCTCGCCGTTCGAATTTGAGCAGATGGCTAAGCTGGTCCGGCCCGAGGACTTCGATGGACGCATGGTTATCTCGTCTGACCCAGACGAACACCGTGCCGCGATCCAAAAGTACGTGGACCTCGGCTTCGACCGCATCTACCTGCACAACGTGGGCCGCAACCAGAAGGAATGGATCGAGGTGTTTGGCCGCGACGTGCTGCCAAAGCTCTCGCGGTAGTTCTTGCCTGTGCTGCACTAGTGGCCACATTCCCGCGCTTACGTACGAAAAAATGCTGTAGATACATCATTAATGATGTATCTACAGCATTTTTCGTATGTCTTGTGGGGTGGGGAGTGGTGCGCGGTGGGCAACAACAGTGGTAGAAAGTGACCGCGATCACGCTATCCTGAATGGATGTCAGACGATCTGCTGCCCGACGCCACCTCGCGGATCTCACCCGCAATCACCTCGCCCTCCGCAGCATCCGCCGCGCGAAATGCAACCGCACAAACCGCCACAGCAGCAAGCACAGCAGCAAACGCGGCCGCGAGCCAAGGCAAATCGGCGCTCGCGGGCGTAGGCTCCGCGCTCGGCATTACCGCGGCCACCGCAGCAGCAACAGCGGGAATCGGCATCGCAGCGCTCGGTATCAACGGTGCCATCCGCGCCGCTCGTCACGTGCCCACAGAAGCCATCGGCACGCAGCGTGAGGCAAACCCCGAGGTCACCAGCCTGGCTGCCGCCGACCTCGCAGCGCTCATTCAATGCGCCACCCTATCCGCGCCCAACCTGCGCGACCCCGCAACCTTCACCGCCCTGCACGCGGTTATTGCGCAACGTTTTCCACTGCTCACCGCAACCCTCGAGGCGACGTACCTGGGCCAAGCCGGGGTTATGTACAGGTGGGTCGGGGCTGGAAGTGCGGGTGTCGTCGAAAATCAAATTCCCGACGAACGCCCACTCATCCTCCTAGCTCACCTTGATGTGGTGCCCGCGCAAGATGCCGAGCTGTGGACGCATCCGCCGTTTGCCGCCATCAACGACGGCGAGCGGATCCACGGGCGTGGTGCCCTGGACAACAAGGGCGCGCTGACCGCGCTCCTGCGCGGCGTAGAACTGCTGCTAGAACAGGGATTCACACCCCAGCGAGACGTGTGGCTGTGCCTCGGTGATACCGAAGAAACCGCAGGTCAAACCGCGGAACTGATGGCCACAGAGCTCGAACGGCGTGGTGTTGAACCGTTCCTGATTCTCGACGAAGGCGGCGCCGTAGTGGAGCCAGGAGCGTTGCTGGGCGTGCCACATTGGGCGGCCATGATCGGCGTTGCAGAAAAGGGCATTTTGGACGTTCGGCTCACGTCTAGCGCACCCGGCGGACACGCCTCCACACCCGCTAAGAACGGCGCAACTGCGCGGATCGCCCGGGCAATCACGCGCATTGAGAAATATCAGTTCCCTTCCGCGATCCCTGCACCCACCCGGCAAATGATGTCTGAACTGGGACGATACGCCTCAGGTGCGCTCAAATTTGTGTACGCAAACGTGGATGTGCTCGCTGGGCCACTCGCCAAAGCACTCCAACTGGCCGGCCCCGAAACCGCCGCCATGACGCGGACCACCGCCGCCGTCACCCAACTCAGCGGTTCGGCCGCGTCAAACGTGATCGCCGAATCGGCGAGCGCCACCGTCAACCTGCGTCTCGCTATCGGCTCAACCAGTGAGGACGCGGTGGCGCACCTGCGCCGCGCCGTTGATGACGATCTCATTGAGATCGACATCATGTCCGTCACTGAACCCTCCGCCGTCTCACCCATGGACGGGCCGGCCTGGGACCTGCTCAACGCGTCCGTCCGGGCAGCCTTCCCGGACGCCATTCCGGCACCTTACGTGCAAACCGGCGCCACTGATTCTCGACGATTCACTGGACTTAGCGCTTGCGTGTACCGTTTTGCCCCACTGCGGATGACCAAAGCGGACCGCGAACATCTGCATGCGGCGAACGAGTCGGTTCTTGTGGAGACGCTGGCCGAGGGCGTCCACTTCATAGTGGATCTTATTGAGCGGGTGGACGGGCGCTGACGCCCATATCTACGGACGGGGAACGGTCCGGCGCCGACGCCCATATCTACGGACGGGCACGGTCGGGCACCGGCGCCCATATCTACGGACGGGGAACGGTCCGGCGCCGACGCCCATATCTACGGATGGGGCACGGTCGGGCACCGGCGCCCATATCTACGAAAAATGCACCAGATACATCATTTTTGTTGTACCTACATCATTTTTGTCGGTGGGGTGTGGGGTGTGGGACGTGCGGGTGGGGTGGACGGAGTGTGGGGTGGATGGGCGCTGAACCAGTATGTGACAGGTCGGGTGCGCTCCTCGTCGATCCACGGATAGAACACCCACAACAGCAGCAGTGCAACCGACGCACCCGTGATCAGCCCAGCCACCGTGTCCGAAAGCCAGTGCGAGTTAGTGAGCGTACGCTGCCACATCATGCCCCCAGCCAGAACCACCGCGATCACCGGCCAAAGCTTGCGGACCACCAGCCAAGACAACGGCAAAATGGCAAAGAGCGCAACCACACAAACGCCCGCCGCCGCTGAATGCCCCGAGGGGAAAGAACCTAGGTCAACGGAGAACGCCGGCCCCCACAGCTCGTGCCCGCCAGAACCTCCACCTGAACCACCGTCCGGAGCCAACCCTGAACCAAGGACACCGGCAGCGGGCCGCGGCCGTTCCACGCTCTTCTTGAGTATCTGCGTGAGCGCGCCCGCACCAAGGGCCATGCATGCCAACTGGTAAAGCCCGGTGCGCCAGCGCCCCACCGTAATCAGCACCACGGGAATCACAACCGCCAAAATGATCGTGCCTACGGTCATGCCCAATTGCTGAAAGAACATTGCAAACCATGAGTGCACTATCGGGTCCGTTGGCGCCGACCCAACAACGCCCCGCCACCAATCATCTAACGGCTGGAACACCGAGTTCCTCGCATCCGGAGCCACGAGCCCGGTCATCACCGCGAGCACGCCCAACCCAACCCACCCGGCCACCGCGAGACGGCGCGGGCGGCGAGAAGTGGGGGAATCGTCGGAAATAAGTTGCTGAGCGGGCTGGGCCATATGCGCCTCACGTTACCTAGGACTGACTGTCACCTAAGATTGGCACGACTGAGCACGTGCGTCCCAACGCAACATTGCTGCGCCCAGTGCCGCGGACACCAGCGAGCCGAGCAGAACCGCAAGTTTTGCGGCGGCAATGTGGGAATCGTCGGAAAATGACAGCTCCGAAATCAGCAGCGCAACCGTAAAACCAATCCCACACAGCAAACCAACCGGCAGCAGATCCCGAACCGAAATGCCGGCCGGCAACTGCAATGGCGTTAGCCGCGTGACCAGCCCAGTCATGCCCAAAACGCCAACCACCTTACCGGCCACAAGAGCGAGGGCAGCGGCCATAAAAACGGGCTGACCCAACACGTCGGCGAAAGACCCCGCTGGAACCGTCACCCCGGCTGCAAAAAACGCAAAAATTGGCAGGGCAACACCGGTGGACAACGGGGAAATCGCGTGCTCAAAAGCAGTAGTGCGCGGCAACAACTCGCCATGAACCCTACGAGACGGAACCGACAAACCGAGCAGCACCCCGGCAATCGTGGCATGTACGCCGGAAGCGTGCATCAGACCCCACGCCACCAGCGCGAGCGGCAGAAGAATCCACCAGTGCGCGTGGCGGGTGCGGGCGACGGCGCCAAAAATCGCAACCACCGCGAGCGCGCCCGCGAGCGCCACCAAGCTGACGTGGTCGGTGTAAAACAGGGCGATCACAACGATGGCGAGCAGATCGTCGACAACCGCGAGCGTAAGCAAAAACAGCCGCAGGCCGCGCGGCAATCCCCTGCCAAACAGGGCGAGCACGCCGAGCGCGAACGCAATATCGGTGGCCGTGGGAATAGCCCACCCGTGCAGGGCGCTCGGCTCGCCAAGTAACGTCACGAGCCCAGCAAAAATGGCGGCGGGGACAAGCATCCCACCCACCGCCGCTAAGACAGGAACCGCGGCCTCACGCGGACGAGACAGGGACCCAACCGTCAACTCATGCTTGAGCTCCACGCCCACCACAAAGAAAAACAGAGCCAGCAAACCATCGGCAGCCCACACCGAGAGGGGAAGATTCAGATGCAGAGCGGCGGGGCCAAACGTTGCGTTAGAGAGCGTGTGGTAGGTGTGCTGCCACGGGCTATTTGCCCAGATCAGCGCAATTGCGGCGGCTGCAAGGAGGAGGGCCCCGCTGATCGTCTCGCTCGACGTGATGGCGCGGAACTTCTGGGCTAGGCGGCTGGTGTGGCGCTGGGGCTGGGCTGGCGGCTGTGGCTGGGAATGGGGCTGCGCTGGTGGCTGCGGCTGGGAATGGGGCTGTGCTGGTGGCTGCGGCTGGATCGGGGGTTGGGGCGTGTGCATCTGGGCCTCGCTCTCGGGGCGTGGTCTGGTGAACTGCTGCGGGAGTGAACCTATGCAGGTGAAACCGAACCACTGTGGGTAGGTCGAATCAACGTCGACCAGACTTCCCGACACACCACGGTCTATTCTACCGACTGCCGTGTAGGCGTGCGGCATGTCAGGAGGCTCACTGTGTCGGTGGAACATGCATGTCAGTGGGTGCGGATAAGGTAAATCTCGGTTCACTTAACCACTGCGAGTAAGCCTTCAATGCGCGTTGGAGATCCTTGCTGGTACGTGGGTGGGCCCCGTGGCGGTTCTTTGCGCGATGAACCGCCACGGTTCTTTTTTGCGGCGTGCATTATTCTGCCGCTGGGCGCCGCGTGCTGTGCCGCGCACTGCGCACCGCGCATCGCGGCGCGTGCTGTGTCGATATTTGGGGGAGTCGGTCCAGGTGATGGGTGTGTCGCATGCCGCGACGGGTGCCGCGGCGTGGTTTCTTGCGGCTGCGACCGTACCCTCAACCTTTGGCGCGGTCACTGGCGTTGATGGTCCCGGCCTGGCCGTGGGCGCGCTTGTGGCGGCTGGTGCCGCTCTGCTTCCAGACGTTGACCATCGCCACGGCACGATTGCACGTTCGCTGCCGCCCCTATCATCGATTGCGGCGCGGGTTACGGAGCAGTTGTCTGGTGGGCATCGCCAGGGGACGCATTCGCTGGTGGGGTTGGCGCTTTCGGTGTTTTTGGCGTCCTTGGTGGCGCATGTGCGCCGGGACGTTGGCGGCTATGGCGAGTTGAATGTGGGCGCTGGTGCGGCGGCGGTGTTGCTGTCCGCGTTTGCGATCCGCGCACTAGAGCTGGTTAAAGGCCGCGTATTGATGTGGCTGACGAGCCTTGCTTTGGCCGCAGTGGTGGTGTTTTTTGGCGCAGATAACTGGGTGTGGTTCCCCGCTGCCGTGGCGGTGGGATATGCCGCGCATCTGGTGGGCGATTTGGTGACCACGGGCGGCATCCCTATTCTGTGGCCCTTTGTGTTGAAGCCGCCTGCGTGGTGGCGTAAGGTCCCCCTGCTTTCAGATGTGTGGAAGTCCAATGGCGCGATTTCCGTTCCGTTCCTCGGCGATGCTGGTTCCACGCGTGAAAAAATCTTGACCTCGTTGGTCACTGCCTGGATGGTGTGGGTGGCCGTGTATCAGTGGGGCGGCGTCAACTTGCTGGCGTGGGCGGCTTAGATTCCCGACGATTCCCTCACTTCCCAGCCCCACCTCGCGCTTTTCTTCCCGCGAGATCATACCTGCGCTGTAAATGAATGAGCGCTCACTCAGTTAGTATTGACTCTATGAGCGTGAACCGAACCGCCGCCAAACCCGCGCCTGAGCCAGCGTCCACCGCGCCCGAGCCAGAGTCCACCGCGCCTGAACCCAAGTCCGGGCGCGCCAGCCCGCTGAGCCGCGAGGAACGTCGCGCCACCATCATCGAGGCCACGATCCCGCTGTTGATTGAGCAGGGCGCAGCCGTCAACTCCAAGCAGATCGCCCAAGCTGCTGGCGTTGCGGTGGGCACCATCTACTCCGTGTTTGAGGACAAGGATGAGCTCATCAAAGCCTGCGTCAAGCAGCACTTTGACCCGCATACTGCGGTGGCTGCGTTTGAGGGACTTGCGCAACTGCCGAGTCTTGAGCAGCGCGTTGACGGCATTATTCGGGCCACGCAACAGCGCGCCGCGGGGATTTTTGCGCTTATCTCGCTTCTGGATAGCGAGGAGCGTCAGAACGGTCCTTGGCGTCCTGACGAACGTGCAGTCCATCACGCCTGTGTGCATCTTCTTGAACCGTTTTCGCAGGTCCTTCGGGTGCCGCCACAGCGGGCAGTGCAGGTTATTCGTTCCTCGGCCTTCTCCCTGGCTAACTCTTTCCTTGCTGGCGGCGAGGTACTGAGTGTGGAAGACATCCGCGACCTCGTGATGCACGGGATCGCCCACAACTAAATACCTAAGGTGACCTAATGCTTTTTGCTTTGCTTAAGCAGTACCTGCGTCCTTATCGTGGGGCGCTGCTGGGGGTTTTGAGCCTGCAACTTGTGCAGACTATGGCTTCCCTGATCCTGCCCACGTTGAATGCGGACATTATTGACCGCGGTGTGGCGGTGGGGGACACCGGCTACATTCTGCGCATGGGTGCGCGGATGCTGCTGGTCTCGTTTATTCAGGTGGCGGCTGCCGTTTCCGTGATTGCGTTTGCTGCGCATGCGGCCCAGTCGATGGGTCGTGACCTGCGTTCTGCCGTGTATCAAAAGGTGGGTGCGTTCTCCAAGAAGGAGATGACGGAGTTGGGTGTGGCCAGCCTGATTACGCGTTCCACTAACGATGTGCAGCAGATCCAGATGCTCGTCATGATGGGGAGCACGCTGCTGGTGATGGCGCCGATTTTGGTGATTGGTGGCGTGATTATGGCGGTCACGCAGGATCTTTCGCTCAGTTGGCTCATCGCGGTGAGTGCGCCGCTGCTCATCGTGATTCTGCTGCTCATTATCCGCAAGTTGGCGCCGTTGTTCCGTCTCATGCAGAAGCGTTTGGACCGTGTGAATCAGGTGCTGCGTGAGCAGTTGACTGGTATCCGCGTGGTGCGCGCGTTTGTCCGCGAGCGCGACGAGGTGGAGCGGTTTGCTCAGGCTAACGCCGAGATTACCGAGACTGCTTTGCAGGTTGGCCGGTGGAATGCTCTGACTGGTCCGGTGATCATGATGGTCCTGAATATCTCGAGTGTCGCGGTGCTCTGGTTTGGTTCGTACCGTGTGGAGGACGGCCAGATCGAGGTGGGTACGCTCATGGCTTTCCTGCAGTACCTCATGCAGATCCTCATGGCCATCATGATGGCCACGTTTATGGTCATGATGATCCCGCGTGCTGCGGTGAGTGCGGATCGTGTGGGGGAGGTCTTGGGCACGGACCCGTCTGTTGTGGAAAAGCCCCAGCCCCTGATTTCCGACGATTCCCCGGCTCCCAGCACCACCCCACCCACCAGCACCGAATCCACTGGTGGCACGGTCACCTTTGACAATGTGTCCTTCCAGCACCCGGGTGCCGAGGAACCCGTGCTGCACGGCCTGACCTTTGACGTGCAGCCCGGCACGATCACAGCGATCATCGGCAGCACCGGTTCCGGTAAAACCACGATGACCTGCTTGATTCCGCGGCTCTTTGACGTGACCGAGGGCAGTATCTTGGTCGATGGCGTGGACGTGCGCGACTTCAGCCTTGATATGCTGCGCAACCGCATCGGATATGTGCCGCAAAAGCCGTTCTTGTTTGCAGGCACGATCGCCTCGAACATGCGCTTTGGTAAACCGGACGCCACGGACGAGGAGATCTGGCATGCGCTCGAGGTCGCTCAAGCGCGCGACTTTGTAGAAGCCCTCCCAGAGGGCTTGGATGCGCCGATCGCTCAGGGTGGCACAAACGTTTCCGGTGGTCAGCGCCAGCGACTTGCGATCGCTCGCGCGCTGTTGCCGCAGCCAGAGATCCTCATTTTCGACGATTCCTTCTCTGCCTTGGACACCGCAACTGATGCACGCCTTCGCGGCGCACTCGCCCGCGAGTTTTCCAGTACTACGCGAATAGTGGTGGCGCAGCGCATTGCCAGCGTGACCGACGCAGATCAGATCATTGTGCTGGAACACGGGTCTATCGTCGCTAAGGGAACGCACGAAGAGCTGCTGGTGACCTCCGAAACATACGCGGAAATTGCCTCCAGCCAGGCACCAATGAAGGAGCGTGCATGATGGCGCAGGGACAGTCAAACGGATCAACTAAGCCAGCCACTCCCACACCCGCCGGACCACCAGCGCACGGGCCACGCGGCCCAATGCGCGGTGGGCGCGGCCGGATGCCCATGCAGAAGGCGCAGGCTTTTGGGCCAACCATGCGCAGAATCGCGGGTACGCTGCGTCCGGAAAAATGGATGCTGTCCATCGTGGCCGTCCTCGCCGTTGCGGGCGTGACGCTTGCGGTGCTGGGTCCCAAGATCTTGGGTGCGGGCACCAACCTGATCTTTGAGGGATTCATTTCCTCGCGGCTGCCCGCGGGCGCCACAAAGGACCAGATCATCGAGGGCCTGCGGGCCAAGGGCGACACGATGCAGGCGGACATGATGTCCGCCATGAACCTGAATCCAGGCCACGGCATCGACTTCCCGCAGCTGACCCGGCTTCTGCTCATCGTGGTGGGGTTGTACCTGCTTTCGGCGCTGTTCCAGTGGGCGCAGTCGCTGCTGTTGAACGGGATTGTGCAGCGCACGATCTACCGCCTGCGCGCGCAGGTGGAGGCCAAGATCAACCGGGTTCCGCTGAGCTATTTTGACTCGATGCAGCGCGGTGAACTGCTCAGCCGCGTTACGAACGACATGGACAATATGTCCCAGTCGATGCAGCAGGTACTCTCGCAATTGCTAACCTCGCTGCTCACGGTCATCGGTGTGATCACGATGATGTTCGTGATTTCGCCGGTTTTGGCGCTGGTGGCGCTGATTACCGTGCCGCTGACTATCGGCGCGACCACGATTATTGCCCGGCGTGCGCAGCCGTTGTTCCTAGCGCAGTGGGCGCACACGGGCCGGTTGAACGCGCAGATCGAGGAGACGTACACCGCCCACGATGTGGTGCAGGTGTTTAGCCGTCAGGACCAGCTCAACGAGCAGTTTGAGGAGATCAACGCGGAGGTGTTCAAGGCGTCTAAGGGCGCGCAGGTCACCTCGGGTATGGTCCAGCCGATCGTTGGGTTTATTGCGAACCTCGGCTATGTGGCCGTTGCCGTGGTGGGTGGTCTGATGGTTGCGGGCGGCTCGCTACGAGTGGGCGACATTCAGGCGTTCATTCAGTATTCGCGTCAGTTCACGCAGCCGCTCAACCAGATCGCCTCGATGGTTAACGTCATGCAGTCAGGTGCGGCTTCGGCCGAGCGTGTGTTTGGGTTCTTGGATGCGCAGGAGCAGGACGCCGATCCTGCCGAGCCGGCATCGCCCGAGCGCGGAGAGGGTGGCGCCGAGCTGACGTTTGAGGACGTTGCGTTTGGTTACTCACCGGACAAGCCGCTCATCGAGGGCCTGAACCTGGATATTCCGGCCGGTTCCACGGTTGCGATTGTTGGTCCTACGGGCGCCGGAAAGACCACGCTGGTCAACCTCGTCATGCGCTTCTACGACGTGCAGGGCGGGCGGATCACGTACGACGGCGTGGATATTGCGGACATGACCCGTCACGATCTGCGGTCACGCATGGGTATGGTGCTGCAGGATACGTGGCTGTTTGAGGGCACTATCTGGGACAACATCGCGTATGGCCGCTCGGGTGCCACCGAGGATGAGGTGCATGAGGCGGCCGTGGCCGCGTACGTGGATCGGTTTGTGCACGTGCTGCCGGACGGCTATCAGACGGTCCTGAATGAGGGCGCCGAGAACCTGTCCGCTGGCGAGCGCCAGCTCGTGACAATTGCGCGCGCATTTATTGCGCAGCCGTCCGTTTTGATTCTCGACGAAGCCACATCTTCCGTAGACACCCGCACCGAGGTCCTCGTGCAGGATGCGATGAAGCGGCTTCGTGCCGGGCGTACCAGTTTTGTCATTGCGCACCGGTTGTCAACGATCCGGGATGCGGACGTCATCCTCGTGCTGGAGAACGGGTCCATTGTGGAGAGTGGTTCGCACACCGAGCTCATTGCTGCTCAGGGTGCGTATGCGCGGTTGTATGAGGCGCAGTTCAAGGCGCCGATTGACGCGTAGTGGTAGGGCTTCCACCACTACCCCCAAAACGGTTCGGTTACCCCCAACTTCCGGGGGTAACCGAACCGTTTAGAGGTGAGTGTTGCGGGCCTCGGATGCCTCGCATAGCTTGTGGATGGCGTAGAGCCCGAGGCTGAGAACCACGTACATCCATGGAATGTTGGCGATGAGCCAGGTTGGTGGGTCGATGGACATCGCGGGGGTCATCATGAGTGCGGTGAGGAGGATTCCACGCAGAAGGCTGACCACGGCGAGGACGGCCATTGCGATCCACGACCACTTGAGCGGCTCGGACCATGATGTGGCGGCAGCTGGTTCCATGGCGACTTCGGTGGTGGTGCGGTCTCGGAATCGGACGAGTGCGGCCCGGATCGCCCAAGCGGCAGCGAGCATGACCGCGCCGAGGAGAACGTGTTGCATGAGGTCAACGGCTTTGGTGAGGAACTCGAGTGTGGCTGATGGGTCGGTTCCCATTGCCGGTTCGATGCCGCCGACTGGGAAACTGAGGACGCTGTGTAGCGCGGATCCGTTCCAGTCGAAGAGGTATTCTGCCACGCCGTAAAGTCGGCCCACTGTTGCGTAGGCGGTGAGGACTACCGCGACGGTGGCGGCGATGATCCCGCCGTGTAGTGCGGTTTCGGTGCGGACTGTGGTGCTTTGGGCTGACGTCATTGTGTGCTCCCAGGTGTGATGTCCTTTACCTCACCTTAGGGTTTTATTTGCCTTGTCACAAGGGATTCTGGTCCTACTCCCGCCCATGTGCGTACCTTCCGCTGACTTGGCCCTTACCCTGCCCCTTATACGGCAGTGGTGGGGCAACCTAGGGCGAGAGCCCAGCCCCCCAATGATGGCAATGGATGCTTCATTGGGAGGAGGCGGAAATGCTGGGGTTCACACTTCTTGATTTTCGTTATACATTAATTGCATGAGTTCTGATGAAACGATCAACGGGGTTCCGGTCACGGAAGAGCAGATTGCAGCTTGGGTGGCAGAAGCCGAAGCGGGTTATGACATTGATGCGCTGAAAAAGCGAGGACGTGGCAGGCCTGGACGTGGTGCGGAACCATCGCAAGTGGTAGCCCTTCGCCTTACTTTGGAAGAGATCGAAGTCATTGACGCGAAGGCACAGCGCGAGGGCAAGACTCGTTCCGAAATTATCCGCGAAGCCTTGCACTTCTCAGCCGCATGAGAGTAAATGATTCGGCGCTCAAGCATGGGATCTCAGAGGAAGACGCGGTCCAAGCCGCTACCTGGGCGCTCTGGGTTGAGGATCTCGATGAGAATAGTCCTGCTCGGCAACTTCGCTTGGGATTCGATACTAGGGGGCGCCTTCTTGAGACAGTGGTTCTCGTATTCGACAGTGGTAACGAACTTGTTATTCACGCAATGAAAGCGCGCAAACAGATGCTTGACTTGCTGCCCTAGAGCAACAATTTGAGCATCTGGGCAGTTACCTCGTCCCATTCGCTGCGCCCCTAAATGGTTCGGCTACCCCCACTTTCCGGGGGTAGCCGAACCATTTTCTTGGGGGTGTGGGCCAAAGCCCGGGGCGAGAGCCGGAGCCAATGCCCGACCGCCCCAGCCGCCCCACCGAGCCCAACCCCACTCCCTGCGCTAGAGCAGGTCTGCGCGCAACTCCGCAGCGGAACGCGGCGAGAGCAGGCCTGGCGCGATGTCAAAGACAGTCTTCGCGCCGTGCGTGCCCGAGGCTGCCAAACGAGCGACCGCCCGCGCGTACGCAACCAACGCGGACGCGGTAAACGATGGGTTATCGGCCAAGGTGAGGCCGTACTCGATGACCTGACGGTGAACAGGCTCGCCCTCCACGGTGGCTCCGAGTCCGGTGCTTCCGGAACGCATGACGAACCCGCCGTGCGGCATGGCGGAGTGATCGCGGGCGAGTTCTTCGGCGGAGATGAAGTTGACGGTGGTGTCGTAGTCATCAAAGTAGTTGGGCATCGTCACGATTGCCTCGGCAACGGCGGCTGGGTCTGCGCCGTCTTCAAGCACAACGAAGCATTCGCGGGTGTGCTTCTCGCGGGTGGTCAGCTCGGGCTGCTCACCATTGCGCACTGCCGCAATCGCGGGTTCGGCGGGCAGGGTGTACTGGACGCCGCCGGCCACGCCGGGAACGCGACGGATCGCGTCCGAGTGGCCCTGGGAAACACCGCGACCCCAGAACGTGTACGTCTCACCCTGCGGCAGTACGGCCTCGCCGTAGAGGCGGTTGAGGGAGAACAGGCCTGGATCCCAGCCGGTGGAGATGAGGGCGGTGTGCGCGGACACGGCAGCCGAGGCGTCCACCTTGGCAAAGTACTCGGGGATGCGCGCGTGGGTGTCAAACGAGTCCACAGTGTTGAAGAGGCGGGCAAGTTCCGGTCCCTGCTCGGGCAAGTCGGATGCGGAGCCTCCGCACAGGATGAGCACGTCGATGTCGCCGGTGTGTTCGGTCAGGGAGTCCCACGCGAATACCTTGGTGTCGGGGTGGGCAGGAGTGAGCGTCTCGGGCGCACGGCGGGTAAATACGCCGACGAGCGTCATATCTGGGTTTTGCAGAACTGACGCTTCAACGCCGCGTCCGAGGTTTCCGTAACCTGCAATTCCAATCCTGATGGGGGTGCTCATGCTGCTCCTCGTGGTGTGTGCGGTGCTTCTCGCGGCTTGCGCGGGCTCGCGTATCGTCGCGGAGTGTGAAGTTTTCCGCGTGCAAATTTACCGCACTGAATTGGATGTGTGGTGGGCCGGTTGGCAGACGGACGGCGGGAACCGCGCTGGATGGGTTGGTGCACGCGAATATCTTCGCTGGAGTGTCCCATCCCTGCCGCAGCTTGCGTGGTTACTCTTCCGGCTCGCGTTCCACGAGGTAAACGGTGCCGTCAGGCGCGACCTTGCGTTCCAGCGTGGCGGTCAGCGAGTCCTGCCGTTCTTGTTCGGCCTGACTTGGCGGCCGGATTGGCCGCTTGGAATCGCCTACTTGCGCGGGTCCAAAAAGGGGCAGAAACTTTTCGACGAGTCGTAAACCTCGCGTCCGCCGCGGACGTTGGGTGGCTTCTTGGGTTGGGGAGGATGTGGACTCGGGGGACTGCGCAGCAGCGGAATCAGGTGTCGAGTTCATATAGTCATTGTTCCAGTGCGTGCACGAGCAACGCCAACTGCATTTTTGGTGACTGCTGCGTCTACCCTACCTTGCCAACTGTGTCTTTGGCGGCTGACTGCGTGCGCTGCGTCTTCGCTACGTTCTTCGCTTCGCTGTGAACGTCACTACGACTGCGCTACCTTGCCAGTTGTGTCTTTGGCGGCTGACTGCGTGCGCTGCGTCTTCGCTACGTTCTTCGCTTCGCTGTGAACGTCACTACGACTGCGCTACCTTGCCAG
>Ga0182744_1001998_pt1 | contig 17341 bp, 17 predicted proteins | sample eDN3rd30CKraftMG_FD_128525 | JGI IMG/M metagenome (GOLD analysis project Ga0182744, IMG submission 128525) | Enriched Miracle-Growth compost microbial communities from Emeryville, California, USA - eDNA 3rd pass 30_C Kraft MG (version 2) (version 2) ...
AGAGGCGATGCGCCGTCATATTGAGGCTTTCCGCCAGAATATCTTTGAGACCCTCGCACGCCCGAGTGACGTCTATGTTGCAGCGTCGATCGAGCCTTCGGCAGCGCAGATCAAGCCTCCGCATCGCTCCCGCGCCAATGCAAAACACGGTGCTCGATCTTGAGAAATGCGAAATTGATCAAAAATCCGACAAGGCCCAGCGTGAATATGCCTGCAAACATCTCCGGCACACGGAATGTCCGCTGCATATCCAGGATGAAGTAACCAATCCCGCTGCTGCCTGCGATCATTTCGGCAACCACCGACACGACGAGACAAATGCCAAGGCTGATCCGCATGCCGGTCAGGATATGCGGCATGGCGGCGGGGAGGATGATGGACCAGACGCAATCGAGCCAGGCAATCTGGAATGTCCGGCCAGTGTCGAGCAGAACCGGGTCGACGCTCCGTACCCCGCTGTAGGTGTTCAGAAGAATGGGGAAGAAGCTGGCCAGGAAGATCACGAAGACCTTCATTTCATCGTCGATTCCGAGAAAAAGAATGGCAACGGGAATGTAAGCAGAGCTTGGGATGGGCCGCACGAGCTCCGTGATCGGCTCGAGCAGGACGTACAGGAAGCGGATACTTCCCATCGCAATGCCAACCGGCACGCCGACAAGAACGGAGAGGCCAAATCCCCAGGCGATGCGGACCAAGGTGGAACCAAGGTCGCCGAGGAGGGAGTGATCGCGCGCCGCTGTTAGCCACGACCGGAAAATATCGGTAATCGCCGGCATCGTCAGTGGATCGATCCATTGATTCCGCGACGCGGCCTGCCACAGCGCCAACAGAACGAGAATGAGCAGAAAGCCCGGCCATCTCTTGAACATGATTACGGTCCCGTGTGATCGTTGTCGGCTGCTGTCAAATGGCGCGGCGCAACCACAGCGCCTTAATGGCTGCCGGGAGCAATGGCTTTCTCTTGCGCGAAAATGCTGGAGAACAGCGTCTGGCGTAATGCCGAAAAGTTCGGGTCCCCGCGCGTTGTGATGGCGTCACGCGGCGTCGGCAAATCGATCTCGAGGTCTTCTACAATCCCAGCGCCGTTGCGGCCGAGCGAGATGATACGCGTCGACATGAAGACCGCTTCATCCAGATCGTGCGTCACGAAAACGATGGTGATGGGCAATGTCCGCCATATCTTGAGCAGCAACTCCTGCAGAATGGCGCGGGTCATGGCATCGACGGCCGAGAACGGCTCGTCCATCAAAAGGACCGCGGGCTTGCACATCAGCGCGCGCGCGATGCAGACGCGCTGCTGCATTCCGCCAGACAACTGGTAAGGGTAATAGTTCTCGAAGCCGTTCAGCCCGAGGATATCGACATATTCACGGCATGCTTCCTCCGCCTCGGCCTTGGAGACGCCCTTCTTGCCGCACAGGCCGAACTTGATGTTCTCCTGCACCGTCTTCCAGGGGAAAATCGACTTCGAATACTGCTGGAAGACATAGATCATGCCTTGCGGCGGCCCCGTCACCTGCTGGCCGGCAAAAGCGGTTTCCCCCGACGTCGGGCTCTCAAGACCGCTGATCAGCTTCAGGAACGTCGATTTCCCGCAGCCTGACGGGCCGACGATCGATACGAATTCTCCACTGCCGATCGAGGCGGACAGGTCCTTGAATACCGTCTGCCGGCCTGCGCGCGATTCGTAGACCTTGTCCAGCTTGCGGATCTCGATGAGGCCGCTTTCGAGCGGCCGCTCGATAGTCCCTGTAGTCGTTGGATCGACAATCGGGGCATCCATGATGGCGATTTCTTTCACGTCTTGATGATGCTTGGCCGGCGCTAAAGCAGAAGCGCCAGAGCGCCGTCGAACACGATGGCCTGGTCGAGGCGCACCGTCCGCGCCTGCAGAAGAAATCCGGTTTTGGTCCTGGTAATCCTGTCGGTGCGCTTGCCCACATAGGATGTTCCGGCGATGGCTGTCCCCCGCACGCGGTGCAACTGTATGTTCGAGTGCACCACGAAGGTTCCAGCTTCTGTGCCGCCCCAGACCTCGACATTGGTGATGAAGCGGCGGGTAAACGATGGCGGGTTTTCGGCTTTCGTCAAAGGCGATTGCGATAGCTGGGCGACGCGCGACTGGATCGCCGGCAATCCATCATCGATGATGGCGTATTCCGCCGGCCCCGACGCTATTTCCCGCAGCAGCCGGACGTAAACCTTGTAAGAAAGATCGTCCGCCAGCAGCGACAGCCAGGCCTTGTACTCGCGCTCGTCGAGCAGAGCGGCTTCCCGGTAAAGGAACCGCGACACGGCGAGATAGTCGCGGTCGCTCGCGTCTTGCAGGGCCTGGTCGTTGGAGATCGCCGACGATCCGTTCATGACTGCTGCCCTGCCATCATGACGTTCCACCGCAACATGAATTCGAGCTGGGCGACTTCGGTGTCGGCCGGCTTGAACGCCCTGCCCGGCCACGGGAACTCAGGCTCCTGCGCATCCATATAGGGTAGCGCTGTATGGAAGCTGTAAGGCAACCGCTTCGCGATCGAATTACGGCTCGCCATCGTGGCCGAGGCCCAAAGTTCAAGGTCGTCCTGCTCGAATACCCCCGCGGCGCCGAAGTTGCGGAAGCCATTGCGCAGCACAGCGGCCTTGTACTCAGGCGATGCCTCCCGTTCCGCAAGGACCCAGCTATAGACGTCCGTTTCGCCCGCGCTCAGAGGCTGCCACAGGCGCATGATCACAGCTTTCTGCGAAGGCCCGACTTGCGTCTCGATAAACGACAGGTTGGGGAAAATGGTGCCGACGATCACACGAAGACGATCGAGAAGCTTGAGCCGCTCGCCGTCGAGGCATTGCTGATAGAGCGGGCGAAGCTCGGGCGCATGGGTGACGTAGACTTCCTCCGGCATGCCGTTCGCAAGATAGGTCAAGGTGCAGCCGTGCCCATGGTCGGAAACGACCTGGAAGCTGTTCTCGCCGGCATTCGTGAAGCCTGCGCGTGCCGCACGGACAGGGTCCAACGCCAGGGGGCCGCTGTGGGTCGTACCGATATGCTGGCTGTCGCCGATGAAATTCAGCGAGCCGATCTTCCAGTTTGCCTTCGCGCGCCATCTGTGCGGCGGCGCGAGGACCTCCATGCCGCCCGGCGTCCGGGCGAGGAGCGCCTTCAGGTACCACGCAATATCGCCCAGATAGTCGCGCAGCGGAACGACGTCCTCCTTCCAGGACCCGAAGATAAGCCCCTCGAAGCTTTCGATGCGCGGCACAGGGAGCAACCCGAGCTCTGCTGTGTCCGTGCCCTCGGGCAGATGGCGGTCGAACGTCGTCGTCACCAGGCGCCCGGACTTGTCGTATACCCAGCCATGATAGGGACAGATGAAGCGACGCAGGGAACCGGAGTCCGCCCGGCACACCTCCGCGCCCCGATGGCGGCAACTGTTCAGCACCGCAGAAGGTCGGCCGTCGTCGCCCCGGATGACGACGACAGGCGCGCCACCCAGGTGCCGGGTTACAAAGTTGCCGGTTTCCGGAATTTCGGTTTCGTGGGCCAGGAACAGCCAGCTCTGATTGAAAAGCCGCTCGACCTCGAGTTCGTAGACCGGCTGATCGACGAAGACATCCCGGCTGACCAGGCCTCTGGCCCGATCAACCCATCGGGGATCGTAAACGGCGCGTTGCATGTCGTTCATGGAGCCAGATCCTCAGCTCTTTCCGTCAGGATTACACCGGGCCCGCCGGCCCGGCGCGGCTCAGATTTTCGAAACCGCGAATACCGTCGGATGGAAAATCTCTTCTGCCGTCAATTGGCGCTTCGAGAGCCCCTGTTCGAACGAATACCGGCTGAGCGTATCGATCGCCGCGGCGTTTTCCGCAACGCCATACTTCCAGAAGTCGTTTCCCATGAGTTCGATCGCGTCCGAAACGCCCACCTCCGGCCAGGGCAATGTCACCTTGCAGGCTGCCTGCTCGAGCAGTTCGCTAACCGCAATGTCCTTGGCGCGGCAGAACGCCGAATAGACGCTGCCGGGCAACCAGGGATAGCGTTCGACCAGATCGCGCTTCACGCCGATCAGATGCATCATGGGGAACATGCCGGTGCGCCGATAATAGTCGGCTTCGACGGCCCGATAGTTGGGAAACATGAGGCCGATGTTCCTCTCTTTACGCACATATGCCGACAATTCGCGCGCAGTGAAAACCGCATCGAGTTCGCCATTGCAAATCATCTGATCGAGCGTCTGGTCCGCGGGTATGGCCTCGATCTCGACGCCGGCCGGCACGTCGAGCGGCGTCCGCTCATCGCGACCAGGCTGATCCTGGCCGCCGGTGCGCCAGCGAATATCCGACGGATCGACGCCGTATTCATCCTTGAAAATTCCGCGCATCCATACATTCGCGGTCTGCTGGTATTCGGGCAAGCCGACCAGCTTGCCTTTCAAATCAGACGGCGTGCGAATACCGCGATCCGTCCTGATGTAGATTGCTGAATGGCGAAAGTGACGTGACACGAAAGCCGGCAAGGCCACGTAAGGAGATTTGCCACGCGACGTCGCCATCATAAAGCTGTTGAAGGAAAGCTCTGCGACGTCGAACTCCGCGTAACGGAACGCGCGAAAGAAAAGCTCTTCGGGGCCGAGAGGCAGGTAGGTGATCTCGCATCCGTCGATCGTGACACGTCCGTCTTTCAAAGCACGGGTCCGATCATACTCGGCGCAGGCGATCGTGAGTGGCAGGAGCTTTGACAACGGAACCTCGCTGGCGCTAGTGTGATGTATCACCGAGATGTTACACGTGAAATATCACTGATCGTTCTCCGCTGTCAATTTGAGAATGCCTAGAACTGAAGTCCCGCCGTCTCGGAATACACCCGGAACACATCAACCACCGATACCAGGAGCAACTTGGCAATGATGAAACTTCGTGGCGCTGCAATAGCTTTCATGGCCCTCATGCTTGGGACCGCCGTGCCCGCTTCCGCGCAGACCGCACCTGCACCGCTCAACATTGGTACCCTTCGGATCGCGTCTCAAACTCCCACCTGGGCGGCCGAGAAATACGGAATTTTTGAAAAGAACGGCATCAAAGCCAACTTCGTGTTCTTCAACAATGGTGCGGATGGCGTGAACGCGCTTCAAGGGCGTTCGGTCGATGTGCTGCTTGCGATTTTCGGCTCGGGCATCACCGCGATGTCGCGCGGCTTCGATCTGGCGCCCATCTTCCAGGACGAAATCTCGCGGAAGACTCCACCCGACACGTCCGGCATCCAGGTGCTGAGCGATTCTGGCATCAAATCACTCAAAGACCTCGTGAACAAGAAGCTGGCTGTCGGCGGATTGCACACGCAGAACACCATTGCCGTCACGACGCTTCTCAAGAAGTCCGGCGTTGACATCAAATCGATCAGGATGGTCGAGATCCCTTTTCCGGCGATGTTCGCAGCCCTTAAGGCCAAGACTGTGGATGCGGTGAACGCCGTCGATCCCTTCACGACCCAGATCCGCATGTCGGGTATCAGCGACGTTCTCGCTTACAACTATATCGAGACAATCCCGGAACAACCGCTCGGCGTGTGGTTCACCCGCAAATCGACGCTTGAGGCCAATGCGGATGTGCTCGCCCGCTTCACCAAATCATTGGAGGAATCGGCCGACATGCTCAAGGCGGATAGCGCGAAGGCACGCCGGGAGATCGTCGAGTTCACAAAGCTGGACGCAAGCGTTGTCGATGCGATGCCGATCGCAAACTGGAACTCGCAGGTCGACCTGAAGAAGTGGCAAGCCGTGATCGACATGCTGATCGAGGCGGGCGATCTGCCGAAAGGCTACACCGCATCGTCGCTGATCACGCCGATCCTGCGGCCATACGTCAAGCCGTAATCGAAATCCTTCCGGGCGCGAGAGCGCCCGGACGTCCGTCTTCAAACTGCCGCTCCACATTCTGGCGGAACATCTCCAGATGTTTGCGCATGGCGGCCTGGGCACGATCGCTGCTATGGGCCGCCACCGCTTCAACGATATCTTCATGCTGGCGCTGAAACCGCGGATGGTGATCGGTCGTGAACGAAATGAACCAGAATCGAAGCGAGTGCTCGCTCAGATTGCCGATGATATTGGTGAGATATTCGTTTCTCGACGCACGCGCCAGCGTAAGATGAAACTCGCGATCCTTCAGCATCATCGTCTCGACGTCGCGCTTTCGAATGGCAGCCTGCGCCGCCTTCAGGATCTCGCGCAGCTTTTTGACATCGGTGGCGTCGGCGCGCTCTGCCGCCAGACCTGCGCATTGCGTCTCGCAAATCAGCCTCGTCTCGGCGAGCTGCATGACCAGGCTGGGAACGATGGGCGTAACGATGACACCCTTGCGCGGAATGACATCCACGAGGCCTTCGAGATTGAGGCGGCTCAGGGCATGGTGGACCGGCGTGCGGCCAAGGCCGATAAGGGCCGCTACGGATACTTCGTCGATGATTTCACCTGGGACGAACTTGCAAGTGATGATCCAGTTCTTGATGGTCTCATAGGCCTGTTCGCTTAAAGTGACGGCCGGCTGGCGTTGACGCTCGGTGCGCGCCTTGCCGGCATCGATCGTCGGCACATGAAACGTGGTAATTTTCCGCATAAGTTCATCCCGAACAGCCTGCATGCTCACCAAATGAATATACTAGACCATTCGACAATCAAGACTGCTAACGTATTATTACGCCTTGAACTCGGCCTTAAACTGATCCCAGAGATCGGCGTAGGCCTTTTCGAAGCCTGGCTCGAGGAAGATTTCGAAAACATTGCGCGGCCGGCGCAACGGCACGTCGTAGATGGATTTGACCCTGCCCGGCCGTTTGGTCAGCACGACGATCTGGTCCGACAGCGTTATGGCTTCGACCAGGTCATGGGTGATAAACAGCATCGTGCTGCGTTTGCGCTGCCACAGATTGAGAAGTTCGTGATGCAACGTCATGCGCGTCTGGGCATCGAGCGCACTGAAGGGCTCATCGAACAGCACAACAGACGGCTCATAGATGAGCGTGCGAATGATCGACACACGCTTTTGCATACCGCCCGAGAGTTGGGAGGGGTAGGAATTCTCGAATCCCGAGAGGCCGACCAGGTCCAGCCAGGCACGCGCCCTTTCCCGCCGCTCGGCTTTCGGTATTCCCCGCAAAGTCAGGGGAAACTCGACATTTTCGAGCGCGGTCAGCCACGGAAACAGGTTGCTTTCCTGGGTGACGTAGCCGACCTCCGTATTCAGCGCATCTATGCTTCGGCCGTTCTGCAAGACCCGCCCTGCGCTCGGCCGGACAAGGCCGGATGCCAGCCGGAGCAACGTCGTCTTTCCGCAACCGGACGGACCCACGACGGTGGTGATCGTGCCTGGCATGATTGGAAACGACACACGGTCGAGCGCCAGTACCTCATTCTCCGCCTCGAAGGAAAGGCGGACATTGGAGAATTCGAGCGCGGGCGCCAGACTGGGTGTTGCAGCGATCTCCGACATGCAGGGTATCCGTGGTTGCCTGTTCAGGACGTGAATTTATTGGTCCAGAGCACACCTTCCTGCGCGGGAAGATCATGTCCGATCATCTTGATGGCGGCTGAGACCTTGAGGCTGTTGCGCCACATGGCTTCGCTCATACGCCCGCCGCGCGGGTAGATCGCCTTGTCGCGGCCCACCGCCCGTTCGATCGCCGCGGGAGGCACGTTCGGGAACGTGGCCTTCATGATGTCCATCGCCTGCCCGAGGTTCTTGGTGAACATGTCATTCGCCTCGCCCACCGCATGAACGACCCGCCGCACGACATCGGCCTTCTGCTCCGCGACATCGGGCGTTACCGTCAGAACGGTGTAGGGAAATTGCTCGAATTCGGGAATCTCCTGTGCGCAGTTCACGAACAGCTTTCCGAACCCTTCCAGTTCGATCTGGTCGGCCTCGGGCGCATCGCCGACCGTGACGTCGACCTGGTTGGTTCGCAGCGCTGCCATGCGTGACGCGCCAAATCCGACGGCCAGAATCTTCACATCCCTGTCCGGATCGATCCCGACCGAACGCAACAGATACCGCGTGTATTGCGCCGGACCTCCGCCGATCGTGGAGGCGCCGATGCGCGCGCCTTTGAACGCTTTGAGCCGGTCCGCGATCGGCGCGTCAGGCGCAAGGCCTTTCTTCATCAGCCAATCGTTGCGCGCGGTGAACTGCATCGACAGGGCGCCGGTGAATGCGGCAACCGCTATCGTCTTGATGCCCTTGTCCCAACCGATGATCGGATCGCTCGCGGCGACGCCGGCAAAGTCCGCTTCGCGATTGGTCATCGCCGCCATGGCCAGAGGCCCGCCCTGAACCTGCCGCAAGTCGAGATCCAGGCCGTTGGCGGCCCATAATTTCGCGTTCGATGCGATGAACAAACCCGCGAAGGACAGGCCCGGCGCCGAGTAGACGCCGCGGGCCTTCAGACCGGGTGCTTGCGCAAAGGCCCGTTGCGAGGAAAGGGCGGCAGTTGCCACCATCATTTTGGAAGCCGTCAGCAGGAAATCGCGGCGAAGCATGATTTTTCTCCTTATTGTTCGTATTGAGGCCAGGCGAACGACGATGTTGAATACTAGATCTGGACTGCGGACCCGCTGGCAGACTTCCAGCGTATGACGCGGCGTTCAATCCAGGACAGGCCTGCATTGGCAGCAAAGACGATGGCAACGAGTATGACGATGCCCGCGAACAGGGATGCCGCGTCATAGGTCTGCGACGCATAGAGGATGAAGAAACCCAGCCCCTCGTTGGAGCCGATATATTCCCCGATGACGGCGCCGATGACCGCATACGGGACCGCTGTTTTGAGGCCGAGAAATATCTGGCTGGCTGCCGAGGGCACGATCACGCGGAAGATGACCTGCCGCCACGACGCGCCCATCAGCCGGGCGAGATTGACGATCTCCTCGTTGACCATCAGCAGGCCAGAATAGGTGTTGAAGAACACGAGGAAGAAGCTCGACAGGAAAACAACCGCGACCTTCGAGGCCATTCCAAGCCCGAGCCAGACGATAAAGACAGGCGCCAGCGCGATCTTGGGAACACTGTAAAGGCCAATGACGAACGGCTGGAACGTGGCAGAAAGAACCGGCGATCGGCCGAGAACGAAGCCAAGGACCAGGCCCACGCCCGCCCCAAGACCGTATCCGATGGCAATTTCAATCGCCGTAATAGCGATGTGGCGGTAGATCGGGGCTTCGGACAGCAAGGCAACGAGGCGTGCGGCGACAAGGGTCGGCCGGCTGAAATACGCCACGGATTCATCCGGAACGCCAAGTTGCCAGCCGGCCAGAAGAGCGAAAAGCAACAGGAACTGCACCACATGAATGGCCGCCCGCCGACGCATCTTCGACCGCCGTTTTGGGTTCGCCTTCCTGGTAGTCAGCCTTTCGGCTTCCGTCAGTGTCATGGAACGGCGTCCTGTCAGCGTGCGGTTGGAGCGTTCGCGGGGCGCGCCAACAGGCGATCGTCGGTTTCTTTGACTTCATAGACATCGACCCGGAAACCGGGACAATTGACGCCCTTCCCGTCCGAGAGCCTGAACGTGAAGACGTGCAACGGGCAGCGCACCATCGTCTCATCAGCCGCGAGTTCGGCCATCAGCATGGTCGCCAGCATATGCGGACAGCTCTTCGATGTGCCCCGATAGCCATGCTTGGTGCGGAAAACGACGATCGTCTCGTCACCCATCCGTCCCCGGGCCGGAAACTTTCCCGTTGGCGTCGGCCCTTCGAGAACCGTCCAGTCGGCGTCAGCATTATTCGTCGCAACCATCTGTTCCACGATGACGTCTCCTGAAAGGGCCTAGGCCGCCATCGGCGCGAGCTGGACGACCTCGCGCAGTCTCGCGAGGGCAAAATCCTGCTCGAGGCGAATGATGAAGAGGCCGATCTGCATGGTGAAGCGATGATCGACGAAGCAGTCATAGACGGCCAGAAGCCCTTCCCTCAGGCTCACCTCTCCGCCCAGGCAACTGTGAAAGATTTGCTGCAACTCGAGCGCCTTCTCGACATCGAGCGATTCCGCCGAGCCAAGCGTCCAGCTTGTCTCCGCCAAGGCATCCGCAAGACGCCCCAGGAAGGCACGCTGCCGGCTCGTAAGGCTCCGGGCCGCCTGCGGAACATGATCCTCGGCAATCTGCAGGAACCAATTCGATTCAGCCTGGCCGCGCGTCAGGTCGACATCGAAGCGCTTGCCGCGCTTGTAGGTTATCAGCGGCACGATCTGCTGATCGGCCGTCCGCGATTTCTGATAGCAGTCGCTGATCTCGAACTCGCCGGATTGCACTTCGAAGATGGTGACGTCGGCCGGCATGCCAGGCTTCAGGCTCCCGGCGCGGTCCTGCAAAGAGATCGATCTGGCGGCATTGATCGTCACGCGCTCGATGACCTGCTGAAGACTCATGCCCAGGCGCCGCATCGCACTCATGACATTGGCGAGCGATTTGACCGGGCGAACCACGTTGAACTGCTGAAGGTCCGAGCTGATCGTGTAGGGAACGAGATCCTGGGCGTAGGACTTTTCCGCGATGTCCCAGGAGAAATTGTAGCCACCAAAGCCAAGATCGAAGAGAACGCCGCGCTTTTCCGCGTCCCTGACGACCTGCTCTACGCGGCCTTCCTTATCCAGCACGGTGCCCAGGTTGCCGTGGTAGAGATGGGTAATCATGTCGCCCTTCTCGGCGATCCGGAACGCCTCATACGCCAGCAAATGATCGGGGCGCTGCATCTGGAATTCACCGATGTGCATATAGAGCGGCAGTTGCAGAATCTGGGCAAGCCCTTTGGTCAGGTTGAGCGTGCCCGGACCATAATCGCCGATGGCGTTGCACTTGAGGTAGCGCAGAACGTCACGATGTTCTTTTGCGAAATCGACCCATTTGGTGATGGGAACGTCGCCGAGCGTGCGCACGTTGCCTTCGATGAAATTCAGGCCCAGTAGGCCCATCGGGCGAATGAACGGCCCGGCATAAAGGCTCGTCTCGAGGCCGGTCATGAGCGCCAGAAACTCGTCGAGCGTGCCGATGCCAGGCCCGCCGGCTTCGACGAAGGTCGTGACGCCCTGATAGACGCCGACGCTATCGGGATCGGCGAAGCCGAGAGTGCCATAGGCATGCACGTGAATGTCGACCCACCCCGGCGAAACATAGCGCCCCATAAGATCGACGATCGTCGCATCGTCGGCATCGGTGACGGACGCCACGTCGACGATGACGTCGTCTCGGATGGCGACGTCGGAGACCTGGTCAATGCCCTGCGCCGGGTCGATCACATGCCCGCCGCGCAGGATCGTGACTTTTGACTTCCCTGACATTGACAAACTCTCCCGACCTGCTGGAATATCACTGATGTTTTACAGTGAAACATCACAGTCGCATTTGGTCAAATCCAAAAATTGCCCAAGCTGCGTAAAAATTGCCTTCGATGCACGGAAATGCGCCACGACCAAAAATCTTCGGCAGTGCAGCGTCTGGCGAACGGCAAGTGAATTCAAAGTGCAGGAGAAAAGAAGATGATCGTGCAAACCGCAGAGCCGGGCCGGCCCCATTTTGTGCTGACGATGGCTCAGCATACCGATTTCTGCGGCCAGCTTGCCGCTGCCTTCGGGAACGACCAATTCGAAGTCGCCGATCCAAGGTCCGAACTGATCTACGTGGTCGCCAACCACGACCGGGGCTGGGACGAGTATGACGCTGCGCCGGGCCTCGATCCCGAGACAAGGCTTCCCTACTCCCTCGTGCGAACGCCGCCCATGGCCTCGCTGGTCACGAACTACGGTTCGCCGGAATTCAACGAACGCCACAGCCCCTATTGCGGCCTGCTTTCGAGCATGCACTCCTGGGGCCTGCACAACAAGCGCTACGGCTATAGCAAATACGTGGTCAAAAACCGTTCAACGACATCGATCGAAACCCCTCCGCAATTCGCCGCGGAGAAGGAGAAAATGCTCGCGCGCGAGGTGGCGCGGCAGGAGCGGCTGCGGCAAACGCTGCGCGCAGACGGGGCCACGGCGCCCTGGGTCGAGGATGCGCATCTTTTCCAGAACTACAAGCAGTTGCAGTTCTTCGACACGCTGTCGCTATACTTCCACCTCGATCATGAGGAAGCACGCGGCGTAGAAACCTACGTTCACGTTCCACGCTCCTCCCATGACGATTCGGACGTTACGGTGCGTCGCGCAGGCGACGCCACCTACGCGCTGAGCCCGTTTCCGTTCAAGGAAAGCGGCATGACCTTTACCTGCATGGGCAAGTACATGGATGCGCTCCCGGAAGGATCGACACAGGCGGAAATGCTGACGGTATTGGGGAATGCGCCGATCGTCGCGCAAACCTATACCTTCGTGGCCTAGAGCTGCGTTCGCGAGGCTCTTGAGATCGGCGCTTCCGAAAAGCGCGCGATCCTAGCGAGCTACGATAAGCCTCCGGGCGAGGGCCGTCAGGTCCGTCTGCCCTCATCGTCCATTTTTCTTCACAGACAATCGAGCCGCAATCCTATGCTTACACCACGCCCTTATGTGACCGCGCACGATGGTCACGAAGCATTCTCGCCAAGAGCCTTCCTGGAACAATCGATCGAAATCATCGAGCGACAGGAACCTGCCGTCCAGGCGTTCGTGACGCTGGATCTGGCGAGCGCACGCCGTCAGGCCGATGAATCGGACGCACGATGGAAGGCAGGGCGTCAACGCTCGGCGATCGACGGCATGCCGGTCGGCGTGAAGGACATCATCTTCACCCGGGACATGCCGACGGAAATGGGATCCCCCTTGTTCAAGGGTTGGCAGCCTGACGACGACGCGGCCAGCGTTTCGGCGCTGCGCGAGGCCGGCGCCGTCATCGTCGGAAAGACCGTCACGACCGAGTTTGCGGCCACCGTGCCGGGCCCGACCCGGAACCCGCATGACCATTCGCGCACGCCGGGTGGCTCGAGCAGCGGTTCGGCCGCCGCCGTCGGTTGCGGCATGCTGTCAGGCGCGCTCGGGACGCAAGTGGTGGGATCGATCCTGCGCCCGGCCAGCTATTGCGGCTGTGTCGGATACAAGCCTTCGCTCGGCGCCATCAATCGCGGCGGCTCGCTCGACTTCCTGAGCCAGAGCGTCACGGGCACCATTGCCGCAAGCGTGAGCGATGCCTGGGCGTTGGCGAAGGAGATTGCCGGACGCGTGGGCGGCGACCCGGGAAGTCCCGGCCTCATCTTTTCCGATGCGCCACTGCGTGCCGCCAAGCCGAAAAGCATTCTCCTTCTCAATCCCGGCGCAAACGCGGTTGCCGAACCTTCCGGTGCTGAGATTCTTGAGGTTGTCCGGCGCCTTCTGGAGCGCGAAGGGATTGCCGTCACGCTGGGCAGCGCGACCGCGGAACTACGGACATTGGAAGAGACCCTCACGACCGCGATAACCGTGACCCAGGAGATCAACGCGCGTGAATCTGTGTGGCCATTGAATGCCTATAGCGAACGCGACGTGACGAAGCTCAGCCCATTGATGATCGGGCGGCTCGCACAGGGACGCGCCATCGGCGGCGGGCTCTACCGGGAGAAGCTGGCGCAAAGGCAGGAGGCGCGCGAGCTTTTTGTCCGGCTCGCCCGGCCCTTCGATGCCTGCCTGGCATTGTCGGCCGCCGGTCCAGCGCCGCTTGGCCTGGAATCGACGGGATCGCCGCTGTTTGCGGTCGCTTCGTCCTACCTCGGCGTCCCGGCCGTGAACCTGCCGGCGGGACGCGCCAATGGCCTGCCGATCGGTGTCCAGTTGATCGGCTTTCTGAACGAGGATGAAGCGCTGATGGCGCACGCAGCCTGGCTCGAGGCCAAGTTATAGGCCGGGCGAAAATGGAGCATCGTGCGTCAGGCCGGACACACGATGCTCCCGCCGTTTAAGGCGTAATGTCATCCTTCATCATCGGCGAGAAATAGGTCTCCGCCTTGTGCGGATCGAGCGAGCCGTATTTTACAAGCATATCGACGACCTCCTGCCATTTGCTGAGCTTGACATGGTAATTCCAGCGGATGATCGGCATGTCCTTGAGGAGGGCAACGTCCAGCTTCGTGAAGGCAGCAACCTCCGCGCGGGCGCGATCGGCATCCGCGTTGAGCCAGTCGTCGGATTCTTTCATCGATTTCACGAAGGCGGCGACCGTATGCGGATTCGCTTTGATGAAGGATCCCTTGGAGAACCAAGCCCCCACCGGCATGTCCGGGATCGCTTCGACGTAACACCACGAGATCACTCTGCCACCCTGCTTGCTGATCTGCGTGGTGAAAGGGTTGATCGCGACGACCGCATCGATGTGTCCGGCCTTGAGAGCGCCCAGCATCGCGGGAAACGGCACTTCGTTGAAGGATACCGTTTTGAGATCGACACCTGCCTTGTCCAAGATCATGCGCAAGGCAATGGCGCTTTGGCTGCCGGCAGCCCCGACGCCGACGCGTTTGCCGCGTAGATCCGCGATGGTTTTGATCGGCGAATTCTCCGAAACCTCGACGCTGCAGGAATCCGGCCCTTTCGCGTAGGAGATTTCGTCCTGCATGATCACGGCCATGTCGAAGCCACGCCCAATCGCACTCATGGCAAAACCGGGAATCGTCTCGGCAACATCGACCGACCCGCCCTGCATGGCACTGATCGCATCGCCGCCGTTGTTGAAATATACGATCGACACGTCGAGGCCATTCTTGGCAAAAATACCGCGCTGCTGCGCCGACCAGGCATTCGTGAAGGCGGCCGACCGCGGCCCGCCGACTTTCAGCGGGATCTTCTTGAGTTCCTGACCGCTCGCAAGAACGGGCAGCAGCGCAACAGACAATGCCAGCGCAATGAGAGTAGACCTTCTTTTGTTCATGTGCTGCTTCCCCTTTTTATAGTCGCCTCTTAGTTCGATGTATGCGGCTTCCACAGATGTTCCGGCTTCCAGCCAAGAAGCCGGTATGCCAGATCAACGGACACCGCGCCTTTCTGCCCCTCGAGTGACGACGCCATCGCGCCGATGCCTGGAGCGAGCCTTGGAAAAAGCGTCGACAGCGGCTCCGCGACGCATGTCTGCCCGGACCCGATATAGATCGCATGGCTGCCGGCAAGCCGGCTTTCGAGTGCCTTGCGGCAGGCCACGGCAAGGTCACGCGCATCGACATAGTGGCAAAGAGTGAATTCCTTTGGTCGACGCCCCCCGACTTTTGCGAGCTCTTCGAGCTCTTCGGGCGAGGCAATCCAGGTCGCGCGCAGAAAGACGGTGGTTAAGCCGCAGCGTGCCGAAAACGAACGGCCGACATCCTCGAGAACCTGCTTCGACAACCCGTAGCAATCCTGCGGCGCGCAGGCATGCTGCTCGTCGATGGGCAGATAGTCAGGCAGATGCTCCGTCTGCCATGAGCCCGGCGACCAGCCGAGGACGGCCTCGCTGCTCAGGCTGACGACAAGCGGAACCGCATTGACGCGCGCCGCCTCGTGAACATTGAAGGCTCCCATCACATTGATGCGGAATGTCACGTCATCGGGTTCGATACCGAAAGTCGGTATGCCGGCAAGGTGCAGGACCGCCTCGGCTTCTGCGAGCGCGGCGGTCAAGTCCGGCAGGCTTTCGATGGTCCCACCGGTAAAGCGGGCCGACGACGGCACGGCGGGCGGATTGCGGTCGAAGATGATGACCTCATGACCCGCATTCTGAAGTTCTGGAACGACATAGCCGCCAAGTTTGCCGGAGCCACCTGTAACTACGATCTTCATGAAGCTCTCTCTTTGTGCATGGTAGGAGACGACCTAGTCCTGGCGGGACGGCATCGGCGGAAGCGGCCTGGCGGGCTGCTGCACCGCAAGCCGTTCACACCAGTTGCGCCAGGCAATGATCGCAATATCGGGCCGGAACAGCCGTTCGGGCGGCGCGTTCATCGCGGTGACGATGAACCCGTCTTCCCAACGATTGAGGATGATGCGGTGCAGGAGGCGGATATAGGTCCAAACGCGAAGCTTCCAGAGCAACGCGCCAGGACCGCGCACCCGCTTCACCGCAATCTGCACCATCAGATGACGGCCCTCGGTGGTGGGGGTAAAAATCTGGCAGTCGGTCCAGCCTTTGTGATGCGCCACCCATGTGGCGGGAAGTCTCGCACGCCCCACGACCATCTGACCGCCGGCCCGGCGCCATGGTCCATCCTTGGGCCACACGCCGACCTCGGCAAACGTCTGCGGTCCGAACACCGCCTTGCTCGACCGCTCGAGCCATTGGCCATCCGCGCTCGCGGTCATTTTAATATCTGTCTGAAATGCGGGGAAACGGCGAAAAAAGGCAAAGGGCGTGCGGCGGTGCAGGTAGCGCGCGTGGGCTTCGTCGACGGCATTTTCCATGGCCAGCCGCCAATCGCCTTCACGCTCCTCGATCATTGGGATGGCGACCGCATCCTCCTCCAGCAATTCCGCTGGAAGCTCGCTTTCCAGCGGTGGAGCCGGGCCTTCGCCGACGAATACCCAGATCACCCCTGCACGCTCCTCGGTGGCATAGGTTTTGACGCGGACGACGGCTTTTCCGCAGATCGGCGAGTCCGGGCCATCCGTCAAAGCGGCAGCGAGCTCGCCGTCACGGAGACGATAGGTCCATCCGTGATAGATGCAGGTGAGCGTGCCCGGAAACTCGCGACGTCCGGCGCTCAGCGGAACGCCGCGGTGCGGGCATCGGTCGTTGAGTGCCCAAACGCTTCCGCCGTCACGCACAAGAACGATCTTTTCACCGAGCAGCGTGACCGGAAGCGGCCGCCCTTTGAGCCGCCGTGCCTCGACCGTCGGATACCAATAGCCAGGAACGCCGGCGCGAGCGCCCTGATAGCGCGGCCAGCGACTTTCGACGCCCGTATCGGACGCTGCTAGATGCGTGTCCATATGCGATATCCTCGAACAGAGCGAGTGACGGTGGCTACCATGTCAGTTGACCGCCGTTGGGATGAACGATTTGGCCGCTGATGCGCCTCGCCCGCTCGCCGAGCAGAAAGTCGACCACGATCGCGACCTCGGCCGGTTGGCCCAGGCGTGCCATGGGTACTGTACGGACATTGCGCTCCTCGAGCGCCGCAAAGTCGGCGGGGCTGCGATTGTAGCGCAGCAGCGCCGTATCGATCGGGCCGGGCCCGATGGCGTTCACACGAATGCCGTCTGCGGCGAACTCGGCGGCGAGTGACTTCGTCAGCGAATAGATGGCGGTCTTGGCCGCGCAGTAAGCTGCGATGCCGGCGACGCCCATGACCGCAAAATCCGATGACGTGCTGACGATCGCGCCGCCCCCGTGCGACCGCATGTGTGGAATGACGTTTTGCGCGCAGTGAAAGAAACCGTCGCAGTGCGTCGCGATCATCCG
>Ga0182744_1001999_pt1 | contig 17336 bp, 11 predicted proteins | sample eDN3rd30CKraftMG_FD_128525 | JGI IMG/M metagenome (GOLD analysis project Ga0182744, IMG submission 128525) | Enriched Miracle-Growth compost microbial communities from Emeryville, California, USA - eDNA 3rd pass 30_C Kraft MG (version 2) (version 2) ...
CTGAGAGTTTCTCAAAACGGTCCTTTGTCCAGCGCCCAATTTGTTGCCGGGCATCGGCCAGTACTTCCTTTTTCTTTTCAATGGTCGCTCTGGCGGCATCCCATTTATCGGAATTCTCCTGTAAAGCAGACAGCCCCGACTGTAAATCATTAATCTCTTTTTGCAACTTTTCTGCACGGTTCTGTACGCCTTTGAGATAATCAGGCCGGTACCGTATATTATATTGTGCCAAAAACTCTAATGGATTACAACCAAAGTTGGATAGCCAGGCCCTTTCGTTGCCCCTATACCCCCCTGCTGTAGAAAGGTCATTTTGATAAACCTTCCATGCAATGCCCTTTTGCTGAAGATGCTCGGGCATGGTTTTCCATCTTGCTTCGCCCCAGGGAATTTCATTACGGATGTAGGTTTTAGAATCGCTGTTTTTCTCTTCACGGATCGTACCGCCCCATAGGTATAGTCTGTTGGGCCAGGTACTGGTCATAGCGGAGCAATAATGCTGGTCACAGATAGTAAAAGCATCCGCCATGGCATAATTGAATGGCAAATCTTCACGGATATAATGGCCCAGGGTAAGGGGCATATCTCTGTACTGGGGATTGCCCGATTTTTTAGCCTCAAGCCAACCATCAAATTTGCTCAGATTATCTGCATCTACCTGACTGGCCCTTGAATGGGGAATAGAGCCCATCCAGGTAATCTTACTGTCCTCCATGCTGAACCGGAAAGGTGCATAAGTCTCTCCCTTCTTATTGCTTTGAAGCCAGACCGGATTATGATCAGCCAGGGTAATCGCACGCGGATCATTAAAGCCGCGAACACCTCTAAGTGCACCAAAACAGTGGTCGAATGCCCTGTTTTCCTGCATCAGTATCACAATGTGTTCGGCATCATAAAAATCACTGCCCGGGTCGGGATCTATGGCCAGTGCTTTTTTTATGGAGGCCGGTACAGCACTTGCCATTCCTGCCGCCCCGCAGAGCAGCATTGCTTTTTTCAGAAATTCTCTTCTTGAATCCATATTTAATAAATTTTGTCATCGCTACCACACTTACACGCGACTATGCTTTTTTTTGAGTAGCGCTGATTCAGTTAATAACGTTTATTTTTTGATAGCCAGGGTTATAATTTTTATAATCTGGATTAATTGTTTTTAAATTATCCCATGGGCGGCGTGGACTAAACGCCTGATTTAACTATCCGCCTGGCTTAGATCCCTGATGGGCGTTGGTCCCTGCCTCCGTTTTGGAGGCTGCCAGTCAATTCCCTTGATTTATTGCATTCGCTAAATGGATGTCCATTTTTTGTATGAATAAATGTACTATTAATTGCGGCGTCTCATTCATTCTTTAATATTAATTTAAATTTATGTTTTACAATAAAGCGATCCGGCATCCTAAACGATTGTTATTCCATTAAAAAAGCACGCTGGCGAACTACTTCTTAAAGCACCTACTTAGCTAAAGTGGCCGCCAGATTTTTGGCGATAACACTGTATAACGCTCCCAACCCTAGCCGTTGCAGGCTGCTATACCACCCTCTTAACAGCTACTTTTCTATTGACTAATAACCGGGTGCCTGTTCAAGGTTCGGATTCAAATCCCGCTGCACCTGGGGTATCGGCCACCAATAATCCCTGGCCGGATCAAAGGTCCTGGTTTCGATGGGACTATGATCGTAGGTATATATTTTTTGGTTGAGCTGCTTCTCAGCTGTCTTCCAGCGCCGGATATCATTATAATACAACGCTTCACCGGCAAATTCAATGCGCCTTTCCTGGCGGATCAGCTTACGCAGGGAATCTTTCGTATAGGTGCCGGTGAGCGGCGGCATGGCTACACGGGCCCGGACTTGGTTGATCGCCGCTAAAACTTTTGCATCTGGACCGGTGGCTTCATTCCTTGCTTCTGCATACATCATTAAAATGCCCGCATATCTGAGAATGATAAAATTAGTGTATGACTGGCCACTTTTAAGGTCGGAAACATCTGAAGAGGCGGCTTGTTTATCGTAGACTGTATATTTTTTCATACCGAATCCGGTAATAGCAAACCTTGAAGTGGTGACGAGTTTACCCATAAAGGTATCCCCAGGGAATACAATGGTCGCGTACAGCCTTGGATCTCGGTTGTCGTAAGGATGTGCTTTGTCATATCCTGAATGAGGATCATCAATCGCCCGGCCGTTTTTCATCTGATAGGCCTGGGCAAGATCCAGTAAAGGTGCATTGGAATTATATTGACGGCCAATCAGATCAAAGGAAGTACCTAAATCAGGATAGATAAATTGTACATCAAAGATAACTTCTTTATTATTCTCGTTTTCAGGCAAAAATAAAGCTCTGTAATTATCAAAAAGGCCATAGCCGGCAGCCGGGGCAAGGTCAATGACCGCCTGGGCCGCTTCTTGCGCCGCCTGCCATTTCTGTAGGCTGTTATCTGTATTGAATAATGGACTTGCCTCATAAAGCAACACCCTGGCCTTTAGGGCCAGTGCAGCTCCTTTAGTGGCGCGGCCTATATCTGTCCCGCTGTATTTTAATGGAAGCAAGGCTGCGGCACTGTCCAGATCGCTGAGGATTTGAGTGACAACTTCCGCTCTGGGTGAGCGAGGCAGGGCTGCCTGGGTCGCAACATCTGGCGGATCCAATATCAGGGGGACGCCCCCATAATAATTCTCCAGGTTAAAATAAAACAAGGCCCGCAGAAAATGAACTTCGCCACGCATCCTGTCGTAAATATCGGGATCCATGGGCACCTGTCCTGCGTGCGCAAAAAAAGAATTACAACGACCAATACCTGAATAACAGTCGTGATAACGGGCAGGTATTATTCCCGAACTGGAGGCTTCCTGCGTCCCCTCCGCAATGGCATTAAAACCCATTGAATTACCGTAATTATAGGCATTGGGCGAAGCTGTCTCCTCCCACAAAGCCGTGGCATCTCCACCATAAAGCCCGGAATAAGTCAGTACGGCATAACAACCGGTAAGTGCGGCATTGACGGCAGCCTCCGATTTCCAGAAATTACCTTCAACATATTTATTATCAGGCGACGTTTCCAGCAGACTTTTACTGCAGCCCGCCAACATCATTGCAGCAACAGCTGTTAACAGTATTATATTTTTATTTTGCATGGCTATTTATTTTTTGATGAACCTTTTATATCCAAAGCTGATTAGAAAGTAATGCTGGCCCCTGCGCTCAGCGTCTTGAGCATTGGATAATGATATAATGAGGAGACGTTTAAAGTGGTCTCAGGATCATAGTCTTTGAATTTGGAGAATGTCAGGTAATTCTCAGCATTGATATAAACCGAGAGGGCAGTGATTTTCATGCGCTTTAACCATTTATCCGGCAATTGATAGGCCAGTTGAATATTTTTCATTCTAAGGTAGGCGCCATCCCTCAACCAGAAATCAGATGCCTTGAAATTATCATCTCCATCCGTACTGGTGGTTACAATAGGTAACCGTGCATTCGGGTTTTCAGGCGTCCATGCATCGGTAGCCCACTCCCAGGTAGCATCTGCTCCATTTTTAAAGGGAAATACAAGATTGCCTTCAGGGTAAATTTTCAATCCGCCTACCCCTTGAAAAAATGCACTCAGGGTGATGCCCTTATAACCGAAATCCAGGTTGAAGCCATAGGTGTATTTAGGCATTGCCGAAGAGGACTTAATGATGACCCGGTCATCTGCATTGATCACGCCGTCATTATTTACATCCCTGTATTTAATATAACCCGCCTTCGTGGTTACGGACTGAAATGGGCTGGAGGCAACTTCCTCATCACTTTGAAATATACCAATAGCATCTAACAGATAATAAGAATCTATAGGCAGTCCGGCTTTGGTTATAGTCGCCAGGTTAGTACTGTAATTATACAAGATCTGTCCATGGATATCAATAACCTTGTTTTCATTAAATGAAATATTGCCATTAAAGCCGTAAGTAAATGCGCCGGCATGATCATGATAGCCCAGCGTCAGCTCAAGTCCTTTATTATCCATTACACCGATATTTTGCTGCGGGCCGCTCAAACCGCCCACCTGATCCGGAATATCCACCGAACGTAGGATATCTGAGGTCCTTTTTTTGTAAATATCTGCGGAGAAATTCAACCGGTGGTCCAGTAATTCAAGGTCCAACCCGAGATTATAATTGGTGGTCGTCTCCCAGGTAATGGATGGATCGGTATAGGCGGTTGCCGCGGCGCCTGAGGCCAGCGTCCCGCCGAAACTATAATTACGGCCAAGGTTAATGGCATTTTCATAACTGTATAAGGGCACCGCCTGGTTGCCGACTTTTCCATAGGAAATGCGAAGCTTTGCCAGGTTAATTGCATTTTTCCAGGGAAAGAAATCTTCTTTATCCAGTCGCCAGCCTGCAGAAATTCCGGGGAAGGCACCCCAGCGCCTGCCATCGGCAAACCGGCTGGAACCGTCCGTACGAAGGATCCCTTCTAACAGGTATTTACCCTTATATTCATAGTTGGCCCTGCCAAAATAAGAGATCAGTACATCTCTGGTGCTGTTCCCTCCAGTGGAATAACGCTCTGTGCCTGCATCCAGCGCCGTTAAGGTTGCATCCAGATAACCGGTCATTGCGGCATCAAAATTTTTGGTCTCGAAATTATCATAACTCATGCCGGCCATCAGTGTCAGGTGATGGTCCAGGAATCGCTTATCCCAGTTGAATGTCTGGTAAAAATGCAGATTCAGGTTATTATAATCCGTATTAGAGGCTCTTGGCGCCGTTGAGGGGCTGTTCCAGTTGATGAAGGCGGTCGGGTCCTTGGGATTCCATGTTTTGACCTGGGGGGTAAACTCCTCCAGAAGACCGTCATATTTATCCACGCCGTATTTGACATTATAGGTAATACCAAAGGGCAGCTTATAATTGGCGAAAACTGTGGCTACGAAGCGCTGAACGGTTTTATGGCCATACCCGGTATAGGCAATCATGCGCGGGTTTTCCCAATTGTTTCTGCCGGGGGTCCGCATCCAGGAATTACCAAACCGGCCGTCAGAGAGCGTGTCCGTTAATATCGGCAGCGCCCGCATCAAATAACTCCAGAAACTGGTGTAAAAGGGAGTTGTATAATTTCTGTAATATCCGTCCAGTGTAATGCCTACCGTCAACTTGTTAGTCACATGGAAACTGGTATTCAGGCCAAGGGAATATTTCTTCTCATGGTTGCCAGGCCCAAACATGATACCGTTTCTGTCCAGTATCCCGAGTGATAATCTATAAGAAGCTTTCTCATTACTGCCAGAAACACTCAGGTCATGTTTTTGAATCCGGCCATTACCCAATGCTATGTCAAACCAGTTATTCGAAGGGTAGGTAATCGGATCTGTTTTCATGCCGGCCTCATATTCTGCGATTTCTGCATCTGAATAGTCTACAGCATCTTTTCCCTCATTGATCAGCGCCTGGTTTTTGAGTTTCATATAGACAATCGGATCCCATATGGCATCGGGAAGGTAGGTTGCCTTTTGTACGCCCTGGTAAAAATTATAATTGATTTTTGCCTTGCCGTGGCCGGATTTAGTGGTTACCAGGATAACGCCATTACCTGCCCTTGAACCGTAAATCGCAGCAGAGGCGTCTTTTAAAATGGTGACTGAGGCGATATCGTTCGGATTCAGTTCATTAAAATCATATTCAACACCATCGACCAGAACCAGTGGATTATTATCATTTAAAGTACCGATCCCTCTGATCCTGATGGTGGCCCTGTCGACCCCGGGCTGACTGTTTGACAAATTGACAAATAAACCCGGCACGCCGTGTAAGGCATTACTTGCATTGGTAATGGGTTGTCCCTGCTTTTTGGTCATATCAACTGTGGTCACAGCGCCTGTTAGGTTTACCTTTTTCTGGGTACCGTAACCCACTACTATAACGCTGGAAAGATCATTTTCAGCTTCCTGCAAGCGGATGATACCAACCATCGCCTCTGTCACAAGGACGGATTTACTTAGATAACCGATCATGGTAACCTGTAAAGAATCCCCTTCATTTGCCTGAATGGAAAAACTGCCGTCGGATTGCGTAAGGACACTTTTGTCAGCATTCGCGCCTAAAACATGAACAGTGGCACCGCCAAGCGGGCTGTTGTCGACAGCCGACTGCACTTTGCCAGTTATATTGGATTGTGCAAAAGTCGTCACATACATCGTCAAAGAACATAGCAACCATACCGATCTGCAAAGTGCCGTCGTCCGATTACAAGACTTCGGGGACGACTTTCTGGGATGAATTGTAAATTTCATAATTTACGCTTTAGAATTAAGGAGAAGAAAATTAGAGTAGAATAATCAATAACTTTTATTAGGTGATATAGGATTAAGTCTGTATTCATTTCCGCCATAGGTTATGGGAGGCTGTTTCTGCAATCCATCCGGAAAATGCCTGATAACTACCTCAAGCCATGAAGTGCTCCGGACATGCGTTCCTATTTTAAATTATAAAAAGAAAGTCCGGCAATTACCTGTTTACCGCTAAATCCGCGCAACTACTTTCAGGTGCAAAAGCACTGTGGCCCAAATAGGCTATTTATGACTATCACCCTTTGGTGATCATTGTTTAATGGCTGCGGTCCGTCTGCACCTAATAAGGTTAAATAACTTTCAAGTCACCTACAACAACTTGCATATTGGCACCGGGTCTTCCGTTTTCAGCCATGTCTTAACAGAGCCCGGATCCTCACGTCACATTTTATAGACAATGCACATATTTATTTTTTGCTACCTTCCATCAAAGCGGCCCTTAAAGATTTAAGATTAAAAATCCGGCAAAATTTCTGACACCTTTTGTTTATTCCTTTTTATAATAAATAGCCTTTTGCCAAAGAGATAAAATCCGCCACCTGTCGCTCTTGCCACTTGCTGTCATATCCTGATTCCTCAGCCATTATTGCTGCCACGGGCTCAGCTAATTCAATCGCCTTTTGGGCGTTGGTAAAAAGCAGGCGTATGCGGCGGGCCAGTACATCTTCCACAGTTTGCGCCATTTCAAAGCGGACGGCCCATACCACCTGAATAGTCAAAAGCTGCGGGTAGCCTCCAACAGGCTCAGCAAATTTCGGGTCACTGTTCATTAATGCTTGCAGTAAAGGTTTATCGGCACCGTATGCCGCAAGTGGATCAATGAATAAGTCTGATTTTAAAGCCGGTGATGCTATTGATAAAGGGGCTGATCCGTGAATGGGCAAATTAATTGTCGTGCAGGGACGCCTCACCAATAATCCCTGTTGAATCATTTTATCCAAGGTATCTTCAGCCATTTTCCTGTATGTCGTCCATTTGCCCCCTATTACCGATACGAGCCTGCTTTTTGTTACCATTACCTTATGGCTTCTGGATATTTCTTTTGTTTTATCATCATTGTCGCCCGTTGCTGCGAGCGGCCGCAGGCCGGCATAGACACTTAACACATCCTGGCGCCTGGCAGGATGGTTTAAATACTTCCCTGCAGTTTTTAAGACAAACTGGATTTCAGCTTCCAAGGCGCGTGGTTCCAGATCATGTTTATCCAGCGGAGTATCCGTTGTACCTACCAGCACCTTATCGTACCAGGGCAATACAAATAATACACGGCCATCATCTGTTTTTGGGATCATGATGCCGTGATCGCTGTTTAAAAATCTTCGCTCCAGCACCAGATGAATTCCTTGGCTGGGCCGGATAGTAGATTTGGCCAGCCGATTATCCATATGCAGAATTTCATCTGCGAAAACACCCGTCGCGTTGACGACGCTACCGGCACTGACATGGTAAGACACTCCAGATATCTGATCCAGCACGTCCAAACCAATAATATGACCGTCCGCGTTTTTATGTAAAGCAGTTGCCTTTGCATAATTCAGACAGACAGCACCGTGTTCCACCGCCGTCTGTGCGAGATTGAGGGCCAGCCGGGCATCATCAAAAGTCCCGTCATGATAGAGTACACCACATTTGAGTCCTTTTTTTGCAATAGTCGGTAATTTAGCATTCAGGTTTTCTTTTTTGATCAGCCTGGAGGCACCAAAACTAAGACCGCCCGACAGCCAGTCATAAAGTTTTAACCCTGCTATATATTTTACAGCACTTAGATAACTATAACATGGTATAATGATGGATTCATTTTTTGTAAGGTGCGGTGCATTTTGCAATAGCCTGCCTCTCTCCTTCAGGGCTTCTCTGACAAGCCCTATATCACCTTGTGCAAGATAGCGCACACCGCCGTGTACCAGCTTTGTGCTTCTGCTGGAGGTTCCCTTTGCAAAATCCGACTGCTCGATCAGTAAGGTGTGATATCCTCTGGTGGCAGCATCTACGGCAATGCCCAGTCCTGTAGCGCCGCCACCGATAATGACCACATCCCAGATCATTTTTTTTTGTAATTGCTTCAGTAATATGTTTCTATCGAATGCTTCCATTTATTGTATGTTTGACTTCTATCGGGCAAGGCGCCCGGAATTTTAGGTGTTTTCAGTTTGCAACAGCCAAAAAAACAATTTAGTTTCAAATAAAACAAAACAAAGTTTCCTTTATTTTCTTTTATCTTATTTTTTATTCAAAACGAAATTAAAGATAAAGTTTAAGAAATAACAAAAAATCTAAAAGAAATCCTTAAATAAAATTATATTGCACTCATAACCAGAACGATATTTTTCACCGACCTAGTTAGGATGTAATTATTTTTGTGATTTATGGCATTTGCCGGTCATTCAGTAACTTTGGTCACAAAACTTTAACCATGGCTAGTTTAGAGCGTCATCAGCAAATCATTGACATTGTTCAGCAAAAGGGTTATGAGAGTGTAATTAACCTTTGTAAAACAATGAAAGTATCTGCTGTTACCATACGTAAGGATCTTAAACTCCTGGAAAAGGCGGGCAAACTTTACAGAACACATGGGGGAGCGTCAAATACCAATCCTTTTATTACAGACCGACCCGTGAATGAAAAAGAAAGTATGCAGACGGCAGAGAAAAAGGCCATTGGGAAAAAAGCGGCAACTTATATCACAGTGGACGATTCCATCATCATTGCTTCGGGCACAACAATGCTGGCACTGGCAAGAGAGATTCAACCACAGCAAAAATTAATTGTGATTACTTCTGCCTTACAGGTGGCCGCAGAACTGGTCAAGCATAGCAATGTGGATATCATGCAACTGGGAGGGATCGTCCGGCAAAGTTCATCCTCCGTGGTGGGCCGTTATGCGGAAGAAATCCTGCAGGATTTCTTTTGCAGTAAGTTATACCTTGGAGTAGATGGTATTGATTTTGAGTTTGGAATCACGACCAGTAATTCAATGGAAGCCCAACTCAATAAATCCATGCTTGGGGTCGTACAAAGGGTCATTGTACTGGCCGACCATACCAAATTCGGCAAAAGGGGATTTAGCCGGATTTGCGGTTTGCATGACATCGATGAAATCATCACCGATAAAGGCGTCTCCGCCGCTATTGTGGACCAGTGCCAAAAATTGGGAATAAAGATCACCATTGCCGAATAAAAGCTGCAACAGGACTTTTTTGCCCCCGTGTATTGGCTGGAGCCTGTCAAAACGGCCATTGACTGGCTTCAGCCAAAATGAAGGCCTGGCCGACACAAATAATTATATACACTACATTGAAAAAAAGCCTTTTTTCGAAGAGGCATTTCGCCTGCAACACCTGCCTGCTTCTCACAAGCGCTTGAAAACCCATTCTTTGTTAATATTTTTCTATTTATTTTTGCTTTTTCCTTTTTTTATTATTTCAGATAAGTTAATTTGCGTTTGATATGTTTCGTTTCTTTTCACTTAATCGTTAAATGAAAGCGTCAGTTTTTTGGCTTTCCGGCCTTCCAACCGGACCGCCTGACACTTTTCATTTTAATTAAACAGCTTTAATAATGGAAAAATATATCCTGACGCTTGACCAGGGAACGACCAGTTCAAGGGCTATTTTATTTAACCATGATGGAGACATCGTCTCTCTCGCGCAAAAGGAATTCAATCAAATTTACCCGCATCCAGGATGGGTGGAACATGATCCCATGGAAATTTGGTCTTCGCAGGCAAGCGTCATCACCGAGGCGGTATTGCAAAAAGGCATCGATCGTGAAGCGCTGGCGGCCATTGGTATTACCAACCAAAGAGAAACTACTATTGTCTGGGACAAGGCCACCGGCATTCCCGTTTACAATGCCATCGTTTGGCAGGACAGAAGGACCGCGGACATCTGCGATAAACTTAAAGCGGAAGGTCAGGCGAGTTTTATCCAAGATAGGACCGGGTTGATAGTAGACGCTTATTTTTCAGGGACAAAAATCACATGGATTTTAAATAATGTTCCGGGCGCCAGAACGCGGGCTGAAAAAGGCGAACTGGCATTCGGCACCGTAGACAGTTGGTTAATCTGGAACCTGACGGGGGGAAAACTCCATATAACGGATGTAACCAATGCATCCAGGACCATGCTTTTTAATATTCATACCCTTGAGTGGGATAAGGACCTGTTATCCCTATTGGAAATCCCTTTTTCCATGCTTCCAGCCGTCAAATCCTCCAGTGAAGTTTATGGACTGACCTCGGGCAGTTTATTAGGTACGCAAGTGCCCATTGCCGGCATTGCCGGAGACCAGCAGTCAGCTCTCTTCGGACATATGTGCAATAAGCCGGGCATGGTGAAAAACACCTATGGCACAGGTTGTTTTATGTTAATGAATATCGGTACAAAACCGACACGCTCTAAAAACAACCTCATTACAACGATTGCCTGGCAAATCGGAAAGGAAGTCCATTATGCCCTTGAAGGCAGTATTTTCATTGCGGGAGCTGTCGTGCAATGGCTTCGTGACGAATTAAAGATGATAGACACGGCTTCTGAAATAGAGCAATATGCAGCGAAGGTAACGGATACAGGCGGAGTTTACATGGTACCCGCTTTTGCCGGACTGGGAGCACCACATTGGAATCAGGAAGCCAGAGGTTCCATTTTTGGCATTACCCGGGGTACCAATAAAAATCATTTTTGCCGTGCCGCACTGGAGAGCATTGCTTACCAGACCATGGATGTACTTACAGCCATGCAACATGACGCCGGATTGGAGATCCGCCAACTTAGGGTAGATGGCGGTGCGACAAGTAATAATCTGTTACTGCAGTTTCAGGCAGATATTCTGAAAACAGAAGTGCTGCGTCCTAATATTACAGAAATCACGGCCATTGGAGCGGCCTACCTGGCAGGGCTGGCTGTTGGATACTGGGATAATATTGAGGCCATAGAAAAACAATGGCAGGTCAACCGGAGTTTCCGCTGTGAAAGTAAGGATACCGAGGAAAAGATCCGGGGCTGGCAAAAAGCAGTTAAGGCAGTGAAAGCCTGGACACAACCTTAAATTTCATCAAATAATTTTTTCCACCAGGGACATCCTTATAATTTTTAATTTTTCTTATTATTACTAAAGATATCTTATGAATCCAATTGTCGCAGAATTTATTGGCACCATGATATTGATTCTTTTAGGCAATGGCGTAGTGGCAAATGTGCTTTTGAAGGATACGAAGGGCAATAACAGTGGGTGGATCGTCATTACAACCGGCTGGGCACTCGCTGTATTTGCAGGCGTGATCATTGCGGGGCCATATAGCGGGGCACATTTAAACCCGGCTGTCACGCTGGGACTGGCTATTGCCGGCAAATTTGCCTGGGCAAAAGTGCCGGGTTTTGTATTGGCGCAGTTATTGGGCGCGATGGCAGGGGCTTTCCTTGTATTTATGATGTATAAAGACCATTTTAAGCTTACCAAGGTACCGGGCCTGGAAGCGGCATGCTTTTATACCAGTCCGGCCATTAAAAATCCAGGGCTGAATATCCTAAGCGAGGTACTAGGCACCTTTGTATTGATTTTAGCAGTGTTTTACATTACAGGCGGAGAATTTGGCGAGGCCAGGACGCCCATAGGCCTGGGCTCAATAGGCGCCATTCCTGTAGCTTTTATCGTATGGGCCATCGGGCTGTCCTTGGGCGGTACTACGGGATATGCCATTAACCCGGTCAGGGATCTTGGACCACGGATCACTCATGCGCTCCTTCCCTTACAAGGCAAGAACAAATCAGACTGGCAATATGCGTGGGTGCCGATCGTAGGGCCGGTAATAGGATCAGCCATTGCAGCCGGTCTTTATCTGATATTAAGTGCCTGATAATTTTTCCTACGTGCGCTTATACTTTATTCAGTATTTTGGCCGGTGGTGCGGCTTACTTTATTTTTTCTGCCAGGACAGCCGCCGCATCGCGCTGCTTGTATTGCTTGATTAACTTATTTAATTCAGCCTTTAATTTTTTGACTACAGGTTTGTTTTTATTGTCTTCATAAATATTATGAAGTTGTTCAGGATCTGTTTTTAAATCATAAAACTCCCAGTAGTCTCTCGGGTTATAACGATCTATAATCAGGTTGCCTTCATTAACCAATTTGTTTTTTCCCGCGGCAGCCGGCTTATAAAACCGGGCAAGTGTGTATCTTTTCGTTCGTATTCCAAAATGCGGCAACGCATTGTGTTCATTTGGATATTCATAATAGTGATAGAAAACGGCACTTCGAAAATCTTTGCCTTTTCCCTTGAAAACCGGCATTAACGACTGCCCCTGCATATCGGAAGGTACTTTGAGACCGGCCAGCTGCATGAAAGTTGGTGCGATATCCAGCAGCATTACCATAGAACTGTCCTCAGTGCCAGGCTTGATTAGTTCAGGATATCGGATCACCAATGGCGTTTTCATGGACTGATCATAAATAAACCGTTTATCAAACCAACCGTGTTCTCCTAAATACATTCCCTGGTCTGAGGTATAGATCACAATAGTATTCTTTCCCAGACCGCTTTTATCGATATAGTCAACGATCCTGCCTATATTTCTATCCAGGCTTAACACGGTCGCGTAATAATCACGCATATACCGCTGGAATTTCCATTCCGTTAATGCCTTGCCGGTCAGGTTCCTGCTTTTAAAATCCCGGTATATCGAATCATAATAATCATCAAAATACTTTTTCTGCGAAGGAGTGAACCTGGTATAGTTATCCTTTCCAAATCCGGTATCTGCTTTCATTTTCAGATCATAACCCAGCCGCATCGTGTGCGCGATATTCATGTTATTGACCCTTCCTGCATACCGGTGGGGAAAACTATCGTAAAAATCATCCGGCAAGGGGAAATCCACCTGGTCAAAGGCGCCAAAATCGGCCGTATCGGGTATCCAGGTACGGTGAGTGGCCTTTTCCCCGATGACCAGGCAAAAGGGCTTTGTTGTATCCCTGTTTTTCAACCAGTTTTCACTGAGGTCAGTAATAATATTTGTTACATACCCCCCGATACGGGCCGTATCATTGTCCATATTGATAAAATCAGGATTATAATAATAGCCCTGCTCCGGCACGATCTTAAAATAGGAAAAATGTTGCGGCAGACTGCCCAGGTGCCATTTGCCGATCCATGCCGTCTGATACCCCGCTTCGGTCAAATGGCTGGCAAAAGTGGGTTGCGCCGGATCAAAGCGGGAAAAGTTATCTTTAAATCCATTAAGATTGCTGTATTTACTGGTTAACAAACAAGCCCTGCTCGGTCCACAAAGTGAATTTGTCACAAAGGCATTTTGATAAACGGCCCCCTGACGTGCCAGCCGGTCGATATTTGGAGTGGCCCCATAGGGCGAGCCATAGGCACCGATGGATTGATAGGCATGGTCATCAGAAACGATAATCAAAATATTCGGACGGTTATCACCCCTTGATTGCGCCATTGTTTTACCCACAAAGACAAACAAAAAGCCCAAAAACACGAATAAAGGTTTTTTCATAAAATAAACTGACTTATATGGAATGGGTGAAAGCCAGGGTTAACATTCAGGCAAATACTTTCAGGCAAACGGATCTTACCCATTCAGCCGGTTTATTATCCTTGCTCTCCTTTTATTAAAATTTGGCAATAAAGATAAATAAAATTATGAGTGAAAATGAAATTATGTATGACTTTTTATTACAAGCATTCAGAGGATACTACATTGTGCCAGATAAGTAAATAATCATTATCACTAACTTATAAATATAAAAAGTGAAGCGAAAAATCGCTTTAAAATTATTTTGTCATAAAAAGTTGAAACCAAATCTAATTCCAGCAATTTCTTAAAAACCGAAGCCAGTTGCCATGCATTATATTTTCAATATCGCCTTTATCATAGCCCGCTTTGGCAAAAATGCCAGGTAGTTTGTCCAGGTCAGCAATATCGTCCAAATCCAATGCCGTCTGTTCTTTGCCAAAGGCGCCATCCAGATCTGAGCCAATACCAATGTGGCGTGCATTGCCGGCCAGCTGGCAAATATGGTCCATATGCCTGAATAATACCTCAAGGGTGCAACCTGTTGTTTCAGGAGTAGACATCCCTCTTTGCCAGCCGGGTACCATCATCCAGGCGTCCAGGGCCGCCCCGATGACCGCTCCCCTGCCTATTAAAGCCCGGATCATCTCATCGGAGAATTGCCGGTTATGATCCACCAGAGCCCTGCAATTATTGTGACTGGCCCAGATAGGCCCCTTATAGAGATCTAATGCTTCCCAAAACGCCTGATCACATAGATGCGTAACATCCAGGATCATATCCAACCTGTCCATTTCCTTGAGCAGCTCCTTGTCGGCCCTTCTCAACGGACCGTTACTGTCTGTTCCAAAAGCATAGCGCCCGGGACCATAATGGGCGGGCCCCAATGCGCGCAGGCCGTCCTCATAACTGCGTTGCAAATAATCTATAGTTACGATGGAATCGGCACCTTCCAGACTGCGGATATAACCAATGGGTAAATGCTTACGGGAGTCCGGATCTGCCCCTATTGTTTGCCAAAGCGTGACGAGCTCATCCAGTTGTTGCCGATTGGCAACAGCGGTCAGCTCTCCCAGGCTTTCCATCTCGCGGTACCAGGCCAATTGTCCCTGCGTTTGCGCCCATGCCTGCTCCGCTGAATGCCAGCCGGGCAGGGCACTGTCCTTGCCTGCTACTCGTGCTATCTGTGTGGCAACGACCAGTCCTATTTGCCCCTTGCGCAGAGCGGGGAAACTTACCGTTCCTTTTTCCCTGTCAGGCAAATCGCTCAGCCCCTTTTCGGATGCACGCAACCCGGCAACGGATAACCTTAAATCCCGGTTCCATTCCATGGCATTCATGGCCAGGTCAAGATGTGCATCGATAGTAAACATGCTTTAATTTAATATAGGAGCTTAAAAATTTATTTTTCTTTTCCTCGCCTGAACCTGCCACTGATCGGTCACCCTGCCCTCTGTTACCACCCAGCCATAATCATACAGTGCCACGGTCGGGCAGATATGATAGGGCACCCCGTAAAGAACCTCGCCAATTTCAGGCAAACGGTCGCGGCTGCCGTCCATCATCCGCACGTTTAAATGCTCTTCACTTTGAAATACTGCCCGCAAATCGGGATAATTCAAAAATTTAACCCTGGGAAAGGGCATCTCAGAAGCAACGGATTTTGTTCCCAAATCGAGCGTACAAGTGCCGTTATCCAGTACATCTATCACCCTGGTTATCACCAAAGCAGCCGGTTCAAAAGGCAGATCCGGAAAAGCCGCTTCATACCCCATATCCCAGAAAACAAAGGTTCCCGGACTCAGCTCAGAGTCGGTTCTTTTTATATGGGTAGAAAAAGAGGGAGAGCCACCAATCACGAGTTTTAAGGGTGCATGGTCTTTTTCGGACAATTTATTTCTCAGCGCTTCAATAGGTGCGAATAACAGATCGCTCTGTCTTTGTCTTTGCAATGGGTCTGTTATTTTTAAATGCCCGTCATATACATGTAATCCCACCACTTCCAGTCCCCGCATTTTCTTTAGCGACTGATATAGCCCGGCTACTTTTTCCACGCCGATACCGGTTCGGTGCATGCCGGCATCAATATCAATGAATATCCGCAGTTGGATTTTAGCGCTCAGGGCCCGCTTGTTTATGAGCTCCGCATTGATGAGGTTGGATACCAGGCAGCTGAACACCGTATTCGGGTAACGTTGCACCAATTGCAGCCAACGGTCAAGATCAGGGCCGATCAAAGGATAAGCCAATAAAACGTCTGAAGCATTTAACTGGGCCAGCATTTCTGCTTCGGCAATGGTAGCACATTTAAAACGGGTAATATAATGTTGTTGCAAAAGCCGGCAGACATCCGGCATTTTACTGGTTTTTACATGGGGACGGATCCTGCTGTCATCACCTACCATCTTTTTAAGACGCCTGATATTGGCTAACAGGCGGTCATAATAGATAATGAGGGCCGGTGTCTCCAGGGATCGCGTTTCACTAATGACATACCAAGGCTCTCCACTAACGTCTTTTCCCATACATTGCTAATTCTTAAATGAAGAAGATATTTCAAAAACGGCTTCTATCTCCACGGGGATATTATCCGGTAAAGAGCCCATGCCAACCGCACTGCGCACGCCAACTCCAGCGTCCTCCCCCCAAACCGTCCTGAATAGCTCACTACAACCGTTTATCACATAGGGATGCCTGGTAAAACCAGGTGTGGCGTTGACCATGCCAAAAACCTTAATCACCCTTTTAACCTGATTTAAACTACCCAGTGTTTTTATAATGGTGGAGAGCATAGCCAGGCCGACTTGCCTTGCTGCCAGAACCCCTTGCTCAATGTCCAGGTTCTCACCTACCCGGCCGACAATCAGGCTGCCATCTTCCTTTAAGGTGCCATGGCCGGAAAGATATAAAAAATCACCAACGATCAAACTGGGTTTATAAACCCCAAGAGGGGCTGGCGCAGGCGGCAGAATAAGGCCTGTAGCGGCAAAATTAGCCTGCGCATCAATCATTCCCTCCCGGGGATCATTACCGGATATTGCCATATCGTGTAGGTTTAAAACTGTTTTAATTATTGTATCTGAGATTTAGAATCAAATTTAATCTAATTGGCTTGACTGTCCTAGGGAATCCGGGTGACTAAGGATTATTTAACGATCAGGTACAGCATGAAAACGCCAAGAAGGCCGGTGACGGACACAATGGTTTCCATGACGGACCATGATTTAAATGTATCTTTCATACTTAAATTAAAATATTCTTTAAATAGCCAGAAGCCAGAGTCATTGACATGAGAGAAAAAAAGGCTTCCGGCACCGATGGAAAGTACCATAAGATTAGGATCGACATGGCTATGAATGGTCAGGGGCGCCATAAAACCTGCTGCCGTGAGCCCGGCAATAGTGGCAGAACCGACAGCCAGTCGAATGATCGCGGCCATCAGCCAACCCAGCAGCAACGGATGAACAGGCCA
>Ga0182744_1002003_pt1 | contig 17300 bp, 13 predicted proteins | sample eDN3rd30CKraftMG_FD_128525 | JGI IMG/M metagenome (GOLD analysis project Ga0182744, IMG submission 128525) | Enriched Miracle-Growth compost microbial communities from Emeryville, California, USA - eDNA 3rd pass 30_C Kraft MG (version 2) (version 2) ...
GAAATACACCTGCCCGATGCACCCCGAGATCGTGCGCGACGGTCCCGGCGACTGCCCGATCTGCGGCATGGCGCTGGAGCCGATGGGCGTGCCGACCGGCGAGGAAGGCCCGAACCCTGAACTGGTCGACTTCAGCCGCCGCTTCCGGGTCAGTGCGGCGCTGTCGATCCCGCTGCTCGTCCTGTCAATGGGGCCGATGCTCGGGCTGCCGGTGCGCGATCTGGTCGGCGAACCGGCTGCCACCTGGATCGAGCTGGCGCTGGCCAGCCCGGTGGTGCTGTGGGCGGCGATCCCGTTCTTCCGGCGCGGCTGGCAATCCATCCTCAACCGCAGCCCGAACATGTGGACGCTGATCTCGCTCGGCGTCGGCGCCGCCTATCTCTACAGCGTTGTGGCTACGCTGTTCCCCGGCCTTTTCCCACATGCGTTCCGAGGCCATGGCGGCGCCGTCCCGGTCTATTTCGAGGCCTCGGCGGTCATCGTGGCGCTGGTCTTCCTCGGCCAGGTGCTGGAACTCAGGGCCCGCGAAAAGACAGGCTCGGCCATTCGCGCGCTGCTCGACCTCGCCCCGAAGACCGCGCGGCGCATAGAATCGGACGGCAGCGAAACGGATGTCGCGCTGGACAGCGTACGCGAAGGCGACCTCCTGCGCATCCGCCCTGGCGAAGCCGTGCCGGTGGACGGCACCGTCACGGACGGACGCTCGGCGGTGGACGAATCGATGATCACCGGCGAGCCGCTGCCGGTCGGCAAGGCGGCGGGCGACCCGGTCACCGGCGGTACCCTCAACCGCAACGGCACGCTGGTGATGCGGGCCGAACGAGTCGGCTCCGAAACGACCCTTGCGCGCATCGTCGATCTGGTCGCGAAGGCACAGCGCAGCCGCGCCCCGATCCAGGGGTTGGCCGACCGCGTTTCCTTCTACTTCGTCCCGGCCGTGGTGCTGGTCGCCATCGTGGCGTTCATCGCCTGGGCGCTGTTCGGGCCTGAGCCGCGACTGGTCTTCGCCCTCGTCTCGGCGGTGTCGGTGCTGATCATCGCCTGCCCCTGCGCGCTCGGGCTGGCGACGCCGATGTCGATCATGACCGCGACCGGGCGCGGCGCACAGGCCGGCGTGCTGGTCAAGGAAGCGGCGGCGCTGGAACGCTTCGCCGCCGTCGATACGCTGATCGTCGACAAGACCGGGACGCTGACCGAAGGCCGCCCGACGCTGACCGACGTGGTCGCGCTCGACGGCTTCGGCGAGGACGAGGTGCTGTCGCTCGCCGCCGCCATCGAACAGGGTTCTGAGCATCCGCTGGCCGACGCCATCGTGCAGGGGGCGAGAGAGCGCAAGCTGGCCTTTTCGGCCGCCGACGGTTTCGAGGCCGTCAACGGCAAGGGCGTGACCGGCAAGGTCGGCGGCCGCGCGGTGCTGCTCGGCAATGCGCGCTTCCTCGAAGAGGAGCGCATCGATACGACCCGGCTCACCGGGCAGGCCGACGCCTTGCGCGCGGACGGCCGCTCGGCCGTGCTGGTCGCCATCGACGGTAAGGCGGCCGGCATCGTCGCCGTGTCCGACCCGATCAAGGCGACCGCCGCGCAGGCGATCAAGGCGCTGCACGAGCAGGGCCTCACCATCATCATGGCGACCGGCGACAACGAGCGCACGGCGCAGGCGATCGCCGCCAGGCTCGGCATCGACTGGGTGCAGGCCGGGCTGCTGCCGGAATCGAAGGCCCGGCTGATCGAGGAACTCCAGGCGAAGGGGGCCGTGGTGGCGATGGCCGGCGACGGCATCAACGACGCCCCGGCGCTCAGCACCGCCGATGTCGGCATCGCCATGGGCACCGGCGCCGACGTGGCGCTGGAAAGCGCCGGCATCACGCTGCTCAAGGGCGACCTCACCGGCATCGTGCGGGCACGCCGGCTAGCGCAGGCGACCATCGGCAACATTCGCCAGAACCTCGTCTTCGCCTTCCTCTACAACGCGCTCGGCGTGCCGGTGGCCGCCGGCGTGCTCTACCCCCTCACCGGCACGCTGCTGTCGCCGATGCTGGCGGCCGCGGCGATGAGCCTGTCGTCGGTGTCGGTCATCGCGAACGCGTTACGGCTCAGGACATTGAAACTCTGAACGCCTTTTCCAGATAGACTCCAAAGGAGAATTCCCATGCGTATGACCCGCAAAATCCTGCTCGCGCCGATGGCCGCCGTCGCGCTGCTGGGCGCGCAGCTTGCCGGCATGCCGGCGCAATCGGCACAGATGAACCATGACATGGCCGCCGCAGCGACCGACGACCCGGCCGCCGCCGGCTACCAGGCGGCGATGGACAAGATGCACCGCGAGATGATGGCGATGCAGTACACCGGAAACGCCGACGCCGACTTCGTGCGCGCCATGATCCCGCATCACCAGGCAGCCATCGACATGGCCAAGGTGCTGCTCGATCATGGCAAGGATCCGGAACTGCGCAAGCTGGCGCAAAACATCATCACGGCGCAGGAAAAGGAAATAACGGAAATGGAAGACTGGCTGGACGCGCATCCGGGAAAATAGGCGGCCACACGGCCTGCCTTCATCCGGCGGCAAATGCCGGGTGAAGCAGGCCGGACACAGAATCCTCCCAATACTGGCTCAAATCCCGTCATGCGGTATCCTTGATCCCACTGCCGCCTGACGAAGGAGCCACCGATGCCGATCCGAACCACCACCCTGCCCAGCGGCGAGGCCGTGCCGGTCCTCGGTCAGGGCACCTGGCACATGGGCGAGGACAGGAGCCGCTTCGCCGAGGAAGTGGCGGCGCTGCGGCTCGGTCTCGACCTCGGCCTGACGCTGATCGACACGGCGGAAATGTACGGCAACGCCGAATCCGTGGTCGGCGAGGCCATCGCCGGCCATCGCGATTCAACCTTCATCGTCTCCAAGGTACTGCCGTCCAACGCCTCGCGCTCGGGCACGGTGGCGGCCTGCGAACGCAGCCTGAAGCGGCTCGGCACCGATCGCATCGACCTTTACCTGCTGCATTGGCGCGGCGGCGTGCCATTGCGCGAAACGGTGGAAGCGCTCGAGGCGTTGAAGGCGGCGGGAAAAATCCGCCATTGGGGCGTGTCCAATTTCGACGCCGACGACATGGAAGAACTGGCGGCCTTGCCCGCCGGCGGGAACTGCCAGACCAACCAGATACTCTACAACCTCACCCGGCGCGGGCCGGAATTCGACCTCCTGCCATGGTGCCGGCAGCACGGCATGCCTATCATGGCCTATTCGCCGGTGGAACAGGGGCGGCTGGCGCGCGGCGGCAAACTGGACGCCATCGCCGCCCGCCACGGCGCGACCTCGGCACAGATCGCGCTGGCCTGGACGATGGCCCGGCCGGGTGTCATCGCCATTCCCAAGGCGGTCCGAGCCGAGCATATCCGACAGAACGTCGCCGCGCTCGACATCAAGCTCGCGCCTGAAAATCTCGCCGAACTCGACCGGCTGTTCGCGCCGCCGCCGCGCAGGCAGCCGCTGGAGATGATCTGAACACGAGTCTGAAACCGAACCGGGCGCCGGCGGCCCCTCAGACCGCAAGCCTTGCCCTTGCCCGCGCCAGCGCGCGCGAGAACACGGCCGTATCGTCGAAGGCGCGCGACAGGGTCAGCGCGCCCTGGATGGCCGCGACCGTATCCTCGGCAAGCTGGTCGGCTTCAGGCTTGTCGCGACCGCCGCGTTGCAGTGCTGCGCTGAGATGCGCGACCCAGGAGCCGAAATAGGCCCTTATCTCGGTGACGAAACGATTCCTGGAATCATCCAGTGCAAAGGCCCCGACCAGGCAGACGCGGCCGCCCGACTGGAAATAGAGGTCGGTGGCGTCGAGCATGCGGCCGATGCCGGCGGCGGGTTGGCCTTCGTCCCGCAGGGGCGCGAACACGTTTTCCTCGAACCAGGCGGCGATATGGGCAAGCACGACGGCGGCCATCTCTTCCTTGCCGCCGGGAAAGAAGTTGTAGAGGCTGCCCTTGCCCAATCCCGTCGCCTGCCCGATCCGCGTCAGGCTGGCGCCCTCATAGCCACGTTCGCGAAACACCTCGGCGATACGGGCAACCAGTTTCTCGGCTTCGGCGGTGTCTGCGCGCATGCGCTCTAGAGCGTCAGGACGCTCTATCCCTTTGTTGGACCATGATCTTTTTCCGAAAACCGCGATGCACTTTCGGGAGCATGCTCTACAGGTCCAGTTCGGTAAGGCCGGGGTGGTCGTCGGGGCGACGGCCGAGCGGCCAGAAAAACTTGCGCTCGCTTTCCCTGATCGGCAAGTCGTTGATGCTGGCATGGCGACGGTACATCAGCCCCTCCGCATTGAACTCCCAGTTCTCGTTGCCGTAGGAGCGGAACCAGTGGCCGCCATCGTCATGCCACTCATAGGCAAAGCGGATGGCGATGCGGTTGTCATGCGAGCTCCACACTTCCTTGATCAGGCGGTAGTCGAGCTCGCGCACCCATTTGCGGCGCAGGAACGCGACGATCTCGGCGCGGCCGGTGACGAATTCGGCACGGTTGCGCCAGATGCTGTCCTCGGTATAGCCCGACGCCACCCTTTCCGGGTCGCGCCCGTTCCAGGCGTCTTCGGCCAGCCGCGCCTTCTGCGCGGCGGACTCGGGAGTGAAGGGCGGAAGCGGCGGGCGGCTCATGATTGTGTTGCTCCATCATCTATGGCCGCGACGCGGTCGATGGAAGTTTTGTACCGTTCGGTACAAACCTCGTCAACAATGATCTGACCGCCGGCGCCTACAGTTCTTCGGCGCGCAACTGCTCGGCGCTCCTGGAGGAAAGCAGACCCGGCGGCACGTCGAACACCGACTTTGCGCCATACTGCCCCATGGCGTGCAGCCGATGGACGGCGCGCGCATAGGCCACCAGCACGCTGGCGGTGAATTCGGGATTGCTGCCGAGCTTCAGCGCATATTCGACGACCTGGGCGTTGCCGGCCGAAGTGTTGCCGCTGCGGATGACGAAGCCGCCATGCCCCATCGCCCGATGGTCGCGCGCCAGTTCCTCCGCGCCGATGAAATGCACCGTGGTGTCGTAGGCGTCGAAATAGTGCGGCATGGTGACGATGGCGTCGCGCACCCGCTTGGCGTCGGCGCCTTCCTCCAGCACGACGAAGCACTCGCGCGTGTGCTTCTCGCGCGTCGACAGGACCGGCCGCTCGGCGCGGCGCACCCGTTCCACCGCTTCCTCGACCGGGCGCGTATACTGGACGGCATCGGCAACGCCGTCGACGCGGCGCACGGCATCCGAATGCCCCTGGCTGAGCCCGTCGCCCCAGAAGGTGTAGGTGGCACCGTCCGGCAGCAGCGCCTCGCTCATGACCCGGTTGATGGAAAACATGCCGGGGTCCCAGCCGGCCGAAATCAGGGCCGTCCTGTCATTGGCCCTGGCAGGCGCATCCACGGCGGCGAAATATTCGGGAATGCGGGCATGCGTGTCGAAGCTGTCCACGGTGTTGAACAGCGCCGCCAGTTGCGGCCCCTGCACGGGCAGGTCCTCCTTGGAGCCGCCGCACAGGATCAGCACGTCGATGCGGTCGGTGTGACCGGGCAGCGCTTCCATGCCGAAAACCGGCGTGCCGGCCTGCAACGGCTTGAGTTGCTCCGGGGGGCGCCGGCTGTAGATGCCGGCAAGATCCATGTCGGCGTTCCTGGCGACGGCCGCCTCGACGCCGCGCCCGAGATTGCCGTGGCCGGCGATGGCGATCCTGATCCGTTCAGCCATGATGACTGTCCCTTCCTGGTTTCTTCAATGATTTTCGGGGATTAGATTACAGCTCGGCCAGGCCCTTCAGCCGGTAGAGCGTTTCCAGCGCCTCGCGCGGCGTCATCTCGTCGAGGTTGAGCGCGGCGAGCGCTTCGCCCACCGCATCGCTCTTCGCCGGCTTCGGCGCCTCGCGCCGGGCGGCGACGGAAAACAGCGGCAGGTCGTCCACCAGCCGCTCGGCCTTGCCCGAGACTTCGCCTTCCTCGAGCTGGCGCAGCACCTCGCGGGCGCGCGCCACCACAGCCTCAGGCAGGCCTGCCAGCCGCGCCACCTGCACGCCATAGCTGCGGTCCGCGGCGCCCTTGCCCACCTCGTGCAGGAACACCACGTCGCCTTCCCACTCCTTCACCCGCATGGTGACGTTGTGGAGCCGCGACAGCTTTCCGGCCAGCGCCGTCATCTCGTGGAAATGCGTGGCGAAGATCGCGCGGCAGCGGTTCTTCTCGTGCAGGTATTCCACCGCCGCCCAGGCGATGGAGAGGCCGTCGAAGGTGGCGGTGCCGCGCCCGATCTCGTCGAGGATGACCAGAGCCCGCTCGCCTGCCTGATTGAGGATCGCCGCCGTCTCGACCATCTCGACCATGAAGGTGGAGCGGCCCCGCGCCAGGTCGTCGGAGGCGCCGACGCGCGAAAACAGCCGGTCGACGACGCCGATACTGGCGCTCTTGGCCGGCACGTAGGAGCCGGTCTGGGCAAGGATGGCGATCAGCGCGTTCTGGCGCAGGAAGGTCGACTTGCCGCCCATGTTGGGGCCGGTCAAGAGCCAGATCGCCCCGGCCTGCCTGCCCCCTTGGGCATCGCCCTCCGGCGAGAGGTCGCAGTCGTTGGCGACGAACGGCGCTTCGGCGGCGCGGCGCAGCGCCTGCTCGACCACCGGATGGCGACCGCCGACGATGTCGAAGGCAAGGCTGGAATCGACCTGCGGCCGCGACCAGTTCTCGCTTTCCGACAGCAGCGCCAGCGCCGCCGATACGTCGAGCACGGCCAGCGCCTCCGCCGCCGCGCGGATTTTTTCCGCCTCGCCGACCGCCTCGCCGACAAGCGCGTCGAAGGCGGCAAGCTCGATCGCCAGCGCGCGGTCGGCGGCGTTGGCGATCTTCGATTCCAGTTCCGCCAGTTCCGTCGTAGTGAAGCGCATGGCGTTGGCCATGGTCTGGCGGTGGATGAATCTCGCCTTCGCCTCGTCGGTGCCGGTCATGATCGCGGCGTGGTTGGCGGTCACCTCGATATAGTAGCCGAGCACGTTGTTGTGCCGGATCTTCAGCGACCTGATGCCGGTCTCGTCGGCCAGCGCGCGCTCCATGCCGGCGATGACCTTGCGCGACTCGCTGGCCAGCGCCCGCATCTCGTCCAGTTCGGCATGGTAGCCGGCGCGCAGGAAGCCGCCGTCGCGCTTCAGCAGCGGCAGTTCCTCGGCCAGCGCCTCGCCGAGATGGCGGCCGAGCGCTGCCGGCAGGCCGGCGATCGCGGCCAGCGCCTGCGCCAGTTCATGGGGCGGCTGGACGCCGGCAAAGGTATCGGCGACCGCGACGGCTGCCTCGAAGCCGGAGCGCAGCGCGCCCAGGTCGCGCGGGCCGCCGCGGTTGAGCGCGAGCCGCGTCAGCGCGCGCGGCATGTCGGCGACGCCTTTCAGGGCCAGCCGCACCGCCTGGCACAGCCGCGTCTCGGTGCGGAAGAACGACACCGAATCCAGCCGCGCCGCGATCGCTGCCGGATCGGTCAGCGGCGCCATCAGCCGGTCGGCCAAGAGCCGCGCGCCGCCGCCGGTCACGGTGCGGTCGATGGCCTTGAACAGCGAGCCCTCGCGGCTGCCGGACAGCGTGCGCAGCAGTTCCAGGTTGGCGCGCGTCGCCGGATCGATGAACAGGCTCGAGCCCTGCTCCTCGCGCTCGGGTCGCGACAGCGGCGGCCGCTCGGCCTTCTGCGTCTTCTCGACATAGGCGATGATGCCCGACACCGCCGACAGCTCGGCGCGCGAAAAGCTGCCGAAGCTGTCCGGCGTCGCCACCTCGAAGAAGCGGGCGATGCGCGCCGGCGCCGACGTCGAATCGAACAGGCTCGCCGGCTGCGGATTGGCAACGCGGCCGAGAAGATCGAAGACCGGCTTCAGATCGGGATCGTAGAAGACGGGTTCGGCGACGATCAGCTCGCGCGGATCGACGCGGAAAATATCGGCCAGCAGCCGCTCGGAACTGGTTTCGGCGACCCGGAACGCGCCGGTGGAAATATCGACCCAGGCCAGCGCCAGCGCGGAATCCGAACTCGCCTTCACCCGCCCCAGCGCCATCAGGAAGCTCGACTCCGACGGCGCCAGCAGCTTGTCCTCGGTGATGGTGCCGGGCGTCACCAGCCGGATCACGTCGCGCCGCACCACCGACTTGGAGCCGCGCTTCTTGGCCTCCGCCGGATCCTCGATCTGCTCGCACACGGCGACGCGGAAGCCCAGCGCGATCAGCTTCTGCAAATAGTCGTCGGCGGCGTGCACCGGCACGCCGCACATCGGGATATCGGCGCCTTGGTGCTTGCCGCGCTTGGTGAGCACGATGCCGAGCGCCGCACTCGCCTTCTCCGCATCGTCGAAGAACAGCTCGTAGAAATCGCCCATGCGGTAGAACAGAAGCGAATCCGGGTTCGCCGCCTTGATCTCGATATACTGCTCCATCATCGGAGTGACGCCGGCGGCGGCTGGCATCGGGGTTACGCCGCCTGTGGCGGCGGCCGCGGGCGGCGCCGTCGTCCCGGCGCGGATCGGCGTGTCGTCGTTCAAGAAACTGTTTCCAAAATTTCCGTACGCATTGGTTTGGCGATTTACATTTGCAACGTGTAGCCTTACCCGCGAACAGTCCACAAGAAACGTGGATCGCGCGTACCACCGGGAGGAACCAGCAAGCATGGCACGCAAGGACAGGCAGGCAGAACAAGGTCCATCGGTCAGCCCCGAGGAGGCGCTCGAATTCCACGCCATGGGACGGCCGGGCAAGCTGGAGATCGTACCGACCAAGCCGATGGCGACCCAGCGCGACCTGTCGCTGGCCTATTCGCCCGGCGTCGCCGTCCCGGTGCAGGCGATCGCCGACGACGGCAGCCGCGCCTTCGACTATACCAGCCGCGGCAACATGGTCGCCGTCATTTCCAACGGCACCGCCATCCTCGGCATGGGCAACCTCGGCGCGCTCGCCTCCAAGCCGGTGATGGAAGGCAAGGCGGTGCTGTTCAAGCGCTTCGCCGACGTCGACGCCATCGACCTCGAGGTCGACACCGAGGACGCCGACACCTTCATCAATTGCGTGCGCTACCTGGGGCCGTCCTTCGGCGGCATCAACCTGGAGGATATCAAGGCGCCGGAATGCTTCATCATCGAGCAGAAGCTGCGCGAGTTGATGGACATCCCCGTCTTCCACGACGACCAGCACGGCACCGCCATCATCTCGGCCGCCGGCCTCATCAACGCGCTGGAGATCACCGGGCGCGACATGAAGACGACGAAGATGGTGTGCAACGGCGCCGGCTCGGCCGGCATCGCCTGCATCGAACTGATGAAGGCGATGGGCTTCGCACCGGAAAACATCACGCTGTGCGACACCAAGGGCGTGGTCTGGCAGGGCCGCACCGAAGGCATGAACCAGTGGAAGTCGGCACATGCGGTGAAGACCGACGCGCGCACGCTGGCGGAAGCGCTGGAGGGAGCCGACGTATTCCTCGGCCTGTCGGCCAAGGGCGCGCTGACCCCCGACATGCTCAAGTCGATGGCGCCGAACCCGATCATCTTCGCCATGGCCAACCCGGACCCGGAAATCACCCCGGAAGAGGCCGCCGCGATCCGCACCGACGCCGTCATGGCCACCGGCCGCTCGGACTATCCGAACCAGGTCAACAACGTGCTCGGCTTTCCCTATATCTTCCGCGGCGCGCTCGACGTGCGGGCCACCACCATCAACGACGCCATGAAGATCGCCGCCGCCCAGGCGCTGGCCGAACTCGCCCGCCAGGACGTGCCCGACGACGTCGCCGCCGCCTACCAGGGCAACCGGCCGAAATTCGGCCCCAGCTACATCATTCCGGTGCCGTTCGACCCGCGCCTGATCTCGGCCATTCCGGTCGCCGTGGCCAAGGCCGCGATGGAAACCGGCGTGGCGCGCCGGCCGATCCTCGACCTCGATAAGTACGCGCTGGAGCTGTCGGCCCGCCGCGACCCGATCGCCTCGACGCTGTCGCGCATCTACGACCGCGTGCGCCGCCAGCCCAAGCGCATCGTCTTCGCCGAGGGCGAGGAGGAGCAGGTGATGCGCGCCGCCGTCTCCTACGTGAACCAGCGGCTCGGCACCGCCATCCTGCTCGGCCGCGACGACGTCATCAAGGAAAACGCGAAGAACGCCGGCGTCGATATCGACAAGCCGGGCATCGAGATCATCAACGCCAGGCTTTCGCGCCGCAACGGCCTCTACACCGACTATCTGTACGAGCGCATGCAGCGCAAGGGCTTCCTGTTCCGCGACTGCCAGCGCCTCATCAACAACGACCGCAACCATTTCGCCGCCTGCATGGTGGCGCTGGGCGACGCCGACGGCATCGTCACCGGCGTCACCCGCAACTATTCGACGGCGCTGGAGGACATCCGCCGCGTCATCGACGCACGCCCGGGCCACCGCGTCATCGGCGCCTCGATCGTGCTCGCGCGCGGGCGCACCGTCATCGTCGCCGACACCGCCGTGCACGACATGCCGGATGCGGTGCAGATCGCCGACATCGCCGAGGAAGCGGCCAACTTCGCGCGCCGCATGGGCTACGAGCCGCGTGTCGCCATGCTCGCCTACTCCACCTTCGGCCATCCGCAGGGCGAGCGCTCCGAGCGCATCCAGGAGGCGGTGCAGATCCTCGACAAGCGGCGCGTCGACTTCGAATATGACGGCGAGATGTCCGCCGACGTGGCCCTTAACCCGCGCGCCATGGCGCAGTATCCGTTCTGCCGGCTGACCGGGCCGGCCAACGTGCTGGTGATGCCGGCCTTCCACTCGGCCTCGATCTCGACCAAGCTGTTGCAGGAACTGGGCGGCTCGACGGTGATCGGCCCGCTGCTGGTCGGCCTCAACAAGCCGGTGCAGATCGTCAACCTCAACGCCAAGGATTCCGACATCGTCAACATGGCCGCGCTCGCGGCCTATGCGGGGACGTAAAAGAGCAACCTTGTCGGCAACAAAGCAGGTCCCCGAAAGCTTGGCTACGGCGCGGCTTCCGGGTACCCGATTCTCATTTTGTAGCTAAAGCTCTTCCCGCTTCGAGGCAGGCGGCTCACGCCACCATCTGCAAGGCGGCGGACACGCGGTTGCGCCCAGTGTTCTTGGCCCGGTAGAGCGCGGTATCGGCGCGGCTCAAAATGGCGTCGAAACTCTCGCCGGCGAACTGCGCCATCGCGACCCCGGCGCTGGCGGTTCCCTGAATCAGGCCCTTGTCGGTTTCGATATCGAGCGTCGCGAAAGAGGTCCGGATGCGCTCGGCGACGTCGATCGCGGCGGAGAAGGTCGTGTCGCGGACGACGAGCACGAACTCCTCGCCCCCGGTTCGCGCCGCCAGATCGTCCGGCCGAACATGCTGGCGCAGGACATCGGCGAAGCGGCACAGGACCTGGTCCCCGCCGAAATGCCCGTAACGGTCGTTGATGGCCTTGAAGCTGTCGAGGTCGAGGCAGATGACGGCATCGCCCTGCCGAAGCCGGCCATCGGACAGGTCGTCGAACAGCGCGCGCCGGTTGAGCAGCCCGGTCAGCGCGTCGGTGCGCGCTTCATGCAGGTGCCGACGGGCGGCCCGCGACTGGTTGAGCCCGAGCGACAGCGCGCCGATACCGGTGATGCCGACGATCGACATGATGGCGTTGAAATGCTCGGCCCAGTTGTCGGGACGGCCGTCCAGCACCCAGGCGCGCTCATGCAGCAACACGGCTCCGCAGGCCAGGAACGAAGACGCAGCCAACAAATAGAGGACGGTGACGCCGGCAATGGAAGCGGGAGCCTCAGAGCGGACCGACCAGTATCGCCACGCCGTCGCGCTAAGCAGGCCCGCCACGAGGAAATTGTAGACCATGATGCCGAAGCCGTCGAAGCCGAAGGCGATCGGCACGGCGACGGGGAGGGCAACCGCGAAACCCAGTGTCGCCACGCCAGTCCAATCCACGGTTTTGCCGCAGAACTGCCCGGCGGCGACGAAGACCGCGACGAAACCGACGATCTCCAGCGTGAAGGCGAGCGCTGCCGCCTCGACATATTTGGGCGGAACGGTCGCGTAGAGGATGACGCCGGCTCCGATCAGCGCCATGCCGGCCATCCAGCCGATGAGGAAGCGATCCATGCGGTTCTGGAACCACACGCCGAGCATGGTCATGGCCAATGCGGCCGAGCAGATTCCCGCAGCGAAAAACAGCGTGTCGGGATCGAATGACACGAGCACCCCCATTGTATCGTCTGCCTTTGTACCATGCGGGCGCGACTGCGGGCGCACCCTATGGAAACGAGGTGAACGAAGCGTATCCGGCCAGGAGGGCGTCGTGGGAAGGCCGCAGGCTACAGCAGCCCGGACGCCTTCGCTTCCTCGCGCAGGTTCTGGCGCGGGCGCGGCCCGATCTGCTGGATGACCAGCCCGGCGGCCAGCGAGCCGAGGTCGCCGCAGGCCTTGAGGTCGCGCCCTTGGGTGTAGCCGTGCAGGAAGCCGGCGGCATAGAGATCACCCGCCCCGGTGGTGTCGACCAGTTCGCGGATCGGCGCGGCCTTTATCGTCACCGTCTCGTTGCCGCGCACGATCACCGAGCCTTCCTCCGAACGGGTGACGGCGGCGAGCCTGCAATCCTTGCGGATCAGTTCCACCGCCCCGTCGAACGATTCCGTCTGGTAAAGCGAGCGGATTTCCTGGCTGTTGGCAAAGACGATGTCGACGGTGCCGGAGCGCATGAGGTCGAGAAACTCGTCGCGGTAGCGGTCGACGCAGAAGGAGTCCGACAGCGTCATGGCGACCTCGCGGCCCGCCTCATGCGCCAGCCGCGCCGTCTGGCGGATCGCCTCCTTGGCCTTCGGCGGATCCCACAGATAGCCCTCGAAATAGGTAACGCTGGCGCCTTTCGCCTTGTCTGCTTCCACGTCGTCCGGGCCAAGCTCGACGCAGGCGCCGAGATAGGTATTCATGGAGCGCTCGCCATCCGGCGTGACGAAGATCATCGAGCGCGCCGTCGGCGGCGTGCCCTGCAACGGCTTCGTATCGAAGGCGACGCCTTGGGCATGGATGTCGTGGGTGAAGATGCCGCCAAGATGATCCTTGGACACCTTGCCGAAATAGGCGGCGCGGCCGCCGAAGGAGGCGATGCCGGCCGCTGTGTTGCCGGCGCTGCCGCCCGACGCCTCGACCGCCGGCCCCATGCGGGAATAGAGCAGTTCGGCGCGCCGCGCGTCGATGAGGTTCATCGCGCCCTTGACGATGCCGTTGGTCTCCAGAAAGGCATCGTCGCATTGCGCGATGATGTCCACGATCGCGTTGCCGATGCAAAGCACGTCATAGTCGGCCATCAATATCTCCGAAGAAGCCCCGAAGCCGGCGGCTGCGTGCCACGCGGACCGCGTGCGGTCTATCGCATCGGCCGCGCTTTGCAAACCCGCCCCTGGCGCTCAGCGCAGCAGGAAGCCGCGGCCCAGATCGTCCTGCGGCTCGACGCTGAACTCGGCCTTGCCGCTGTAGAACGCCCGCCCGCCGACGCGCGCGACGATAGCATCGTGGCCGCCTTCGGTCGTGGTGCGTTCCACCGCGCCGGAAAACCGCGAGCCGGTGATGCTCTCGAACAGCCGCGTCTGGCCGAGGCCGATCTGGCCCTTGGCGTACATCGCGGCCAGCCGGGCGGTGACGCCGGAGCCGGTCGGCGAGCGGTCGACCTCGGCCTCGGCGAAGACGCAGACGTTCTTCGTCGGCTCGCTGGAAAACGCGTCCTTTCCATCGGTAAGGATGGTTCCGTAGAGAAAGCCGAGATCGGCATGGGCGGGATGCGAAAGCGGGAACTCGGCCTTCAGCTTGTCGGTCAGCGCGGTCGCAGCATCGACGAAATCGCGCACGCGGCTCTTTCCGAACTCCAGTCCGAACTGCCGGCAATCGGCCAGCGCGTAGAAGGCGCCGCCATAGGCCACGTCGAAGCCGACCTTGCCGACGCCGGGCAGCGTGACTTCCCGGTCGCGGGCATAGAGGAAAGCCGGCACGCTTTCGAACGACACCGCGCCGGCCTTGCCGTCGCGCACCTCGACCGAGGCGACGACGAGGCCGCACGGCGCCTCGATGTTGACGACCGTCACCGGCTCCTTTTTCTCAACCAGGCCCTGGTCCACGGCGTAGCGCCCGAGCGCGATGGTGGCGTGGCCGCACATGGTGGAATAGCCTTCGTTGTGCATGAACCCCGCGGTGCGGTCCGCACCCGGCAGGTCCGGTTCCACCGGCAGCACTCCGTACATATCGTAGTGGCCGCGCGGCTCGAACATCAACACCTTGCGCAGGTGGTCGAGATGGTCGCGCACATAGGCGCGCTTCTCAAGGATCGTGCCGGCCGGCACGGCGGGATAGCCGCCGGTGACGATGCGCACCGGCTCGCCGCCGGTGTGCATGTCGGTTACCGTCAATGTCTGCATCATGCCTGACCCGAAAACATCTGCTGCAGCCGCGCGAACGGCATGGCGTCGCGGCTGAATTCGAACGTGCCGTCCTGCAGCATCTCGTTGGCTGCCCGCTCCAGCATGCCGAAGGCGAAGTTGGTCAGCTTGGAGCCAACCGAAATGCGCTTCGCCCCGGCCTCGGCTAGCGCCGCCCGCGAGAAGCCGGGCACGGCAAGCACGTTCACCGGCTTAGACACGGCCGAGCAGATCGTGCGCACGGTTTCGATGTCGGTGATGCCCGGCGCGTAGAGAACGTCGGCGCCGGCCTTCTCGAAAGCCTGCAGGCGCTTGATGGTGTCGTCGAGGTCGGGGCGACCGTGCAGGAAATTCTCCGCCCGCGCGGTGAAGACGAAGTCGTTCTTCAGCGCGCGCGCCGCCTCCGCCGCTGCCGCGACCCGTTCCACGGCATGCGAGAACTCGTAGATCGGCTTGTCGCCGTCGCCGGAAAAATCCTCGATCGAGCAGCCGGCGAGGCCCGCCGCGTCGGCGGCGAAAATCGTCTCGGCGGCGCGCTCGGCGCTGTCGCCCTTGCCCTTCTCCAGGTCTGCCGACACCGGAAGGCCGGTCGCGGCCACCAGTTCCTTGCAATGAGCGATCATCGCCTCGAAGCCGACGCCGCCGTCCGGCAGGCCGCGCGAGAAGGCATAGCCGGCGCTGGTGGTGGCCAGCGCCTTGAAACCGAAGGCTGCCAGAAGCTTCGCCGTGCCGGCGTCCCAGGGATTGGGAATGATGAATGTAGAAGCGTGAAGGTCGCGGAAAATCCTGCCCTTGTCCATGGAAGTCCATCCTTGTCCGAGCGATACAGGCGCAGAACCTAGTCCCTCGGCGGGCGCCGGGCAAATGGATGTGATTGGCTCAAGGCCGGCTTCTTGCCGCGTGCTGACAGGACGACGGCAGCACGGTCACGCCAGCGGCACCAGGGCCGCAAGATTGCGCATGTCGTCGAACAGGATGCCGCCGGCCCGGGCGAGCCCTTCCCGGTCGGAATGCGGGTCGCCGTGATAGGAAAACACGCGCATGCCGGCTGCGATCCCGGCCTGCGTTCCCGGCACGCTGTCCTCGATCACGATGCAGTCGGCCGGCTCAAAGCCCATCTTGCCGGCCGCGTGGAGGAAGAGATCGGGAGCGGGCTTGCCGCGCTCGACCATCGAGGCGCTGAACAGCACGTCGCGGAAATGCGCCAGGAGGCCGGTCTGGCCGAGCGTCATCAGCATCTTTTCGGTACGGGCGGAGGAAGCGACGCAGTGGGCGATGCCCGCAGCCTTCACCGCTTCGATGAAAATCTCGACGTGAGGAATCATCTCGACGCCGCTGCCAAAAGTCTGCGGCAGTTCGCGGTACCAGCGGCCGACGAAATCGTCGCCGACATCTGTGCCGGCGGCCTTCAGTTCGTCGCGCACCGAGGCCAGGCTGCGGCCGCAAAACCGCAGCCGGCATTCCTCGTAGGTGATCGGAAGGCCGGCCTCGCAGATCAATTGCGCCAGCCGGCGATTGGCGAGCGTCTCGGTGTCGACGAGCACGCCGTCGCAATCGAAAATGACGAGCTTCGGCGGGGCCATTCAGGCGATACCGGTCGAGCCGAAGCCGCCGGCCCCGCGCGCCGTGCCGCCGGCCGCGTCGCGCTCCTCTACCCCAACCTGCGTCACCGGGGCAAAGACGACCTGGGCGATGCGCATGCCGCGCGTCACCAGAAAGTCCTCGTCGCCGAGATTGACCAGCAGCACCTTGACCTCGCCGCGATAGTCGCTGTCGACGGTGCCGGGCGTGTTCAGGCAGGTGATGCCGTGCTTGAAGGCCAGCCCCGAGCGCGGCCTGACCTGCCCTTCCATGCCCTGCGGGATTTCCATCACCAGCCCGGTCGGCACCAGCGCGCGCCGGCCCGGCAGGATCAGGAGGGGCCTGTCTTCCGCGACGGCGGCGCGCAGGTCCATGCCGGCGGCACCGGCGCTCTCATAGGCGGGAAGCGGCAGGTCGGCGCCATGCGGCAGGCGAACGATGCCGACGGCGGGGCCGATGACGGAGGATTTCAGGGAAGCAGACATGGCGAACCTATCGGACGGAGCGGCGTCGGGGTCAATCGCCGCGCCGCGCCATCAACGGCTTTGTTTCCGGCCACACCATGGCAACAACTTGATTTCCGTTCGACACGGCGGAAGGGGGCTGGTAAAAGCCGCCGCGACAACGGATTCCCGAAAATGACCGAGACGATAACAGCCGCCGTGCCGCGCCGCCGTACCTTCGCGATCATCGCGCACCCGGACGCCGGCAAGACGACGCTCACCGAAAAGCTGCTGCTGTTCGGCGGCGCCATCCAGCTTGCCGGCGAAGTGAAGGCGAAGAAGGACCGCATCCAGACGCGCTCCGACTGGATGAAGATCGAGCGCGAGCGCGGCATCTCGGTCGTCACCTCGGTGATGACCTTCGAATATGGCGACAACGTCTTCAACCTGCTCGACACGCCCGGCCACGAGGACTTCGCCGACGACACCTATCGCACGCTTTCGGCGGTCGACAGCGCGGTCATGGTCATCGACGCGGCCAGGGGCATCGAGCCGCGCACGCTGAAGCTTTTCGAGGTCTGCCGGCTGCGCGACATCCCGATCGTCACCTTCGTTAACAAGATGGACCGGGAGGCGCGCGACACCTACGAGATCCTGGACGAGATCGAGCAGAAGCTGGCGCTGGACACTGCGCCCATCACCTGGCCGATCGGGCAGGGCAAGACCTTCGCCGGCACCTATCACCTGGCCGAGAACGCCGTGCGGCGCGGCGACGCCGAAAAGGACCGTACGCCGGTCAATGGTCCCGATTCCAACCGCGCCGCCGGTCTCCTGCCCGAGAACGACCGCCCC
>Ga0182744_1002005_pt1 | contig 17280 bp, 15 predicted proteins | sample eDN3rd30CKraftMG_FD_128525 | JGI IMG/M metagenome (GOLD analysis project Ga0182744, IMG submission 128525) | Enriched Miracle-Growth compost microbial communities from Emeryville, California, USA - eDNA 3rd pass 30_C Kraft MG (version 2) (version 2) ...
CAAAACGGGGGCCTGGCCGACGATTCTGGAGTAGCGGATTCCGTTGCGATCGCAACCAAGACTTTTGGCATAGGCGGCGCAGGCGGCAGGTATTGAGGTCGCGAATACGGAAAGAGGCGGCGGCGAATACCTGGAGGCCGACGGCCGGCCTTTCGCTCTGACGGCGCCCCCCTGACAGCCCCGGCTGGCGAAGCGCCTGGCGACACGTCCTGGCAAAGCGTCCTGGTAAAGCGTCTTGGCAACGCGGGGTGCGACGCGCCATGGTTGGGCAACCGGGCGCGCCCGGAAACAGCAGGGAGAAACGCCGTGAACTTCGCCGGATTGCCGTTCGACGCTGAAACCATGCTGCAGGGCCTGATTCCATGGGTCATGTGCGAAAGCCCCACCCACGACGCCGCCGCCGTCAACGCCATGCTGGACCTGGCCAGCATTGATCTGGCGGCGATGGGGGCGACCATCGAGCGAATTCCCGGCCGGATGGGTTTCGCCGGGTGTGTCCGGGCGCGGTTTCCGCATCCGCGCTTCGGCGAGCCTGGCGTTCTGATCGCCGGCCATTTCGATACGGTGCACCCGCTGGGGACGTTGCAGCGCCTGCCGGTGCGGCGCGAGGGCGACATCTGCTACGGCCCGGGCATCATGGACATGAAGAGCGGCAACTACCTGGCGCTGGAGGCGATTCGCCAGCTCGCCCGCACCGGCTGGCAGACGCCGCTGCCGGTGACGGTGCTGTTCACGCCGGATGAGGAAGTGGGCACGCCCAGCGCCCGCGAACTGGTCGAGCAGGAGGCGGCGCGTAACCGCTATGTGCTCGTGCCGGAGCCGTCGCTGACCGATAATGGCGTGGTGACAGGGCGTTACGCCATCGCCCGCTTCAATCTGCACGCCGAGGGACGCCCCAGCCACGCCGGCGCCCAGCTCTCCGCCGGCCGCTCGGCGATTCGTGAAATGGCGCGGCGGATTCTCGACATCGAGGCGATGACCACGCGCGATTGCACCTTCAGCGTCGGCGTCATCAACGGCGGCGAATGGGTGAATTGCGTGCCGTCCGCCTGCACTGGCCAGGCGCTGAGCATGGCGCGCCGGCAGGCGGATCTGGACGCCGGCGTCGCCGCCATGCTGGCGATGAGCGGGGAGAGCGACGGCGCCCGTTTCACCGTGACGCGCGGCGTCACCCGGCCGGTGTGGGAGCCGGACGCCTGCGGCATGGCGCTGTACGAGCGGGCGAAAGCCATCGCCGCCGATCTTGGTTTCGACCTGCCGCACGCCAGCCAGGGCGGCGGCTCGGACGGCAATTTCACCGGCGCCATGGGCATTCCCACCCTCGACGGCCTCGGCGCCCTGGGCGCCAACGCCCATACGCTGAACGAACACATCGTGGTGAGTTCGCTGGCGACCCGGGGGAGACTGTTTGCCGGATTGCTGGCGACGCTGGACTGATCCCGTCGCCAGTCAAAAGGAGCTTCAACGCGATCTCCGGTTGGACGCTGCGGCTCCCGGGGGCAACGCGCCGGCAGGGCGTCGCCGCCGCGCCCGGCAGAATCCGGCGGGAATGGCGCTGGTCTTTGATGGCCTTGATCTTCAGGCGCTGATCTTCAGGCGCTGATCTTGGCCGCGTGGGCCGGCGCATGTATGGGTCAGGGCGTGGCGGGGAGCCAGCTTCCGGTTCCGCGCCCGTCAGCCCTGCATTGAGGAAACGCGGCCATGACTGGCGAAGAACGCCTGACCGAGCTTGAAATCCGCATCGCCGAGCAGGAGAAAACCATCGAGGATCTGTCGTCGGTGCTGGCTGAGCAGTGGAAAACCATTGATCAGCTGGGCAAAAAGCTGAACGCGCTGACCAGCCGCTTCCTGCTGCTGGAAGAGCAGACCGCGCCCGATACGCCGGTAACGAAGCCGCCGCACTGGTAGGCGGCGGCGATCATCGGGTTGTGACAGCCGCGCCGGCGCGCGTTGCGCCGGTCAGGTCGCGGACCAGACGGCGAGTTCGGTGCCGCCGGGTTCGCGGAACTGGAAACGACGTCCGCCGGGGAAGTCAAAGATATCCGCGGTGACGACGCCGCCGGCGGCTTTTACCCGGGCCAGGGCGGCTTCGAGATCGTCGGTTTTCAGGATCACCAGCGGCGGCGCAAGACTGGCCCGGGCCACGCCGCCGTCAAGACCCGCGCCATCAAACGCCTGATAATCCGGACCATAATCGACGAAATTCCAACCGAAGGCGTTGGTGAAGAAAGCCGTGGTGGCGGCGACGTCGGGCGAGGAAAACTCCACATAGTCGATGGCGAGTTTCGCTGGTGTGGCGTCTGGCATGGAAACCTCCAGAGTTTGGGCGGCGGCCGCCGCCTGTTGCGCAACTGAAAACCATGATGGCCGGCCATGGTTGTGCGCGACACGACCACGCCGCATTGTCCTGTGCATAGACGTTTTGTGTATCGACCGGGCGATTGGGCGTGCTGGAAGGGTTTGACGTGATGATGTGGGTGAGCCGGCGGACAGCGTTGCTCGGGGGGCTGGGGGCGCTTTTCGCTGTAGGCGCGCGGGCCCAGGCAAGCGGCCAGACAAGCGGCCAGGGGGCGGATCACTGGTACGACCTGAAGGACCGGGATGGCGCGCCGTTGCCCAACATGCGGCTGCCGGTGGAGCTGACCTCTGAGATCGAGCGTCTGCCCGGGGTGTTCTGGATGGGCGCCGCCCAGCCGGACGTCACCATCATTGAAGTTTACGATTATAACTGCCCGTGGTGCCACGCGACGGCGCGCGACCTGCATGCGTTGATGGCGGATGCGGACGATGTGCGCGTCGGCTTCATGAACAATCCGATCCTCTCGCCCGCCTCGGCCCAGGCCGCGAAAGTGGAGATGGCGCTGCTGCGAACCATGGGGCCGCAGGTTGCCTATGATTTTTACCGGGCAATGTTCTCGCGCAAGGGCCGCGCCGACGGCGCCGCGGCGCTGGCCGCCGCCCGGGTGGTGATGGACGGGCGGCGCAGCGAAACCACGGAAGGCAAGAAAAACGGCGCGACCTTCGCCAATGTCCAGCGCGCCGCCGATGACGAAAAGACCGTCCAGGCGTTGCAGGCGCAGATGAAACTCGCCGCGTCGCTGGGCATGTCGGCGACGCCGTCGTTCATCACCGGCGGCGTCGGCATTCAGGGATATCCCGGCCCCAAAACCCTGGGCCGCATCATCGCCGCCATGCGCGATTGCGAGGAGCCGGTCTGCAAGGGATGAGCGGGGAGCCAGGCGGCGTTTCCGCGCCCCTTTTCACGCCCTCTTTTCACGCCCTCTTTTCACGCCCTTTGGCCGCGCTCCTTGCCGCGCTCCTTGTCGTTCCACGGACGTGGCCCGGAACGGATGGGGCGGGAGCACCCTTCCTGATCACTCTGCAATTCCTTCAGCATCAACGGGTTTCCAGCCCTATATCCTGGCCGCCACGATAATGGCGATGACGATCAGCGCCCAGCCAATCGGCGTTGCGAAGATGATGGAGCCGGCCGTCCTGATCACGTTCATGTCGTTCCCCGAAAGCAATCCTGCTTCCTGGGATGATGGACAGATGGTCCATATCCGTAGGTGTGGCCCGGCACATCGGCTCCGGGCCGGCGCATGCGACAAGGGGGAGGGATGCGCGGTCGCCGCCAGGACAAGAACCGCCAGGACAAGAACCGCCATGGCATGAACCGCCGCAGGGAACCATATGGGCCCTATGGGAATGAACCGCGTGGGCGCGGAGAATCGCGTGGGGCGGAGCGCGCGGACGCTATTCATTATCCGGCAGTTTCTTTATAAGCGCGGCCATGAATATCCTGCTCATTGGCTCGGGCGGCCGCGAACATGCGCTGGCGTGGAAGTTGGCTGCATCCCCCTCATGCGACAAGCTTTTCATCGCGCCTGGCAATCCGGGCACGGCGACGCTTGGCGAGAACATCGCGCTCGACGTGAGCAACCATGCGGCGGTGACCGACTTCTGCCGCGCCCACGACGTCGGGCTGGTGGTTGTTGGCCCGGAAGCGCCGCTGGTCGCTGGCCTCGTCGATGATCTCGCCGCCGCGGGCATCAAGGCTTTCGGCCCGCGCAGCGCGGCCGCGCAGCTGGAAGGCTCCAAGGGCTTCACCAAGGAGCTGTGCGCGGAATACGCCATCCCCACCGCCGCGTTCGCCCGGTTCGAGGATCTGGCCGCGGCCCGCGCTTATGTGCGCAAGAAGGGCGCGCCGATCGTCATCAAGGCCGATGGCCTCGCGGCCGGCAAGGGCGTGGTGGTGGCCGAGACGCTCCCCCAGGCCGAGGATGCGCTGGACATGATGTTCGGCGGCGGGCTGGGCCAGGCGGGGGCGGCGGTCGTCGTCGAAGAGTTCATGAGCGGCGAGGAGGCCAGCGTCTTCGCCATCACCGATGGCAAATCCTTCATTCCCTTTGGCGACGCCCAGGATCACAAGCGGGTATTCGACGGCGATCGCGGCCCGAACACCGGCGGCATGGGTGCCTACTCGCCGGCGCCGGTGGTGACCGCGGAGGTTCACCAGCAGATCATGGACCGCATCATCGCGCCGACGGTGGCGGGCATGGCGGCGCGGGGAACGCCCTATGTGGGCGTGCTCTACGCCGGCGTGATCCTCACCGCCGAAGGGCCGAAGCTGATCGAATACAACGCGCGTTTCGGCGACCCGGAGTGTCAGGTGCTGATGCTGCGTTTCCGCGGCGATCTGGTGCAGGTGATGCTGGCCGCCATCGACGGCCGCCTCGACGCGCTGCCGCCGGAGCAGCTTGCCTGGTCGGACGAAGCGGCGCTGACGGTGGTGATGGCGGCGGACGGCTATCCCGGCGCGGTTCAGGCCGGCTCGGTGATCCGTGGGGTTGACGCGGCCGGGGGCCCGGACGTGATGGTGTTCCACGCGGGCACGAAGACGGTCGACGGCGCCCTGACGGCCGCTGGCGGGCGCGTGCTGGCGGTGACGGCGCGCGGCGCCACGGTGACGGAAGCCCAGCGGCGCGCCTATGAGGCGGTGGACCGGATCGACTGGCCCCAGGGCTTTTGCCGTCGCGACATCGGCTATCGGGCGGTGGCGCGCGAGCGTCAGGCGGACTGACGGCAGGCGCAGCCGTCTGAGGCCCGCTGCGGATCATGGCCGCCCGGATGTTCCGGGCGGCCTTTTTTGGGTTTCCGGTTTTTCCCGGTTTGCTGAAAAGCTGCGCTGGCGTTCGCGGAGCGCGCGCGTCCTGGACGAGCCGGCCGACGCCATGCGGGGCGCCGGGCGCCGTCAGATCCCGAGGGAGCCCCGGGAGCCCAGCAGCGAGGGGTCGTCGCCGGCGCCCCAGTCGTCGTCGGCGTCGCTGGCGTCGAGGAGGCCCCGGGTTTCGGCGTTCAGCGCCCGCGAGCGCTTGCGCGGGCGCGACAGGGGCTCCGGCCGGATCGATGAACCGTGCAGCAGCTCCAGGCCGCTCATGAAACCCTGTTCGCTTTGCAGGACGAGGCGGGCGACGTCGCGCTTGCGCACGTCTTCCTCCACGGTTTCGGCCTGCTCGAAGTCCATCCCCAGGGTTTCCAGCGTCGCCCGGCCCAGGCTGAGCGCCGACTTGAACGTATCGCGGATCTGGTAGTCCACCGGCAGTTTCATCAGGGCGATGGCGTGCTCGCGGTCAATGGCGCGGACGATGGTGCGCGCGTGCGGGAATTCGGCGTGCGCCAGCTCGGCGATCAGCGTCGCCGTTTCGGCGTGATCGACGCAGATGCAGATGACGGCGGCCCGCCCGGCGCCAGCGGCGTGCAGCACGTCGGTGCGGGCGCCGTCGCCATAGAACACCTTGAAGCCAAAGCTGCTGGCCTGGCGGATGCGCTCGACATTGTGGTCGATGACCGTCACGTCGGCGTTGCCGGCGAGCAGCACCTGATTGACCACCTGGCCGAAACGGCCGAAACCGATGACGATGACGCCGCCGCTGGCGGTTTCGCCATTGTCCAGATCGGAGGCGTCGACATCCCCGTCGGCGACGGGCCGGCGCAGCAGCGCCGCATCGATGGCCTTGGCGGCGATCGGCGCCAGCAGCATCGACAATGCGGCGAGTGAAATCAGCATCTGGGCGTGATCGGGGGTCAGCAGGCCAAGCCCCTGGGCGGTGGGAAACAGCACGAAGGCAAATTCGCCCGCCGTGGCCAGCAGGGCGCCGATGCGCAGCGAATCACGCCAGGGCGAACCGGAAGCGCGGGCCAGACCGGAGACGAGGCCGATCTTCACCGCTACCATGGCGATGGCGGCGAGGGCCAGCGGCAGGGCGTTCTCCCCCACCAGGCCAAGATTGATCGACATGCCGACGCTCATGAAGAACAGGCCGAGCAGCAGACCGCGGAACGGCTCGATATCGGCCTCGAGCTGGTGGCGGAAGTTCGATTCGGCCAGCAGCACGCCAGCCAGGAACGCGCCCATGGCCATGGAGAGGCCGACGTGCTCCATCAACACCGCCGCGCCCAGCGCCACCAGCAGGGCGGCGGCGGTCATCACCTCGCGGGCGCCGCTGGCGGCGAGGATGCGGAAGATCGGGTTCAGCAGGTAACGGCCCACCAGCACGATGAGCAGGATGCCCCCCAGGGCCATGCCGATGGACATCAGCTGCGCCGACATCGCATGGGTCTCGGGCGAGGTGACATTGGCCATCAGCGGCACGATGGCGAGGATGGGGACGATCGACAGGTCCTGGAACAGCAGCACGGCGAAGGTGCGCTGGCCATAGGGCGCGCGGGTTTCACCGCGCTCTCCAAGAATGCCAAGGGCGATGGCGGTGGCGGAAAGACCAAGCGCCATGCCGGCGACGGTCGCCTCCTTCGGTCCGTAGCCGACGAACCAGGCGCCCGCCGCCAGGGCCGCGCCGCACAACAGCAGTTGCGCCGCGCCGAGGCCAAAGATGTCGCGCCGCATCGACCACAGGCTGGACACCTTCAGCTCCAGCCCGATGATGAACAGCAGGAGAACGACGCCGAATTCAGCGACGCCGCGAATGGCTTCCGGCTCGGACACCAGCTGCAGGCCCCAGGGACCGATGACGACGCCCGCCACCAGATAGCCGATGATGGAGCCGAGGCCGATGCGCCGGAACAGCGGCACGGCGACGGCGGCGGCGCCACAGAAAACGAGGATGGGCTCGATGAAGCTGGTGTGGCTTGCGGGGTCGGTCATCAGGTCCGTTCTGTCGTCCGGGGCGCCTGGCGAAGCAGGGCGGCGGTTCAGCGGGTCCCTGTTTATGCCATCGCATGCCCATCGTCCCCAACACCAAAAGCATGGAGGCCCGCGCGTCGGCGCCGTTCTTGACAGGTCGCGACGGGGCGGCCACATCGCGTTGGGCAAGGGTGACCGCGCGCCGCCAATGGGCTAAAGCCTTTCAGCAGAACGGACGGGGCGGCGTTGTTTCCCGCCACGCCACGGCGCACGCACTTCAGGGACTGCACACATGACCGGCCCCAAACCGGACGACCACGCCGTTGCGGCGGCCAGCGCGGCGGCCAGGCCGCGCCTCGACGTGCTGATCTGCGCGCCGCGCGGCTTTTGCGCCGGCGTGGTGCGGGCCATCGACGCGGTGGAGAAGGCGCTGGCCGTCTACGGCCCGCCGGTTTATGTGCGGCACGAGATCGTCCACAACAAGTATGTGGTGGAGAGCCTGCGCCGCAAGGGCGCGATCTTCGTCGACGAGCTGTCCGAGATTCCCGACACCCGGGCGCCGGTGATCTTCTCCGCCCATGGCGTGCCGAAATCGGTGCCGGACGAGGCGGCGACGCGCAATTTCTTCGCTATTGACGCCACCTGTCCGCTGGTCACCAAGGTGCATCGCGAGGCCGAGGTGCACCGGCGGCGCGGCCGGCACATCATCCTGATCGGTCACGCCGGTCATCCGGAAGTCATTGGCACCATGGGGCAGTTGCCGCCCGGCAGCATCACCCTGGTGGAGACGGTGGAGGACGTGGCGCGGATTGATCCGGCCCTCGCCGCCAGCCTGGCCTACGTCACCCAGACGACGCTCTCCGTCGATGACACCCAGCAGATCGTCGAGGCGTTGAAGACGCGCTTCCCGGACGTGGTGGGGCCGCACAAGGAAGACATCTGCTACGCCACCACCAACCGCCAGGAGGCGGTGAAGCGCGTGGCGCCCCAGGTGGAGGCGATGATTGTCGTCGGCTCGCCCAATTCCTCCAACTCGCAGCGGTTGCGGGAGGTGGCGGAGCGCGCCGGCTGCCGCGTCTCTCGGCTGATCCTGCGGGCGGAGGACATCGACTGGGGGCTGTTCGGCAATATCGCCAGCCTTGGCGTCACCGCCGGCGCCTCGGCGCCGGAGGTGCTGGTCGAGGAGATTATCGACGCCTTCGCCGCGCGCTATGACGTGCATGTGGAAAGCGTCTCCACCGCCGATGAAAGCGTCTTCTTCCCGCTGCCGCGCGAACTGCGCGCCGAACCCACGGAGTAATCGTGGCCGTTTACACCGAGATCGCCGATGAAGAACTCACGGACTTCATCGCTGGCTATGACATGGGCGCGGTGCTGTCGCTGAAGGGCATTGCCGAAGGCGTCGAGAACTCCAACTTCCTGCTGCGCGCCGAAGCGGGTTCATTCATTCTCACCCTTTACGAAAAGCGGGTGAACCCGGACGATCTGCCGTTCTTCATCGGATTGATGCAGCACCTGGCGGCGCGCGGCGTCAATTGCCCGCTGCCGGTGAAAAATCGCGCCGGCGAGGCTCTGGGCGAGCTGGCGGGACGTCCGGCCTGCATCGTCACGTTCCTCGACGGCGTTTCCGTGCGCAAACCCGGCGTCGGTCATTGCCGCGAGCTGGGCGTCGCCCTGGCCGGTCTGCACCAGGCCGCCGATGGCTTCGCCCTCAGCCGTCCGAACGCGCTGGGCGTCGCCGGCTGGCGGCCGCTGTTCGACGCGGCGGCCGGGCGCGCCGACGATATCGCGCCAGGCCTTGGGGCGCGTATCGGCGCGGCCCTGGCCGAGGCGGAGGCGAACTGGCCCCGGGGGCTGCCCACGGGCGTCATCCACGCTGACCTGTTCACCGACAACGTGTTCTTCATCGGGCCGAAGCTTTCCGGCGTCATCGACTTCTACTTCGCCTGCAACGACGCGCTGGCCTATGACGTGGCCATCTGCCTCAACGCCTGGTGTTTCGAGGCGGACGGCTCCTTCAACCTCACCAAGGGTCAGGCGCTGCTGGCCGGCTACCAGAGCGTGCGCCGGCTGACGCCGGAGGAGGTCGCCGCCCTGCCGCTGCTCTGCCGGGGCGCGGCCCTGCGCTTTCTGCTGACGCGGCTGGTCGACTGGCTCAACGTGCCGCCGGGCGTGCTGGTGAAGCCGAAAGACCCGCTGGAATATGACCGAAAGCTGGCCTTCCACCGTGGCGTGATTTCAGCGTCCGACTATGGGCTGGCGGCGTGAGCGGGCGGGTGACGATCTACACGGACGGCGCCTGCAGCGGCAACCCGGGCCCGGGCGGCTGGGGCGTGCTGCTGATGTTTCGCGGCGTGGAGAAGGAGCTGAGCGGCGGCGAGGCGCTCACCACCAACAACCGCATGGAGCTGATGGCCGCCATCATGGCGCTGGAGACGCTGAACCGGCCCTGCGCCGTCGACCTGTGGACCGACAGCCAGTATGTGCGCAACGGCATTACCTCGTGGCTGCGCGGCTGGAAGGCGAAGGGCTGGAAGACGGCGGACCGCAAGCCGGTGAAGAACGAGGATTTGTGGCGGCGGCTCGATGCGGCGCAGGAGCGGCACGACGTGGCCTGGCACTGGGTGAAAGGCCATGCCGGCCACGCGGAAAACGAGCGTGTCGACGCCCTGGCCCGTCAGGGCATGGCGCCCTACAAGGCGGCCTGAACCTGGGCTTCCAGGGCAGGCGCGCAGGACAGGCGAGGCGGCGCTCCGCCCCGCCTGGGAGCAGTCTTACAGGTTGTTGAGCAGATGCTCGGCGGTCGAGACGTCGGCCTTGCCGGAGACGGCCTCCACATTGAGCTGCTCGACCACGCCGTCCTTCACCACCATGGAATAACGCTGCGAGCGGACGCCGAGGCCGAAACCCGAGCCGTCCATGGTCAGGCCAATCGCCCTGGCGAAATCGGCGTTGCCGTCCGACAGGCCCTCAACCTTGCCTTCAGCGCCGCTGGCCTTCAGCCAGGCGTCCATGACGAACACGTCGTTGACGGCGGTGACATAAATGGCGTCCACGCCCTTGGCCCTGAGTTCAGCCGCATGGGTGACGAAGCCGGGCATGTGGTTGCGGTGGCAGGTGGGCGTGAAGGCGCCGGGAACGGCGAACAGGATGACCCGGCGGCCGGCGAACAGGTCATCCGTCGATTTGGCCGCCGGACCTTCGGCGGTCATGACGCGGAAGGTGGCTTGCGGAAGGCGGTCGCCGACTTGGATCGTCATGGTAACTCCCGGATAGTCTTTATCGTCAGAGGTTTGTGTCGTTCTGGCGCATGCGCCGCAACGGTCGCGAACACGCGTCTTGCCACGCGAAACAATACGCAGCTTGCCTGAAAACGCTCCCGCGCGACGCGCGGGCCGCTGCAGGCGCAGTGCATGAATAGGACGGGACGCGCCCGATGTCATCCGCGCCCGGCCATGGCGGCGTCGCCCCGGCGGTTGCAGGGGGTGCAAAGGTCGCCCGACCGACCGCAATCCCCAGTAGGCGAAAGCGGCCATGCCCTTTACAATAGGGGCATGCCTATACCGTTCGCCCCATCGCCTGCTGATTCAGATGTCTGGCTTGACGGCCAGATGCTGGTGGCCATGCCTTTCATGGAGGATGAGCGCTTCGCCCGCTCGGTGATCTACATCTGCGCCCATTCGGAAGAAGGGGCGATGGGCATCATCATCAACAAGCCGGCGACGGACCTGTCGCTCGCTGATCTGCTGCTGCAACTCGACATCATCAAGGACACCAGCATCCGCCTGTCGTCCGCCTCGGAAAGGGTGCGGGTGGTGCGCGGCGGCCCCGTCGACGCCGGCCGGGGCTTCGTGCTGCACACCTCGGATTTCTCCATCGACAATTCGACCCTGCCAATTGATGACGACATCAGTCTGACGGCGACGGTGGATATCCTGCGCGCCATCGCGCGGGGCGACGGCCCTGGCAACGCGCTGGTGGCGCTCGGTTACGCCGGCTGGGCCGCCGGTCAGCTCGAAAATGAGATCCAGGCCAATGGCTGGCTCAACTGCCCGGCTGACCCGTCGCTGATCTTCGGCGGCGGCGAACACACCTATGAGCAGGCGCTGAAGCTGATCGGCGTCGACCCCGCGCGGTTGTCGGGAGACGCTGGCCACGCCTGAGGGGCAGGGGGCGTTGCAGCCGGCCGTGTTCCTTTTGGCGCTGGCGTCCCTGGCGGCGCAGAAGGCCAGCCTGACCGCGAGATCATGACCCTTTGATTCCGGGCGCCCGCGCCCCTTCAGGAAGCCCGCCCGTACGGCGCGGTCTGCTGAGGAGCCGCGTTCACCCGCAACCGGCGTGGCGGCGGGCAAGGTCTGCGACCGCCCGCTTTTCCATTCTGTCGGGTTTCAGGCGGCCAGATTTCAGGCGGCCAGGGTTCAGGCCGCTTCCTGGGTCGAGCCGACCAGGCGGCGGGCGTCGTAGGCGCTCATGGGGTCGCCGAACACGCTGCCCTGGGCGAAGTCGAAGCCGAGTTGGGCGAGCTCCACCGAATCCGATTCGTCCTCGGCGCCTTCCGCGCAGATCTCGGCCCCGAGGTCGTGGGCAAAGGCGGCGATGGAGCGCAGGATGGCGACGCGGGCCGGCATGCCGCGCGCCTTCACCAGCGACGAATCGACCTTCACAAGATCGATGTCGGCGTGTTGCAGGCTGGTGAGCGGCGACTGGCTCGAACCGAAGCGCGACAGGCACAGGCCCACACCGGTTTCGCGCAGGCGCGGCAGCGTCCGCAGCATGAACTCCGGGTCTTCCTGCAGATGCCGCTCGGACAGTTCGATCAGCAGCGTGCCGGGCTTGACGCCGGAACGCTCGACCAGATTGCGCAACTGCGCCAGCAGGTCGGCGCGCAGCACGTGGACGCCGGTGAGCGCCACCGTGGCGAACAGGGGCGGATCGACGTCGAGGGCGTCCTGCCAGGCCGCCAACTCGCGGGCGCCGCGCTCGACGGCGAACAGGAACAGTTCGCCAAGCAGGCCGTTGGCCGAAGCGATCTCGCGGAAATCCTCATAGGCGAGCCGGCCCTGGCGCGGATGGTCCCAGCGCAGGATCGTCTCGAAACCGGCCACGGTGCGGTCTTCCAGGCGGACGATGGGGTGGAAGAACAGCTTGATCTCGCCGCGCTCCAGGGCGCCGCGCAGATCGGCGCCCAGCGCCAGCGGCTCGCTGCGCTCGTTGCGCATCATCGGCCGGAAAGCCTCGACCTGGTCGCCGCCCTGGCGTTTCGCCCAGGTCGCGGCGATTTCGGCGTTGGCCAGCATTTCCTCCGCGCCAGAGCGCACGGAGGGGTCGTAGAGGGCGATGCCGATCGAGCCGGTGAGATAGGCCTCCAGCTCGCCCAGCGGCGCCGGCGTGCCGAGCACGGCGCGCACCTGTTCGGTGAAGGCGCGGATCGCCTCCAGTTCGGGCTCGGAGAACAGCACCACGGCGAATTCGTCGCCGCCGAGCCGCGCCAGGGTGTCCTGCGGTTTCAGCAGGCGGGCGAGGCGGCGGGCGACCATTTGCAGCACCGCGTCGCCGGCGGCCGGCCCGGCCTCCTCATTGATGGTGCGGAAGCGGTCGATGTCGATGACCACGACGGTGGGCCGCACCGCCTCATCGCGCCGGGCGAGCAGGATGGCGGTGTTCAGGCGATCGACCAGCAGCTGCCGGTTGGGCAGGCCGGTGAGGCGGTCGTGGATCGAATCCTGCAGCAGCCGTTCCTCGGCGGTCTTGCTGTCGGTGATGTCGGCGAGCGTGCCGACGATGCGGATGACCTCGCCATCGCTGCCGACGACGGGCCGGGCCTTGAGGCGTTGCCAGACGTAATGGCCGCGCGCCGAGCGCAGGCGGAAGTCCAGGTTGATGCGGCCCCGGCGCTGCTCAAGGATCGAATCAAGCGTGACGCGGTAGCGGTCGCGGTCCAGCGGGTGCATCAGCGCCAGCCAGTCGGCGGCGCCGCCGCTGAGGGCGTCGCGTTTCAGGCCCAACTGCTGCTCCAGTTCGGGGCTGACGGCGATCCGGTCGGTCTGCACGTCCCAGTCGAACACCACGTCGCCGGAGCCGGCGAGGGCGAGGGCGCGGCGCTCGGTGTCGCTCACCAGCCCCTGGGCGATGGCGCCGCCCGCGAAGGCGTGTTGCAGCACGGTGAAGCCGATGAGCATCACCACAAGGACCAGGCCGCCGATCAGCACCGAGGGAACGATGTCCTTGTTCAGATAGCCGGTGACCGCCATGGCGGCGGCGCCGACCCAGGCCAGCAGCAAGGTCCAGGTGGGAATCAGCATCACCGCCCGGTCATAGCCATGCATGGCCAGGTTGAGCACCAGCACGAAGCCGATGGCGGCGATGGCGGCGATGGAGATGCGGGCGACGCCGGAAGCGACCGGCGGATCAATGACCGCGAGGCCGACGAGCGCCCCGAGGAACACCAGCCAGATGGCGGTGACGTGGCTGTAGCGCACGTGCCAGCGGTTGAGATTGAGATAAGCGAACAGGAACACCAGCAGCGTCGCCGCCAGCACGGTTTCCGCGCCGGCGCGATAGATGGCGTCGGCCCCGATGGTGAAGGGAAACAGCCGCTGGATGAAGCCGAAATCGATGCAGGCCCAGGCCAGCACCGCCCATGCCAGCGCCGCCGCGGCCGGGAAAATCACCGCGCCCTTGACCACGAAAACGATGGTGAGGAACAGGGCCAGCAGGCCGCAAATGCCGAGGATGATGCCCTTGTAGAGCGTGAGGCCGTTGGTTTTCGCCTTGTACGTCTCCGGATCGAGCAGCAGCACCTGCGGCAGCCTGTCGGAGGTCAGCTCGGCGATGAAGGTCACCGTGGCGCCCGGATCAAGGGTGATGGCGAAGACGTCGGCGTCCGGGCTGTCCTCCCGTTCCGGCTTCATGCCCTGGCTGGCGGTGATGGCGGCGATGCGGTTGCTGCCAAGGTCAGGCCAGACGACGCCCGAGCCCACGAGCTTGTAATGCGGCGCCACCAGCAGCCGGTCGATCTGCTCATCGCCGGGATTGGTGAGGGCGAAAACGATCCATTCCGGCCGCGAGCCGCTTTCGCGCGCCTTAACGGCGATGCGGCGCACGATGCCGTCAGGGCCAGGGGCGGTGGAAATCTGGATGACGTCGCCCTGGGAGCGGTAGCGCTCGATGATCCGGGTCAGGTCCAGCGCCGGCCGCTCGGGGGTGACGCGCACGGCCTCGACCGCCAGCGCGCCCGACACGGACAGGCACAGGACGACCAGGGCCGCGAGGACGGCGCCGATGCGGGACAACAGGGCTGCTGGCTTGGCTGGCAAATCGAACTCTGCAAAGGCCGCCGGGCCCGAAGGCGCGGCGATGTTCCGGTGGCGAAGTGGTAACGGCGGCGGCCCGCCAGGGCAACCGTCTGATGGTGGGGGCGGCGTCAATTGGTAAACCCGCCAGAGCTTGCGCCAGCCGCCCGGCGCGCCGGGGCGTGCGGCGCTTCTTTCCACCGCCTGAACGTGGCGCCAATATGTTGGCGGCCGATGAGCATGGTCCGCCGGGGGCTCATCCGTCGCTGGCGAGGCGCGCATAGGTGACATGGTCCGCCCAGACGCCGGCGATGCACAGGTATTCCCGCGCCAGCCCCTCAAGCTGGAAACCGTTCTTTTCCAGCACCCGCCGCGAGCGGTGGTTGTGCGGCAGGCAGGCTGCCTCGATCCGGCGCAGGCGCAGCTGGGTGAAAGCATGGCGACAGATGGCGTCGACCGCGTCGGACATCAGCCCTTTTCCGGCCCATGGAGCCCCCATCCAGTACCCGAGCGTGCAGGTCTGGGCGACGCCGCGCCGGACGAGGCCAAGCGTCAGGCCGCCGACCATGATGTCATGGGCGCGGCTGAAAATCAGATAGCCATAGGCGGCGTCCAGCCGGGCGTCGTTGCGGGCGGCCAGAACCTTGCGCCGCCAGGCGGTGCGATCGAACTCATCGCCCGTGCGCAACGGCTCCCAGGGCGCGAGAAACGCCTCGCTGGCGTGGCGCAGGGCGAGCCATTCGTCAAAATCGTCCATGCGCATGGGGCGCAGGTAGACCCGCGCGCCAACGACAGGCGCTGGCTCCGTCTGGCGCGGGGCAAACCGAAACAGGGCCATGGCGCGCCCTCCCGCATCATGTGTCTGACGTCGCGACGCGGGGCGTCGCGACGATGCTCAAGTACGCCGGACAAAACCCGCCGGGTCAATCAAAACAGCCGGGTCAATCAAAACAGCAATGGCCGGGCGGGGCCGGCCATTGTCACCAGGTAGGTGGGGAGAGGCGTGCGGGCGTTTCAGCCCGTGCGGGCGTTGGCGCGGATGAAGGCCGCCACGGCGCCCTGGTCGTTGGCCATGACCGTGAAGCGTTCCTTGCGGTCGAACAGATCGGCCAGGTGGGCTGGCAGCGGCGGCCGCATGCCGGTGGCTTTCTCCACCGCGTCCGGGAACTTGGCCGGATGGGCGGTGGCGAGGGCGATGACCGGCGTCGCCGGGTCCTGCGCGATCTCGGCGCGGGCGCCGGCCACCGCCACCGCGGTGTGCGGGTCGATGATGTAACCGCATTCACGGTAAACGCGGGCGATCTCCATCAGGGTGGCGTCCTCGCCGGCGGTGTGGGCGCTGAAGCCGGCGCGAATCGCCGCCAGCGACACCGGCTCGATCTCGAAGGCGCCCGACTGGCCGAGGGAGGCCATCATGGCGCGAATCTGGGCGGCGTCGCGGCCGCATGATTCGAACAGCAGGCGCTCGAAGTTCGACGAAATCTCGATGTCCATGGACGGGGACGAGGTGGCGGCGACGCCGCGCTTCTCATAGCGACCGGAGGCCAGGGTGCGGGCGAGAATATCGTTGGCGTTGGTGGCGATGGCCAGGTTAGCCACGGGCAGGCCCATGCGGCGGGCGATGTCGCCGGCGAGGATGTCGCCAAAATTGCCGGTGGGCACCGAGAAGGCGACCGGCCGGTGCGGCGCGCCGAGCGCCACGGCCGAGGTGAAATAGTACACCGTCTGCGCCGCGATGCGGGCCCAGTTGATCGAATTGACGCCGGACAGGCCAAGCTCGTCGCGGAAGCGGTGGTCGTTGAACAGGCCCTTCACGATGGCCTGGCAGTCGTCAAACGTGCCTTCCACGGCGATGGCGTGGACATTGGGGGCGTCGACGCCGGTCATCTGGCGACGCTGCACCTCGGAGACGCGGCCGTGGGGATAAAGAATAAAGACATCGACCTGATCCAGCCCACGGAACGCCTCGATGGCGGCCGAGCCGGTGTCGCCGGAGGTGGCGCCGATAATGGTGGCGCGCTGGCCGCGCGCCCGCAGCGCATGGTTCATCAGCCGGCCGAGCAGCTGCATGGCCACGTCCTTGAACGCCAGGGTCGGGCCGTGAAACAGTTCGAGCACGAAAATGTTGTCGGCGACCTGGGTCAGGGGGCAGACGGCGGCGTGGCGGAAGACACTGTAGGCCTCGTCGATCATCGCGCCGAGGTCGGCGGCGGGGATATCGCCGTCAATCAGCGCGCCCAGCACCCGGCGGGCGACCTTTGCGTAGCTCTGGCCGGCCATGCCGGCGATATCCGTCCGCGACAGCTGCGGCCAGCCTTGCGGCACATACAGGCCGCCATCGCGCGCCAGGCCCGCAAGCAGGGCGTCCGTGAAGCCGATGGCGGGCGCTTCGCCCCTGGTAGACACGTGCAGCAAGGTTCTCTCCGGCTTGGCTCAATCCGTTTCCTGTCAGCGCGAAGGTCGGCTCGCGCGCAAAACGGAGGTTCGTCTTTTAGCATATGGCGGGGCGCCGTTCATTCTGGATCACGGCGCCGGTTTCATCTCGCCGGATCCCCTTGTCGGATCCCCCCGAAACTGCCGCGCGAACGCCTCCGCGCCCGCGCAAAATCCTCTACATGGGGCCCAGAAGGCGCGTTCGCTCCGGTGCGCCCGCGTCGTCCCGCCGCGCGGGGAGGGGGCGCCGTGAGGAAAGCCGCCTCAGGCCTGCCGCCGCTCGCGCAGCCGCCGCCAGACGAACACGCCGTAGACGCCCAGCAGGGTAGCCGCCAGGCCGAACCAGGTCAGGGCGTACTCCAGGTGCCGGTTGGGAAAGCTGATGACGGTCAGCCCGCCGCGCGGCCCTTC
>Ga0182744_1002008_pt1 | contig 17271 bp, 17 predicted proteins | sample eDN3rd30CKraftMG_FD_128525 | JGI IMG/M metagenome (GOLD analysis project Ga0182744, IMG submission 128525) | Enriched Miracle-Growth compost microbial communities from Emeryville, California, USA - eDNA 3rd pass 30_C Kraft MG (version 2) (version 2) ...
CGGAATGTCCGAAGCCTCAACCCCTCTTAAAAACAGCCTTTCCGTTTCAAATTCCGGAAGCTTTCTCGCCTTTGTCAGCACTTCTTCGATAAACTCCGATTTTTTCTCTCTATACTTTTCCTGGTCCATACCCGCGGATTCTCTTTTCAGGTCATTATATCTTTCCACAAAATCCGCATTTCTCCTCAAAAAATCTCTGAAGAGCAGAAAAAAGACGTAAATAGAGCTCTTGTCCACCAATTGCACGGCGACATCAAAATCGAAGTCAAAGCACTCAAGCATACAAAGCTCTTCCGTACGCAAGGTCTCTTCCTTGGGAGAGAACCCCATACTCTTTAATGTCTCCAGCGCCGCCGGAAAATCTTTTGTCTCCACACCGACAAACAAATCCAAATCGCCTTTGGAAACCGCGCCCTTTATGGCGGAAGATCCAATATGTTCGATCTGTGCCCGCGGAAGTTTCGCTTTAATTTTCTCTTGAAGGATCCCAAAGACCTCATCGGCCCGCGCTTGATATTGATGCGGCTCTAAAAATATCATGATGATCTGCCCCCCGCTCACCGATAAACAATACTGAAGAACTCCGTAAGAACCCAAGCCTCATCAAGATTTTCCACACCCCAAGTTTTAAGAAAAGGCATGTAAAGTTCCGAATGAACGCGTTTCCAATAAGCCAAGGACAAGTCACCCTCGCCTTCCGCCACTGCAATTTCTTCCGGCACATCTTTAAATTTATTTACCACGATCTTTTCGGTCTTCAAAATGCACCTTGGCGTGCCGGAGCTGTCCAGGTAAATCCAGTGGTCGCCCACTTGAGGAAGCCGCTCCCCACAGGACAGAAAATCCTCCATGAGGCTGCTTCCCGCCGTTTTCCTTCCGCACAGATAAAGACCTAAAAGCTCGTCCGTGATTTGTGGGTTTCCCGCATATCCCGCGGAAACAAAAACTTCATTCATTTTTTCTTTTTGAGAGGCCGAAAGCGCATCCACATACTTTTGCCAATGCGCCTGCTCCAAGGGTTTTAAAATGCTCTCCGGACTCACAAAAGATCCTGCCCTTCCCTCTTCCACACTTTTGCTCGATTCAGTAGATTTTGAATCAGCTCTGACTTTCCTTCCGTGTATTTATCTCGCTGAGATTTGAACCGTTCACTCAGCTCCGCCTTCTTGCCGTCATAAGTTTGAGCTGCGGACGGATGCGCCCGAAGATACTCGCGAAACAAGATGTGTTTTTCAACTTCCGGATTGCCTTCGACAAACATATGGAGATGAACAAAACTTCTATTTTCTGATGGATCATAAAGGACCGAATATCGACGTCCGGGAATACCGTATTCACCTTTCCACGTAAAACCAAGGGATTCTACCGCCGACTTTTCATCATCCAAAATTTCAACGGATGCCCCAACTCCCAGAACGTCTAAAATAGGCTTTGCTCTTATTCCTGAAACCGATGTGCTCCCAATATGATGAAATTGAATTTTGAAAGCACAGGCTTCATTTAATTTTTCTTGAAGGACAGAAAAGGCCTCCGACCAAAGTGAACTATGCACCTTTAATTGAACCTCGTATCGAGACATACCAAGCTCAAATTGCTGCAATTGATCATACATGTGCCCTCCCCCTTGGTTTAAGCTCAATAGTCCCTCCTCTTCGCCGCGTCGCAACTCAAATTTTAACCAGGTACCTGTTCCACCCATTGCTTGCGCCAATCCGGCGCCGCGTAGGGCTCCGCCCAGTACTCTTCCACTTTCAAAATTTTCCCGTCTTGAATTTCAAAGATTGAATTCGCAAAAGTTTTCTGACCGGTGTCCGCCTCAATCCATACCGTGGTAAGCACTTTATTTCCGATCTCAAAGGCATGAATGACTTCAATTTTATGGTTCCCGGGATAATGCCGATTCACATCAATAAAGTTCGCGGCGCCTCTCATCCGCTCTCTGGACTGAGGCCACGTTGCCACGAACTCTCCGTGAAGAAGTCCCGCAGCTTCCTCCCACCTTTGCTCACTAAAGAGATTCCAAAATCTGATGATAAGTTCAGTGCCGGTCATAAAAGATCCCTTGGAAGAATTTCTCTCCACTTCTGAACGTCGATTGGGGCGGGAATGCCTAGGACCAAAGAGTCGGCGGCCTTACGCACGGAAGGAACAAGAAGCGCGACATGACTGGGAACGATCGTGCTCTTCACGCCCTCTCCTCGCGTTTTCCGCGAGCGGACTTGCGTTTTAATTTCAGCGGCTCCCTTTTACTTTTAGGGACTTTTTCTATGGCCGTCGTAAATGCCGTAGGACTCAAATCCAGCAAATGTTTGTTGAGAAACTCCCAATATTCTTCGGGATACGCGCGGGAGAGCTCTCGGAGATTCCAACCAACAGCCTTCTGAAGGTAATAGTGATCTTTCTTCAAGTGGGGCCGCACAAGACCAACAATGTCTTCAAAGGGGAGCAAAACTCTTTTCGGGTTGTAATAATAAAGAAGACTCACGATCGCCATTCTATTTTTCCACGGGGATTTTTCTCTCGACCATTTTTTGAGCTCCGGGTAAACTTCCGAAGGTTTTTCACTGAGGATGTCGCAATAAACCGACGCCAGCATATCTCCATGAGCCCAGTTCTCAATCTTTGGAACCCAAGTTTTTAATTGCGGCCAGTACTGAAACAAAGGATGAGCCTTTTTGCCTTGGAACTTCTTAAAATGCGAAATCGCCAGACCACCGATGCCCATATACTCCGTGTTTTTGAAGATATGGGTCCAAATTTTGGCCTGATCATTATATTCAAGATGTGAGAAAGAGTATCCATCCTTCGTTGCACTTAAAAACTTCTTCTCGTCTAAGTGATATAGCCTATATTTCGTCTTGTATTTATTCTCCCGAAGATACTTTTCACTTTCGGGGTCCAAAGGCTTCCCGGAATTAAGATAAATCCTCGTCACCTCTTCGTGATATTTTTCTAAATTCAGCATCTTGCCAGCCATGCGAACCCCCGACTCTATTGATTCAATAGCCTATAAACCGAAGCTCCGCTGCGCCGCAACTCAAAAAACAAGCTGGTACCTTAGGTGTTATCCCAGCCCCGGTTGCCGGGAGTGCGCTCCATGTAGCGGCTGGGAAGTGCGGGGTCGATAAAGTCAAAACGGGCGTAAAGGCTGGCGGCGTCCTTCGTGCGCAAAATCCATTTCAAGTCTTTGAGGGAGGGTTCGGCCAAAATGGCCTGAAGAAGTTTTTGACCGATTCCTTGGCCGCGCAAATCGGGCGCCACCGCCATGTCGCAAAGATAAGCGGTGGTGGCATAGTCGGTGATCACTCGCCCGAAGCCCACTTGGCGGGAATTCAGAAAAGCCCCGAAGCACAAAGAGGTCTTCAGAGATTTCAAAATCGCCGCGTCACTGCGGTGAGCGGCAAAGTGCGTTTGTCTTAACAACTGAATGATCGAGGAGGGATCAAAGCGCGTTTGGTCCGTCGTGATTTCGATTTCTTCGGGAGGAACACCGGTGGTTGAACTCATTTAAGCATCTCTTTTAATTCCTGTTTTTCTTCAGGACTTAAAATCAACCACTCCGGAGGAAGTTGCTCAACCACAAACTTCCAGGAATCTTTCAACATCGGCTTTGCCAAAGGTTTTGCGTGCAGATCTTTGAGTTTATTCAGATGGGTCAAAAGGATGGTCCGCGTCGGGCGGAAGAAGCCATCCTTGTCTTTTCCCTGGTTGGTGATTTCTTCCGAATTTTCCACTCTTTGTATGAGCTTCTCAAAATATTCGGTCAAACCCATCCGAACCCTCTTATCCAAATTCTCTTAGTTGTTTCTCACGTCCACGGCGATTTTGCCGTTGTCGTCATAGATCGTGACCGTTAAAGATCCATCTTTAGACAAAAAAGTATAGGGCATCAATCTCGCGCCACCAATCCCCGTGTGGCGTCCCGCACGCATTGCCTCTCCCACCTCGGAAAGATCCAATTTCTTGAGAGTTTCAGAAAGCTCCGGGCTTTGTTCGGAAACCTCCAAAATCACTTGGCTGCGGGAAATCGATCCCTCGGCAAAGGCACCACTGGAAACCACGAACAGAAAAATCATCGCTATCTTTTTCATCTTTTGCTCCTTTAGATTCGGACGGCTTGGCGTTTATTTTGACATCCATGAAACTTTTCCTCTGGAAACCTCATGAAACGTCCTTACATCCATTGAGTTCTTTTTAATCGTCGCCTTCCGTTGTCATTCAATATGCGCGCCAGGAGAGCCCCCGCTGCCCGCCGCGCCGCAACTCAAATTTTAACCGGGTACCTAGAAGCGGTCGGGGCGAAAGGGTTGCGGATCGAGGGCGGTGGGGCGGCCCAGGGCCAGGTCGGCGACCAGTTTGCCGGTGCCGGTGGCGGATTGAAGGCCCAGCATTTGATGGCCTGTCGCAAGGATCAAGTTCGGGTAACGCTTGGACGCTCCGATGATGGGCACGCCGTCCGGGGTGCACGGGCGCAAGCCCCGCCAGATTTCATGGCGGACGATTTGCTCCGGAACATTCATAAATTCTCGCGCCCCTTGAATGATCGCCTCCACCCGTCGGGGTGTGTAGGACTCGTCCTGATTGACCAACTCCAGCGTTCCCGCCAAACGCAAAGTCCCGTTTCGCGGAGTGACGGCGACCTTCTTTTCCACCAACATCATCGGACGCCCGGGGTTCGGCACCAAAGGATCCGTAATGATCGCATAGCCCTTTCCCCCCAACACCGGAACACGAAGTTTTAAGCTTTGGCCGATGCGATGAGACCAGGATCCCGTCGCCAGCACGAAAGTGTCGGCCTCAAAAATCCCCCGCGTGGTGCGCGCCGCCTGAATGCCCCGCGCTCCCAACTGAAAATCGATCACTTCCGTTTTCGAAAAAATCTGAACGCCGCGCTTTTTCGCTTCATGCGCCAAGGTTTGAGTCACCTGCAAAGGTTCGGCGTGAGCCTCTTCGTTAAAAAACACGCCTCCCTGAATCCGCTTCGTCAGCGCCGGCTCAAAAGCGCGGGCCTCTTCCTCATTCATCAAGCGCCCGGGAATTCCATTGCGCGCGACCAACTCCATTTCCAAACGCGAAGCCTTTAAGCCCTCTTTGCTTTGCGCCACCATAAACAATCCCTTTTGCTCAAAGGAAAAAGGCTTGTCCGTCGTGCGCGCCAGCTCTTTATAAAGATCCAGACTCTGCTTTGAAAGTTCCGTCAACGCATCCACCGAACGCCGCATTTGCTTTTTGTTCATCGAGCGCAAAAAGCGAAACAACCAACTCACTAAAACGGGACTGAGTTCGGGCTTGATGTAAAGCGGACTTCCCGGATCGCTCAGCCACCGCAGACTTTTAAAAAACATTCCCGGCATGGGAAGCGGCAATGCAAAACAAGGAGTGATCCATCCCGCATTGCCGTACGAACAACCGTATCCCGGCTCCCCTTTATCAATCACCACCACGCGCGTGCCCGCACGGCTGAGTTCATAAGCCGAGGCCAAACCGATCACTCCGCCCCCAACAACAAGGACGTCCGCACGCACGGGGGAAGGAAGATTCAAATCAGCCATTCGAGCATTCTATGCCTTTGCTTTTGAAACGCCAAGGTCCAGATCCGGGCGCCGATGTTTTCCTCATGCCCTTTTTCCTGACACAATAATTTCATGCCTATGCGCTCCTCCAATCCCGCTTTGTCGGATAAAGTGTTCCAAGGATTTTCAACGACGGACTCCGCCATGACCATTCAGGGGACCGTGAACAAAAGTTTCTTTTTGATTCTTTTGGTTTTTCTTTCCGGTGCTTGGACGTGGCAGGCGGCTTTTCCCAACGGCTGGTCGGACAACGCTCTTCCCGTGATTCCCCTTTGGTATTTTCCCGCTCTCTTCGCGACGGTGATCTTGGCCCTCATCATTATCTTTAAAAAGACCACGGCCCCTTACCTCGCTCCCGTCTATGCGCTTTTGGAAGGGGCCAGCCTTGGAGCCGTCTCCGCCCTTTTTGAAGCGCGCTATCCGGGCATTGTCATGCATGCAGTGACGGCCACGGGCGCCACTTTTATGGCCCTTTTGCTGGCTTACCGTTCGGGCCTGGTCAAAGCCACGGAAAATTTCAAGCTGGGGGTCATCGCCGTGACCGGAGGCATCGCCTTCGTTTACCTGATCGACCTGGTCATGATGTTTTTCGGAACGCGCGTGCCCCTGATTCACGAGAGCGGCCCCTTGGGCATTGCCGTCTCCATCGCGATCACTCTCGTCGCGGCGCTGAATCTGGTGCTTGATTTTGATTTCATCGAGCGCGGAGCCGAGCGCGGGGCGCCCAAGTACATGGAGTGGTACGCCGCTTTCGGCCTTCTGGTGACTCTGATCTGGCTTTACATGGAAATTTTGCGTCTGCTCGGAAAATCACGGCGGAAATGACCCAATGACGCCTTAACTTTCGCCCCCAAATGTGGCAAACCCTTCGGAAGAGACAGAACGTCTAACCAAAGGATCAAAGCCCATGAAAACTTCCGAGCCCCGCGCGATTCGCCTGAAAGATTACAAAGTTCCCAATTATCTGATCGAAACGGTCGATCTGAAATTCGAAATTTTTGAAAACTTCACGCGCGTCACCTCCACCGCTCATTTCAAAAGGCATCCTCACGGGGAAAAAGACGCTCCCTTGGTTTTGGACGGAGAAGAATTGAAACTGATCCGCGTGGAGCTGGAGGGAAAAGAGCTCACTTCCGAAAATTATCTGGTGACCGACACCCACTTGACCCTTTCCCATGTGCCCGCGGAATTTGATTTAAAGATCGTCACCGAGATCGAGCCGGATAAGAACACCGCTTTGGAAGGACTCTACCGTTCCGGTCAGATGCTTTGCACTCAAAACGAGGCCGAAGGCTTTCGCCGCATCACTTACTTTCTGGACCGTCCCGACGTGATGGCCGTTTACACCACCTCCATCGAAGCGGACAAAAAGAGATACCCGATTTTGCTTTCCAACGGAAACCTGATTGAAAAATCGGATTTGGCGGAAGGACGCCACTTCGTGAAATGGCACGATCCCTACAAAAAGCCCTGTTATCTGTTCGCCCTGGTCGCGGGAGATCTGGGAATGATCGCGGACAGCCACACCACCAACACCGGCCGCAAGATCCGTTTGGAAATTTATGTGGACAAAGGCGACGAGGCCCGCGCGCGCCACGCGATGACGTCTTTACAGCAGGCCATGAAATGGGATGAAGACACTTTCGGATTGGAATACGATCTGGACATTTACATGATCGTCTCCGCGCACAGCTTTAACGCCGGCGCCATGGAAAACAAAGGCTTGAACATCTTCAACTCCCGCTTGGTTCTGGCCGATGCGGAAACCGCCACCGATGCCGAGTTCGAAGCCATTCAAGGCGTGATCGGACACGAGTACTTTCACAACTGGACCGGGGACCGCATCACCTGCCGCGATTGGTTTCAGTTAAGCCTTAAGGAAGGGCTGACCGTCTTCAGAGATCAGGAGTTTTCTTCCGACATGAATTCCCGGGCGGTCAAGCGCATCGATGACGTGGATCAGCTGCGCACCCGTCAGTTCGCCGAGGACGCGGGCCCCATGGCCCACCCGATCCGTCCGTCCACTTACATCACCATCGACAACTTTTACACCGCCACCGTCTACGAAAAAGGCGCCGAAGTGATCCGTATGATCCACACGCTTTTGGGAGCGAAGGGTTTTCGAAAAGGCATGGACAAATACTTTGAACTTTTCGACGGCCAAGCCGTGACCACTGACGACTTTGTCACCGCCATGGAAAAAGGCTCCGGCGTGGACCTGACGCAATTTCGCAGATGGTACGCGCAAGCCGGCACTCCGCAACTGCGCTTTGAGGAAAATTTTGATGCCGCCGCGAAACGCTACACTCTGACTTTAAAACAAATCAACCCTCCCACTCCTGGGGACACCGGCCCGAAAGAGCCTTTGCACTTGCCCGTGGCCACGGCGCTGTTGGGTCCTCAAGGTCAGGAAATCCAAAGCCAGATTTTGGAGTTGAAGGAAGCCATGCAAAGTTTTTCTTTTGAGGGCATTTCTGAAAAGCCGGTGCTTTCTTTGCTGCGGGGATTTTCCGCTCCGGTCAAAGTGATGACCGAGCGCTCGGAAGAAGATCTTTTATTTTTGATGGCCCATGACGGCGATTCCTTTTCCCGCTGGGAAGCCACCCAACAAATAAGCCTTTCCAACTGGCAAAAGTTGGTCGGACAAATTCAAGGAAACAAAGAACTCGCGCTTTCCGAAAAATTCCTGGAAGCCTTCGGCCCCATTCTGGAGGATGCCGACATTGATGAAGCTTTCAAAGCCCAGCTTTTAGCTCTTCCGGATGTGAATTATTTCATTCAGTCCTTGGAAAGCATCGATCCCGACGCAGTGATGCGCACGCGGGAATTTATTCTCCAAAGCGTGGCGCGCAAACACCGTCAAGTTTTAGAAGGGCTTTATGAAAAGCTCTCCTCCAGCAACAACCAAAAGATCGGCCCGGAATTTTCCGGCCCAAGAGCGCTGAGAAACACCGTCTTGGCCATCCTCAGCTATAATCCCGATTTCGACACTTTGAACGTCGCTGCCCAGCAGTTTAAAGACGCGAAAAACATGACCACAAGGATGGGAGCTCTTCAGGTGCTGACGCATCTACGGGGAGAAAAACGCGATCAAGTGTTCGCGGAATTTTACGAGCGCTTCCGCAAAGATCCCGTCACTATCGACAAGTGGTTTCAACTGCAGGCGGTGTCGCGCCGGGAAGACACCTTGGCCCAATTGCACGTACTGGAAAAAGATCCGGTCTTTGACATTAAGAATCCGAACAAATGCCGCTCCCTTTACAGCGCCTTCGCTTCCCGCAACCTGTGGCGCTTTCACGATCCCTCCGGCGCCGGTTACAAATTTTTTGCGGACCGCGTGCTGAAGATGGACACGCTCAACCCGCAATTGGCCGGCCGTGTGCTCACCGCAATGAACAACTGGAAGCGCTTCGAACCCAGCCGCCGCGCTTTGATGAAGACCGAGTTAGAACGCATCCTCTCCACCCCGAAGCTGTCCGAAAACAGCTACGAAGTGGCCTCGAAGGCGTTGAAATAGGAGATCTTTATGAGCAAATGGATGCAGATTCTTTTACTGGCCGGAACCCTGATCGGGATGCCTCTCCCCACGCTGGCCGCGGAAAATTTTAGCGGCAACACCGTGATTGTCCGAGGGCCCTACCACACCGGATATATCCTGGATGGAAACATCAACTGCGTGCAGGCCTTTAGCGATTTTGTGGAAAAGTCCGGATACAACGATCTTTACCCCCACCGCGACAAAGTGTTTTTGAACGCCGTCGGAATGAGCGGCTGCCGCAGTGACGGCACCAACACCTATTTTGAATTGTACGCGAAGTTCATTCCCGCCGATGAAGAGGGCGCAAAGATTCTTGCGCAGGTGATGAAAAAACACGAGGGCCAAGACTTTTACGGCACGCCGATCAAATACGAAACGCCTTCGCACATTCTGGTGGAGACCAAATTTAAAATCTCCCGAGGGCAACAAGAGCCGGTTGAACTGCGCAAAGTGGAGCTGATGGAAAACGGCCACGAATACCAAATTGGAGACGCTTTCTCCAAACGCGCCAAAGGGGAAGCTTCCACGCTGGAAGGCTTTAGAAATTTGGTCGCTTCAGAATTCAAAGACGTCCAACCCGACTTTGTGAACGCGCTGAAAGACGCTTCCTTTTTGGAAATGAAAAAGTCCATGATCTACATTTTTGAGGACGACGTCGCCGGCCGCTCCGTCGATTGGTTCTGGCAATTCTGGGGTTCCAACCGGATGTGTTCGGAAGGTCAGTGCCCTAAAGCTCCTCAGCAAAAATCTTTTCCGTGATCCGCCAGAACTTTCCTTGCTTTCTGGCGATGACAAAAGAAGGCATGCGGAAAAGCCATTGATATTTCAAAACATCCTCGATGGTTTCCAGAGGAAGGTTGAATTCGGGGCGCTTCATATGGGAGCGCAAAAAGTTGATGTTGAATTTTTTAAGAGCGGTGTCGTTATTCAGATAATGTATTTCGCTTAAGTACTTGGCGTCGTGGTCGTAGTATTTTACCTCAAGGAATGAGTTTCCGTTCTTATCCCGTCTTTCCCCCAGTTCAATCATGTCCGGCTTTAGAACATAGGCATTTTTTGAAAGCCTTGCCTGTTTCAGCTTGGTATCAGCGTCCACCAAAACTTCCTTGCACTGGATGCAATGCCTGGCGGTCACATCATTTTCCGCGGAACACTTGGGGCAGATCTTAAAACGAAAGCGATAACCGCAGGGTTTGTAATTCATGGTGTCGGGATCCCTCACCCCGCCCCGGCAGGTTCTTCCGTAATGCTCTAAGATATTTCCCTCGTCATCCACCTTGCCCCAAAAATTGTTTTCAAAACCGCATTTCGGACAGGGAATCTGAACCATCACCGATTCCGGCGTCGGCTTTTTATCCGCGATCTGGGGCGAGTAGATGTCATGAGTCACCCCGGTGTAATCCAAAATAAAACAATCTTTTTTCCCCGGGTCCAACCGAAGTCCCCGTCCGATGATTTGCTGATACAGACTTAAAGAATCCGTGGGTCTTAAAATGGCGATCACATCCACATGGGGCGCATCGAATCCCGTGGTCAAAACGGAAACATTCACCAGATATTTGATCTTTTTTTCCTTAAACTCCCTCACGATGCGGTCGCGCTCCGCCTCTTCCGTTTCGCCAAGAATGATCTTGGCCTCGCCTTCCGGAAGGTCTTCCAGAATTTCCTGAGCATGCTTCACCGTGCTGCTGAAGATCATCACGCCCTTGCGGTGGTACTTTTCGGTGATGTCCACAATGTTCTTCACAATCAAAGGCGTCAGCCGTCTTTGTTTCTTTAAGACCGCCTCCACTTCTTTCATGGTGAAAGAGCGCCCGCCTTCCGTCAGTTCGGAAAAATCATAGCAAGTGACGGGAATATCCACGCGCACCGGAGGGGTCAGGTATTTATTTTTAATCATGTACTGAAGAGGAAGTTCATAAATGCAATTTTTAAAAAACCGTGCCTCTTTGGAGCGCTCCTCCCCTTCGGCACTGTAATTGAAAATCCATCCCACGCCCATGCGGTAAGGGGTCGCCGTCAAACCCAGCACGCAAAGATTTTCGTTTTTCTGGCTGAGCTTTTTGATGACCTGGGCATATTGGGTTTCTTGCTCCAAACCCACGCGGTGGCACTCGTCGATCACCACCAAGGTAAAGTCCTCGAAGAAACTTTCCCGTGCATTGGCCACTGATTGAATGCTTCCGAAAATCACTTTTTGATGGGCTTCTTTTTTATTGAGTCCCGCCGAATAAATACCCGCCTCAAGGCCGTAGCTTTCATATTTTTTATGATTCTGCTCGACCAGTTCTTTGACGTGGGCCAAGACCAAAACGCGGCCCCTGGCGACTCGGGCCAACTCGGCAATCACCAAGCTCTTTCCCGCTCCGGTAGGAAGGACGATCACCGCCGGATCTCGGGTCTTTCGAAAATAAGCCAGCGTGTTTTCCACCGCCTGCTTTTGGTAATCCCTTAATTGATACATCGGGGAAACATCTTAGCTCATTTTTGGATTTTTCGCTTGTTTAACTTTTTCTTTTTGCCGGTCTTGGCTCCGCGACGGCCCACGTTCCCACCGCCGACACCGAAGCGCTCCTCTTCCATGGCCAACATATCCGCCACGCTCATTTTTTCCAGATCGGGAGTGACCAAACTTTCCTTCAGATAGGCATCGTCAATTTTCAGCGCAGAAATTTCCGTTTGGATGAATTCCTGAATGCGGGCGAGTTTTTCCGCCTCTTCGGGACTGCAAAAGGAAAGGGCCTCCCCTTTTGAAAATCCCCGGCCGGTGCGGCCCACGCGGTGGACGTAATTTTCCGGCTCATCCGGAAGATCATAATTGATTACATGGGTAACGGCAGGAAGATCAATGCCCCTGGCGCTGACATCGGTCGTGATCAAAACCCCGCTTTTTTCCGAGCGAAACAGCTCCAAATTTTTCTCCCGCTCCCCCTGCGCCATACCCCCATGAAGGCCCAAGGCCTTGAGGGCATTTTTCTCCAGGTGGGCCAGCACTCTTTCCGCCCGCACTTGAGTGCGTACAAAAACGATCACTTTGCCCTCAGGGTTTTCATGGAGAAAATTTAAAAGAAGATGGCGTTTTTCCTCCATGGAAACCTTCACAATGGAGTGAGTCACATTTTTGGAAACCAAATTTTCCGGCGACACCTGAATTCTTAACGCTTGAGAGCGCACTTGGGAGTAGGCGAGCTTTTTGATTTTGGAATTGATGGTGGCCGAAAAAAACAGAGTCTGGTGCCTCCTGGTTAATTTCTCCTTAATGTTTTGGATGTCTTTGATAAAGCCCAGATCCAGCATATGGTCCGCCTCGTCGAGCACCAAGGTGTCCACTCCCTTGGGGTCAACGTGCCCTTGAGAGATCAAATCAAACAAACGCCCCGGAGTGGCGATCAGGATGTCCACTCCGCCTTTAAGCTGCTCAATTTGAGGATCTTGTTCCACACCGCCATAAAGAGCAAAGCTGTTCGCCCGGGTCTTTCGGGAAATCTGAGAGAACACTTTTCCTATCTGCTGAGCCAGCTCGCGCGTGGGCACCATCACCAAACAGCGCACCCCTTCGCGGCGGCGGCTGGACTTTTCCTCGTGGATTTTGTGAATGATCGGAATGGCAAAGGCGGCCGTCTTTCCCGTCCCGGTTTGAGCAATGGCCAAAACGTCCTCGCCGTTGAGGATCGCCGGAATGACCTTGAACTGAATATCGGTCGTCCGAAAGAAGCCCATGCTTTTGAGATTTTCTTTGACCTCGTCAGAGAGATCGAATTTTTCAAATTTCATGATTTTTGAACCATATACCTGAATCGCCTACGCAGACAGCTCTTTTACAAGACTTCTTTTGCTGTTCCCCCTCTTCCCTGCTACATACAACATCCATGATTCTCTTTTCAGACATCCCCTTGATCGATCCCCTTCAAAAATCCCTTAAAGACGTCGGCTATAAAAACCCCACGCCCATTCAGGAACAAACCATCCCCTTGGTGCTTCAGGGCCATGATCTCTTAGGGATCGCTCAGACCGGAACGGGAAAAACGGCGGCTTTCTGTCTGCCCCTTCTTCAGAAATTGGCGCTCTCGAAAAGCCACAGAGAGCCCCGCTCCCCGAAGGCGCTGATCTTGGCCCCTACAAGGGAACTGGCCATTCAGGTTCATGAAAGCTTAAGGACTTATGGGAAATTTCTTTCCTTGAAGCACGCCGTGATCTTCGGTGGCGTGGGACAGGGCGCTCAAGTGCAGGCTCTTCGAAATGGAGTGGACGTTTTGGTCGCAACCCCTGGGCGTCTGTTGGATCTCATCGATCAGCGCCACCTGAAATTAAACAAAGTGGAAGTTTTCATTCTGGATGAGGCCGACCGCATGCTGGACATGGGCTTTATGAGAGACATTCAAAAGATCCTGCCCCTGCTTCCCACGGAGAGACACAATTTGTTTTTCTCCGCGACCATGCCCAAGGAAATTCAAAATCTGGCCTCCAAAATTTTGAAAGATCCCAAAAAAGTGGAGGTCACTCCCCCATCGACCACGGTGGAGCGCATTCACCAGGTGGTGATGTATGTGGATCAAAAAAATAAGCCGGATCTTTTGATTCATCTGATCAAAGAGATGAATTTAAAAAAGGTGCTGGTCTTTGTCGGCATGAAACATCTTGCGAACCGCGTGGTAGAAAAGCTGGACAAAAACCGCATTTCCGCCGCCGCCATTCATGGGAATAAATCTCAAGGGGCCAGACAGCGCGCTCTTCAGGATTTTTCCGAAGGACGGGCTCGGGTTTTGGTGGCGACGGACATTGCCTCCCGGGGCATTGATATTGACGGCATCACCCATGTGATTAATTTCGACATGTCCAATTTGGCCGAAGCTTACGTTCATCGCATCGGCCGGACCGCAAGGGCGGGAAAAGACGGCACGGCGATCTCTTTAGTGACCGGTGAGGAAAGATCTTATCTGGTCAACGTGGAGCGCACCACCCGGCAGGAGTTGGAAGTCGTGACGGATCATCCTTATCATTCGGAAGTGGCCATGAACGCGCGCGTGATGGGCGTGGGAAAGGCCAAGGCTTTGATCGAGGGGAAAAGAAAGAGCCATCGTTCGAGGGGTTCGAGCGGTCCGAGCCGTTCTGCAGATTCGAGAAGTTCCGACCGCCCGAAAAATCCCGGAGGCCCGAAACGTTCTGGCGGACATGGTAAAAAGAAAAGTTCTGCCCGTAAGCGTTTTACTTCTCGGCCCTAAGGCTCTCTCTTGACAGACACTTAAGCTTGACTTCGCCACTCGCTGATCACTTGTAAAAACTGCGGGCCATAGCGTTCGAACTTGGTTTCCCCCACGCCGTGAACCAAAAGCATCTCTTCCTTTTTTCCCGGAAGAAGGCCACACATGTCATGAAGACTTTTATCACTGAAAATCACATAGGGCGGCACGCCGGCTTCTTTCGCCATGTCCATACGCAGATGACGAAGCTTTTCAAATAAATCCATGTTCTCATGCTGGGTTTCAACCGGCCTTTTCGAACGAAGGGCCGAAGGGGTTTTTTCCTTCTCTTTCACCGCCTTGCGCACGGAAAAACCAATTTCTCCTCTTAAAAGAGGACGGCTTTTTTCCGTGAGGCCTAAGTTTTTATATTCCCAGTCCTTAATTTTCACATAGCCTTGGTTCAACAACTGACGCAGAAGACGGTTCCATTCATTTTTTGAAAGATCTTTTCCAATCCCATGCACGCTCAGCTCATCATGCCGCCTTTGTTTCACAGCTTCATTTTGGCTGCCCCTTAAAACGTCGATGACGTGACCGGCGCCGAAAGTTTGCCCCGTCCGATAGATCGCCGACAGAATTTTTTGCGCCTCCACCCGCGCGTCGTACATTTCCGCTGGGGACAAGCAGTTGTCACAATTCCCACATTCGGTTTTATTTTTGTCTCCAAAATAATCCAGCAAAAATTGCCTGCGGCACTGAGTGGTCTCACACAAAGACAGCATGGAGTCCAATTTATGACGCGCGACCTTTTTGTAAGGCCCGGTCGCCTCGCTGCTTTCAAGCATCGAGCTCAACTTCACCACATCGGACATTCCATAAATCATCCAGGCTTCCGCCGGATTTCCATCACGGCCCGCCCGGCCCGTTTCCTGATAATAACCTTCAATACTTTTTGGAAGATCCAGATGGGCCACAAAGCGCACGTCGGGCCGATCAATTCCCATCCCAAAGGCAATGGTCGCAACGACAATGATGCTCACCTCGCGGTCAAAACGCTTTTGAACGTAGCTTCTTTGCTTGGGCGTCATTCCCGCATGGTAGGCCACGGCGTTGTAGCCTTTTTCCTTCAGGCTTTCCGCCACCCGCTCCACCTTTTTTCGGGAGAGGCAATAGACGATGCCCGTCTCACCCTGGTGATTTTTTTTAATAAAATCATCCAGTTGTTTCAGCTCCTCTTCGCGCTCAAGAATCATGTATTTGATGTTGGGCCGGTTAAAGGTGGAAATAAATGTCTCGGCCTTTTCTATATTCAGCTGACGAACAATGTCTTTCCTGGTGTCGGCATCGGCCGTCGCCGTTAGGGCAATGATGGGCGTCTTGGGAAAGATCTCTTTCAACTCGGAAAGCCTGCGGTAGTCTTTACGAAATTCATGTCCCCACTGGGACACGCAGTGGGCCTCATCAATCGCAATCAAAGAAATCGGCAAAGAGGACAGAAAGCTTTTCGTCTGGGGCATCAACAGTCTTTCCGGCGCGATGTAGAGAAGCTTTGTCTCGCCGGAGACGAGCTGTTTTTTTATTTTGTTTTGCTCTTCCGGCGAAACCGATGAATTCAAATAGCAAGAGGAGATGCCGTTTTGCCGAAGCCCCATCACCTGATCCTGCATCAGGGAAATCAGGGGAGAGACCACCAAGCACACGCCCTCCTTCAAAAGAGCCGGCAATTGATAGCAAAGGGATTTCCCTCCCCCCGTCGGCATGATCGCCAAAACATCCTTTTCGACCAAAAGACTTTCAATGATCTCTTCCTGGTGAAACCGAAAGGAATCATAACCAAAATATTTTTTCAGCATTTTCTGAGCTTCAGACATGCCCCTGGTTATAGCAATTTTGGGGCCGTTGGTATAGCCCTCATCCTTGGCGAACGAAGTTCAGGCGACTCCGAATCTCGGAAGACAGCGCCAGAACTCTACGCTGAGACTCAACTTGAGAGGACTCGTTAAAATCCTCCCGCACTCTTGTTAAGCCACCCTATGATGATTGGCGGGCGGCGTGGGGCTCAATAAGCCCATGGATACCAGTTTGCTTCTGTCCACTTCACCCGCAGGGGAATAGCCTTTCTCCATCAGGTGGGCAGCGTAATTTTTGTTGATAACAAACATGTAATAGAGATTCGCGAACCCTACTGTAAAAAAACTAACTGCTGCGGGAATCCACATTCCTCTAAACAGGCCCACAACCGGTCCAAAAAAGAAATAAGTCCAGGAAAATCCTTCGGGACATTCTTTTAAAAGGCCTGTTTGAGTGTGTTTAAAATTGATCGACATTCTGTTCCTCCAAAGTTGTTTCTTGTGACTTTTTCTCGGCGCCTCCTGCCCAGAACTCAAGGTGGTTAATCAACATATTATCTTGACTGTCCAGCTCGCCCCATCCTTCCGTCGAGTTTTAAAGAGGGACCTTTTCAGCCGTTGACCCATAAAAAAATCCGGTCAAAATGATTTTCAGGAATTCCTTAAGATCAAGCTAACAAACCAATGAAGAACATCCATGAGAGGAACAAATGAAATATCTTCTTTTAGTTTCAGTGTCGTTTCTAATGGCCGCCTGCGCGTCCACAAAGTACAAGTCCTTCGATACCGTTTCTAACTTCAAAACCGCCGGAAAGCTGATTGAAGGAAAAACGCCGAAAGAGGCCGCCGCCATTATCGGAAAGCCCATGTCAGCCTATTTCAAAGATGGCGACAAAAGCGTTTATTACATGGTTTACCCCATGGCCGATAAAGACATCTCCATGACCGACTTGATGTTTAACGACCGTTTGGAGTGCTTGGCCTTTAATTTCGAACAGGAAAAGGGCTACAAGTTTGCCGATTGGTCAAGTAACACCGGATTTACCTGTGGCGCGATCAAAGGCCAAAAGCTGGACATGTCACTGATCGACTAAATGCTTCGGCGTCTGGGTTGGCCACATAGATCA
>Ga0182744_1002009_pt1 | contig 17265 bp, 15 predicted proteins | sample eDN3rd30CKraftMG_FD_128525 | JGI IMG/M metagenome (GOLD analysis project Ga0182744, IMG submission 128525) | Enriched Miracle-Growth compost microbial communities from Emeryville, California, USA - eDNA 3rd pass 30_C Kraft MG (version 2) (version 2) ...
GCTGGCAGCGGCAATCGCTGTATTGCCTACCCAATGACCAAAAACCCAATCGATTAAGGGAATTTGCTCTATATAGGCCGCTAGAAATACCAGTCCACCCGTAATGAAAGCGGCTAGGACCATCCGCTTTGCTAAATGGATGAAGTGTTGTTTCTCTTTATAATCCGTCACTTCACCAATAATATAAATGGCTGCCAGAAATCCACAAATACAAACAGTGAACAAACCCACAGCTATACCAAATATATTAAGCCAACTATATACGTAGGCTGATAGAAAATCGGGAGCGTTTAAATCGATTTGCCTACTTACCGTACTGGCTGCAATAATGCCCAAAAAGAAGGGGGTAATAGCACTGGAATATACAAAGATGCGGTTATACACATGTTGCATATGGTCTTCTACGGCATCATAATGGCGGAAAACAAATGCAGTTCCGCGAGCAATGATACCCAATAACATCGCGGTTAGTGGGATATGTATAAAAATGGACATCGTTGTGTAAATACGTGGAAAGCCAACAAAAAGAATGACAATGGCAATGATAAGCCACATGTGATTCGCTTCCCAAACGGGGCCAATGGCGCGATACATCGCTTGCCGAGTCCTATCTTGGTTTTCGCGTTTACTAACCAATTCAATAATTCCCGCACCAAAATCGGCACCGCCAAGGAGTAGGTATAGCCAAATGGACACCCAAAGGAACGCAATTACAATGTATAGCATGTTATTTTTAAGTATATAGTACTAAGTACTTAGTATTTAGATATATTTTTAGCATCAAGATATTCTTAAAAGTGCTCGATGATCAGTATCCGCCTTTGATTTTGTTTCCGATAGCTGACGGCTGATCTCTGATAGCTATTCTACATCATATAATTTATCAACCATTTTAATTTGTCTGTATAACAAAAACGTAACAATGATAGAGAGCGAAATATATACAGCAGTAAACAGATAAAAAGAATAGATAATTCCGGGCATAGGGGTCACCGCATCAGCCGTACGCATGATCTTATAAATAATCCAAGGCTGCCGGCCAACTTCGGTTACCGTCCATCCAGCTTCAATAGCCATGAACCCCAATGGAATGGAGATCGTAAATAGTTGAAGCAACCAACGACTATTTAACCAAGCACGTTTTTTTGCCAGAGCAATGAAATAGATGATGGCCAATATCATTAAAATAACGCCCAGGGCAACCATTACTTGAAAGGCGTAGTGGGTTATTGCTATTGGAGGGTGGTTTGCTGAGGGTATTTGATCAAGCCCTTTTACCGTTGCCTCGCTATCTCCATGTACCATCCAGCTTAATAAACCCGGTATTTTGATAGCATATTTTACTTGAGATGTTGATTCGTTTACTATTCCACCTATGACTAGAGCAGCATCTTTTTCGGTCTTAAAGTGTGCTTCCATTGCTGCTAATTTCGCTGGTTGCCTTTGGGCAACATCTTTCGCCGAGATATCGCCGCTCAATGGTTGTAATACAGCAGCAATCGTAGCAAATATAGCGGCAATGCGAAAAGCTTTCTGATGAAAGCGCACATTTTTACCTTTTCTAATCATAAATGCATGTACACCCGCAACCGCAAAACCGGTGGCAACAAAGGCGGCTAATGTCATATGTAAAGCCTGTGAAAACCAGGCGTCGTTGAACATCGCTTGAATAGGATCGATATTGAGGTACTGGCCATCTACATAGTCGAATCCTGTTGGACTATTCATCCAAGCATTTGCGGCGACAACCAATATACCAGAGGCGAGCCCACTTATGCCAACAACAACACCTGTAAACCAATGGAACCAGGGATTAAAACGATTCCAACCATATAAGAAAAAACCCAGCGCAATGGCTTCTATAAAAAACGCTGTTCCTTCTAAAGAAAAGGGCATACCAAAAATGGGGCCGGCATGTTCCATAAAGGTGGGCCATAAAAGGCCTAGCTCAAAGGAGAGTACCGTACCTGAAACGGCACCGGTAGCAAAGAATATAGCGACTCCCTTACTCCAAGCTTTTGTGACATTTTTATAAACTGTTTCTCCAGTTTTTAGCCATTTGTAGTGGGCCACAGCCATAAAAAACGGCATGACCATACCAATGCAAGCGAAAACAATGTGGAAGCCCAATGAAATGGCCATTTGTGAGCGGGCGGCAAGGAAATCGTCCATAACGACTTTTTTAAAATATCATCATTCGGAGGTTAAGGACAGATAGTAAATGATAACCTCCTCTTTTCAAAGATAAGGCTTCCTATATGAATTCTTATATGAAAAAAGGAGGTAAGTCGAAACGTTGTTTATTTTAGAATGAATATAAAATAACTAATTGGTTGCTAGATTCAAATTTCCAACACTAACATGTACATGAACCGGAATACCGCCGCCATTTAGCTTGCCATTTACATGCGTTTTTTCTTTGGTACCGGCGAAATTGGCCAAAGTGGGCATATTGATTTTCGCTGCCATAAAATCTAAATCAAGTCCTTTATGAGTAGGTAATTGCAGATTTACACTGCCAGCCACAACGTCAATCTTTAAGTATTTATCGATGCCTTAACCTACTGTACTCATAACCACCTGTCCATCTAGCATCCGAATAATCCGATCGCTATAACGCGCATCGTGCTCACTGTGCGTAACCATTACAATGGTTGTACCCTGCTCATTGAGTTCGGTAAGCAGTTGCATCACTTCGTTACCATTGTTCGAGTCTAAGTTACCAGTTGGCTCATCCGCCAGGATGAGCTTAGGATGATTTACAACTGCTCGGGCTACCGCCACACGTTGTTGCTGCCCTCCTGAAAGTTGCTGCGGAAAATGGTTGCGACGATGCATAATCTGTACTTTTTCGAGCACTTCCTCCACTCTTTTTTTGCGCTCTGCGGCGGGAACTTTTGTGTAAATAAGTGGAAGTTCTACATTTTCAAAAACAGTTAGTTCATCAATTAAGTTAAAACTTTGAAAAACAAAACCAATATTGTGTTTACGGAGGTCTGAGCGTTTCCGCTCATTAAAATGAGCTACCTCGATGTCGTTGAATTTATAACTACCTTCGTCCAGGTCATCTAATAAACCTATAATATTCAACAAGGTGGACTTTCCACACCCAGAGGGGCCCATAACGGCTACAAATTCACCTTTCTGCACCTCAATGCTTAGATTGTTGAGCGCTACCGTTTCGACTTCTTCTGTACGGTAAAATTTTTGAAGATCAGTAATCTTAATCATATTTGAATGAGCTATCGGTAGTCGGCTGTTAATAACCAGCGTTCTCCTTTTTTTATTTTTGTCTTTATTGATCAGTCTTGTGATGTTGTTAGCTATACTCTTTAAGTTTATCCAGCGCTATTTAACCACCAATTCCTGTACCTTATCATAAGTCTCATAGCTAGAAGTGACCACTTTGTCTCCTGGCTCTAAACCTTGTATCACTTCATAATAGTCTGGATTCTGCCTACCAAGTTGCACATCAGCGCGATAAGCTGTTTTGCCATCGGCAGCCAGTTTAAATACCCAGTTGCCACCAGTTTGCTGATAGAACCCACCACGAGGCAATAAAATGGCTTTTGTTTCATCGCTTAATGCCAGGCGGATATTTAAAGTTTGTCCGCGGCGGATACCTTTAGGTGCATCACCATCAAAGGCCATATCAACCTGAAATCGCCCATTTAGAACTTGTGTGTATACTTTTTTAAGGCGTAATTTATAGGTTTTATCTGATAGAGAGAATTCCCCTTCTAAATCTGGATATATTCGAGAGATATAATGCTCGTCAATATCTGCTTTTACTTTGAATCCGCTCAGCACATCCAACTGGCCGAAACGATCCCCTGGGTTTTTCTTTTGCCCAATTTCGGCGTCGAAAGCAGTTAATTGGCCATCTACAGGTGCACGAACAATTAAATCGCCCACTTTTCGTCTCATCAGCTCCAGCGCTGTTCGTGTACGTTCATAAGTTTCTCGGCTATCTGATAAAGCTCTATTATTCCGGATAGAATCTTGTTGCACATTTTCTCGCGTTAACTTCATGCGCTCCAATTGATAGTTATATTCATTTAATGATTTTTCATACTCCTGACGACCAATTGCCTTTTTTTTATAAAGCTCATTATTGAGATCATAGACGCGCTTGGCTTCTTTCAATCCGTTTTCTACAGAAGCCAATTCATTACGGTTGGCAATAGATGCTTGTTGGGCATTAGTTTGCGAAATCTGCGATTGCGTGAGTAAGTTTAATACATTTGTTTCTTGGCTAATCAAGTTTAACTCCAAATCGGTATTCGATAGACGCATAATGGGGTCACCTTTCTTCATAATGGCACCATCTTCTACAAATTTTTCTTCCACTCTTCCACCTTCAGAAGCATCCAAATAGATCGTTGTAATAGGCATAACCATGCCATTTATCGGTATAAATTCCCGAAAGGGCCCTTCTGTCACTTCAGAAATGGTAATTCGCTCAGCATCTACATTCAATTTTGAATTTCCGGATGTAAAATAATAACTAGAAAAAATTAATGCAATAATGGCCACAATGCCTGCCAGCGTAGCAATACGTTTACTGTTCCATTTCTTTTTTGGTAATGCTCTATCCATTTTGTGTACTTTCGAATACCTTTAATCGTACAGTAGCACTATACAAGCTTGTGCCATAAAAGTAGCATATTAATAATCAATAGTTTATACAATGAACTGCTGTTTTGGACTGTCCGATATCGGACACTACATGTGCGCTTACGAACAACCGAAAATAGGACGTATATGATACTTTTATTGATTATCAATGTTTTAAAAATAGTGGTATAATTATATCTTTACTGGAATAAGCTGTCGGCTTTCAGTCGTCAGCTATCAGAGATATTAAAAGGGTAATGGCTGAAAGCCGATTACCGAAAGCTATTGTATATGAAACACGCCCGTATATTGGTCATAGATGACGATCCAGATGTATTAACAGCTGTTAAGCTATTATTAAAGCGTGAAGTGAATGAGGTGATTGCTGATAAAAATCCAGAGAATATTCCGGCGATACTTTCACGCCAGCCGATTGATCTGGTGCTGCTTGATATGAATTTTAAGAGTGCAATTAATACGGGTAATGAAGGGCTTTATTGGCTAAATCGCATTAAATCTTTACGTCCGGAAATTCCAGTCATCATGATAACTGCCTACGGCGCGATCGACTTAGCTGTTGCATCCTTGAAACAAGGAGCCACTGATTTTATTGTGAAACCTTGGCAAAATGAACACCTATTGAACGTATTAGCAGATAGCTTAAGCCACAAAAATGGTAAGAAGAAAATCCATAAAGTACAGATAGCAGGTACCGACATGATTGGTGAATCTGATGTGATGAAAAATCTGATGCATAAAATCACGAAGATAGCACCAACAGATGCGAATATCTTGATTTTAGGTGAAAATGGCACTGGAAAGGATGTCATTGCGGATATGATTCAACGGGAATCAAAACGAGCTACCATGCCTTATGTGAAAGTAGATGTTGGAGCACTGACGGATACATTATTTGAAAGTGAGCTTTTCGGACATAAGAAAGGAGCTTTTACGGATGCGCGTGATGATCGTGCCGGAAGATTCGAAGCCGCTGATAAAGGCACGCTGTTCTTGGATGAAATTGGAAATATCTCTTTACAACAACAAGCGAAATTGCTCAGTGTGCTTCAAAGTAGAAAGGTTATTCCGTTAGGCAGCAACACACCAATCCCTATTGATATTCGCTTACTATGTGCTACGAATGTGCCCTTAAGCGCTTTGGCTGATGAAAGTCGCTTTAGAAAAGACTTGATTTATCGAATTAATACCGTTGAGGTGCAGGTACCGCCCTTGCGCGAACGAGGTAATGATATCCTATTACTTGCCAATCATTTTATTGAAAAATATGCTGATAAGTATGCCAAAGCGGCACCACGCTTAGATAAAGGTACGGCAGAAAAATTGTTGAATCACCATTACCCAGGTAATGTACGTGAACTACAATATAGCATTGAACGAGCTATTATTATGTGTGATAGCGAAGTACTTTTACCTGAAGATGTTATTTTTTCTCCGATTGAGCAGGCTTCCAAACAGATTATGCATGAACAAGATGCTTATAATTTGAGTGAAATGGAAAAAAATGCCATTTTGAAAGTAATCGAAAAACATAATGGAAACATTAGTAAAGCCTCGCAAGAACTGGGGCTGACACGTACTGCTCTTTATCGTAGATTAAGTAAGTATAATATCTAATGAACCGATTACGTGTACTCATCATATTCAGGGCAATTTTACTGCTATTGATCACTGCTTTGTTTTGTTGGCTTATACTACATATGCTTTATTTATATGCACTGCTTGTATTGCCAGTGGTTCTATGGATGTTAAGCCTCAACTTTCGTTCTCAACTGAGAGCATATCGTGAATTGGAAGAGTTTGCAGAAGCAGCGCGTTACCGTGATTTTACCCGATTTTTCCCTTTACAACATGCCGGTCCAGAAATTAGACCGTTGAGAGGAGCTTTCAACGAAATTAATGGTGTATTTAAAAAGATTAGTAGCGAACGCGAAACCCAGTACCAATACCTTCAAAAAATATTGGAAGTGGTGAATACCGCTATACTTTCTTATGATGAAAAAACCGGAAAAGTTATTTGGATAAATGAGGCTTTTAAAGAACTGTTTAATATTCCCTATATTTCTTTAATTGAAGCCTTGAACAAGCGAAATCCTGACCTATATAAAAAAATAATCACCATTTCTTCTGGAAGAGCAGATGTTTTTACAGTACCTACTCCAAAAGGCATACTCAAACTGCAAATTGCATCAAGTAGTTTCCAAACAGCAGAAGGACATTATCGATTGTTGGCTTTCCAGAATATCAATGAAGCTTTAGACGAAACCGAATCAAAAGCATGGCAAAAGTTGCTCAGTGTGCTGACGCATGAAATCATGAATTCGATAGCACCCATATCATCATTGGCGGATACCTTGAAAAGCAGGCTGCAGACACTGCCTTACAGTGATGAACTGGAAGATATTAGGCTAGGAACGGAAACTATTAAACGGCGGAGTGAAGGCCTGTTAAAATTTGCAGGAACTTATCGAAGCCTCAATAAGATTGCACAACCCGAACTCAGTACCATTTACGCTTCAGAGCTTTTTGAAAACTTATACCAGCTCATGGAGCCTTCTATCTTACAAAAGAAAATCGAATTTGATATCATCTTAAAGAATCCCTCCCTTCAATTGTCGTTAGATATTAATTTAATAGAGCAAGTACTTATCAATCTATTATTGAATGCCATCGAAGCAGTGAAAGATCAACCTGATCCCTATATCAGCCTTGCGGCTTTAGGTAATAATGGAAACCCACAGATTAAAGTAACGGATAATGGGAAGGGAATCCCCAAAGATTTGCTAGAAAATATTTTTATCCCTTTCTTTACGACACGTAAAAATGGAAGTGGTGTGGGTTTGACGTTGAGTAAGCAAATCATGTTATTGCACAAGGGGAATATCAGTGTACAGTCTGAAGAAGGTAAAGGGAGTGTATTTACATTGCAGTTTTAAGCGGCTGTCAATTGTTAGTCATCGGCTATCAGATAAATATATAGAATAATAAAATCGGCATAGCTGAAAGCTGATGGCCGAAAGCTGAATACAGAAAAATGAAAATTTTAATGGTTTGTTTAGGTAATATCTGTCGGTCACCGTTGGCCCATGGTATTCTTGCACACATGGTTAACGAAAATGGATTGGATTGGGAAGTGGATTCTGCCGGAACAGGCGATTGGCACGTGGGTCAATGCCCCGATAGGCGATCAGTGGCGGTTGCAAAAAAATATGGAGTTGATATTAGTAGGCAGCGCGCAAGGCAATTCAATCCTATCGATTTCGAACAGTACGACCATATTTTGGTTATGGATCGATCAAATTTAGCTGATGTATTGGCCTTGGCAAAAAGCACAGATCAGCGATCAAAAGTACACTTGTTTTTGGAAAATGATGTGGTACCCGATCCCTATTATGACAATGCGTTGTTTGAGCCTGTTTATCAAATGATTGCTACAAGATGTGAAGCATTATTAATCGCATTGAAAGACTAGTTTTTCAATGCGATTAATCGATCATTCTGTAAGACGGGAATGGTCTCTATCGTATCTATTTGCAAACAAAAATCAATATCTTGTTGAATTCCCAAATGTTTTAAACGGTTACTGTGGGCACTTTGCGCCAAAAAGTGATTCAAGTTCTCAGAAGCACTTAAATATAGATTTTCTGCGGCAATTGCTGCGTCATCTTCTTTATGATGACTGCTTTTTAGTCGATGAATAACGGCTCCGGCAAAGACGGTATCTTCCAGATTAAAATTATCCTTCCAGCCAGCACAAACTAAAATAACGTCGTCTTCCTGCTGTTGTAACCAAGTACATAAAGCGGTTATATTTAGAAAAGACCCGATGACCACTTGTTTAGCCTCTCGCGACAGGTGAATAGCCTTTGTACCATTGGTGGTTGTGAGTACAATGGTTTTTCCATTTACCTTTTCACGAACATAGGAGAAAGGAGAATTGCCGAAATCAAAGCCATCTACTACTTCTCCGTTCCGTTCGGCAGCTAGTAAATAACCATGGTCTTTGTATATAGCGCATGTAGAAACTTCGGCTACAGGAATGATTCCTTCTGCGCCATTTGCTAGCCCATAGCACATGGAAGTGCTGGCCCTAAAGATATCAATGATGACTACAATGCCATTTCGAATATCGTGTAAATGAATGAGTGCTGGGCTCAAGCAAACACTTATTTTGTTCATCTCAATTATTTAATAAATGGTGGTTTGGTAACTACCGCCTTTAATTTTTTATCCCTTATTTTTATAAAAATGATAGTTTCTTCCTTACTATAGGCTTTGGTAACATAGCCAAGGCCGATCGATTTTTGCAATGAAGGGGATTGTGTGCCCGATGTTACCCGGCCTATAAGCTCATCTGCTTCGTTGACTATTTCGTAACCATGTCTGGGGATGCCCCGCTCAAGCATTTCGAAACCGATTAATTTACGGGTAACACCTACCTCTTTTTGTTTTTTTAGGGCATCTGCATTAACGAAATCTTTAGTAAACTTGGTTACCCATCCCAAGCCAGCTTCTAGCGGAGAGGTTGTATCATCAATATCGTTACCATATAGGCAGAACCCCATTTCCAAGCGCAGTGTGTCGCGCGCTCCTAATCCAATAGGTTTAATGCCAAAGGGTTTTCCTGCATCCATAATAGCATCCCATACAGCTTTGGCATGTGTATTCTCCACATAGATTTCAAAACCACCCGCTCCTGTATAACCCGTGGCAGAGATCAAAACATTATCGAACCCTGCAAAAATGCCCTTCTTGAAGGTATAATATTCCATGTCACTCAGATCGAGTGTGGTTAATGGTTGCAATGCATCAACAGCTTTAGGTCCTTGTATAGCAAAAAGAGCTGTTTTATCTGAGATGTTCTTCATCTCAACACCAAAGGTGTTATATTTTGAAATCCAGTCCCAATCCTTTTGAATATTGGATGCATTAACGACCAACAAATAGGTCGTAGCATCGATGCGATAAATCAAAAAATCATCTACAATACCACCAGTTTCATTAGGAATACAAGCATATTGTATTTTGCCATCATAAAGTTTAGAGGCATCGTTGGAACTGATTTTTTGAATAAGATCTAATGCGTGTTCGCCCTTTAGGATAAATTCACCCATATGGCTTACATCGAATATACCTACCCCTTTGCGAACAGTCTCATGCTCATCATTGATGCCGGTATATTGTACCGGCATTTGGTAGCCCGCAAATGGGACCATTTTAGCACCTAAGGCTAGGTGCAAATCGGTTAAAGCAGTCGTTTTCATATCAATTGTGTGAATATTGCCCACAAACATAGATAAAAAATACCTATTCGGTAAAAGAAAGGCTCAATTGGGGATCGGTTATCCTAAATGTTTTACGATGATGACAAGTAAGTCCGTGTTTTAATACAGCATCCCGATGTTTCTTAGTGGGATAACCTTTGTTCTTGAGCCAGTCGTACTCTGGGTGTTCATATGCTAGTTTATCCATATAATCATCCCGGTAAGTTTTGGCAAGAATGGATGCCGCCGCGATGGATAGGTATTTGCCGTCGCCCTTAATGATACATTGATGTGGAATGCTTTTGTATTTTCGGAATCGATTGCCGTCTACCAAAATATATTCAGCTTGTATCTTTAAAGTATCCAAGGCCCGATGCATGGCTAAATAAGATGCATTCAAAATGTTGATCTGATCAATTTCTTCTGCACTCGCACTTGCAACAGCAAAGGCCACTGCTTCGGCTTCAATAATAGCACGCAATTTATAACGCTGTGTTGCGCTCAATATTTTTGAGTCGTTTAATACTTCATGTTGAAATGAAGTTGGAAAAATAACTGCGGCGGCAAAAACGGGTCCTGCTAAGCAGCCTCTTCCGGCTTCATCACACCCAGCCTCGATATACTCATTCTGAAAGGTAGATAATAACATTCGCTATGGTTTGCTTTATGTTAACAAACTTTAACAAAGTTAAAAATATTTGATGACTCTTTGCAGTTCAAAAGGAACTGTATCTTTATCTGATCAAATCTGAAGATTAAAAGCTAAGATAATTTTTATGTTACAATTAAACCCAAACGTAGTTGCACAGTCAAAAGGCTGTTTTTATTTAAAGAGCATGCGTTCGCTACTCCAGTTTGTTTTTGTATTTGGTTTAGGTGTTGGGCCTTTTCTAACGCTTCACGCGCAGAAACGAAAATCGGTTGAGCAAACAATCATTTCCTTTAAATCAGAGATGACGATAGATGGGAATTTGGACGAGTGGGGAGATAGTTTACATTATTTTTTTGAGAAGCAAAATCTTCAATATGAGATTGCTAATGATGAACACCACGTCTACATTGCTATGCAAGTACGCGATGGGGCTTGGCAAATGCAAGCGCTAAATCAGGGATTCAATTTTATCATCAATATCGATGGCAAGCGGAAGGATGGAGCCACCATCACATTTCCTTTACCCGACCGCGAATCACTTAAAGCTTTAGCGGCGAAAGATAAAGACGAAAGGCCGGCTGATATTAGACAGGGTATATTGGGAGCTGTTCGCGGAATTTATGTAAAGGGAATGGTCGATGTGGTGGATGGGCTTATTTCGCTAAACAACCATTATGGGATCAAGGCAGCGGTTGCAATAGATAGTACAGATGCTGTTTGTTATGAAGCGGCCATTCCGTTAGAGCGATTGGGCCTACAGAGCGCGGATGAAAAGGAGATGGCTTTTAACATAAAAATAAACGGGATCGTCATCCGTACAGTTGGTGGAGGGCGTAGCTTAAATAGATATGGTTATGGTAGTTACGGTTATGGCTATCCATATGGTTATTATGGAGATGAGCCGATGCGAAAGGAAGCGCGGCAAGAGCCCGGAATGTGGATAATACTTAAATTGGCTTCGCCGCCCAAACTTAAATAAAGGTGCCTTTGATACTTTTTACAGAGAAAATAAATTTAAAATACTAATACTAAATATTCAATGATTACATCCAGCTATGTGCACTATCGCGCTGTCTTATTTGCTCTACTTTTGTTAATGGGTAGTATTTCGTTAAAGGCCCAAACCAGTAAGTCTGTTCATGGGGTCTTACAAGACAGTACTGGCCTTAGTGTGATAGCCGCATCGATTAAGCTAACATCTCCTCAAGATACATTAAGGGTAAGTAGCGATGTGAACGGTAAATTTTCCTTTAGTAATGTAAAAGCAGATCATTTTACATTATCTATTACCAGTCTAGGTTTCCGACCTCTTACGAGAAGCTTTTCGTTTACCGGCCAGCGTCAGATAGATTTGCCCACGATGATCTTACGAGCAGAAACAACGCAACTGGATGTGGTGAATGTTACTGGTGGTGCACTGGTTTTAATGAAGGAAGATACTGTTGAATATAATGCAAAGGATTACAAAGTAAGAGAGAACGCGAATACAGAAGAGCTCCTGAAAAAATTAGATGGTGTGGAGGTGGATAAAGACGGAAATGTACAGGCACAGGGAGAAAGTGTTACACGGGTACGAATCAATGGTAAAGATTTTTTTGGAGGTGATGTGAAAACCGCTACAAAAAATTTGCCAGCAGACATTATCGAAAAAATACAGATTGTAGACGATTATGGTGATCAGGCAAACCTGACAGGTAACAAAACAGGCGATCCGGAGAAGGTATTAAATATTACGATCGACGAACGGCACAATAACGGTAATTTCGGTCAGATTGGAGCTGGTATGGGAACTAAACCAGAAGAGGAAAATAATTATCGATACCAAATAGGTGGGATGTATAATTCCTTTACCGGATCGAGACAGTTATCGGTGTTGGCCAATATGAATAATAATAACAATCAAGCTTTTGACTTTAATACTCGAGGAGGTGGAGCAAGAAGAAGAAGGGGGGGAGGTGGCCCTGGCGGATTTTCAGGAGGAGGTAATGGGTTAACAGATTCTTATTCTATTGGACTTAATTACCGGAAGGACTTTAATGATAAATGGACTACCTATGGTAACTATAGTTATAACCACAGCGATAATAATGTTACAAGCAGCCGCTTTCAACAAGATTTTTTTCGCGACAGTACCGGTATCAGTAATAGCAGCTCATTCAGTAATGCAATAAGCAATAACCATCGCTTTGATTGGAATATTGAATATAAACCGAATGAACAAATTTTTGTTAAGTTGTCTCCTACGTTGAGCATCGGAAATAATGAAAGTTATTCGAATGAGTCAACCGAGCAACTCCTTCAATTTGAAGATCCCGATCGGCCAGAAACCAGAACAGATATTCAGTATTTGAATACCGGTAGCTCAAATACACCAAATTATGGTTTGAGTGGTTTGTTTAATTATCGGTTGAACGATAAGGGTAGAAATATGTTTGTCAATTTTTCTATCAATTCGGGTAAAACGAAACAAGATCAAGATCGTATAACCAACACATTAAACCATGATGTAGATAATCCAGATAGCATATATATCCGGCAATTAATTGATTTAGATAATAAGGGATTAAATGGTGGGGCTTCTGTTTCTTATATTGAACCGCTCACCGATAAAACCAATTTAGAATTTAGCTATGACTATAATTTTTCTAACTATGATAATGATCGTCTTGTACAAAATGTAGATGAATTTGGAAATCAGACCTATGACCCTTTATCGAGCAATCAATATGATTATACCTTTACTACGCATCGTGCTGGAGTAACATATCGCTATCGCACAGATAAGATTATTTACCAATTAGGTGCTACTGTCTTGCCTACACGCCTTAGCGGGAATACAGTATTGTCTGGTCAGGCTTTATCCTTTGCACGTAATGGCTTTTATTTTGTTCCTGTAGCTCGTTTTGAATACAAAGCATCCCGTACGAAGTCGTTCAATGTAGAATATCGGGGTAATGCCAATGAACCCTCTTTCTCGCAGTTGCAACCTATTAAGGATATTTCTAACCCCAATGCACCCGTTGTCGGAAATCCAGACCTCGCAGCAGAATTTAATCATACGCTACGGATGCGTTACCGTAATTTCGATTTTCAAAGCGGGAACATATTTTTCGCTATGTTAAATGCGCAAGTTACACAAGATAAAATAACAACCAATAGGATAACCTATCAAACAGATAGTTTGGGCTTTGTACAGGAAACACATTACCTCAATACGGATGGCAATTATTCCGTAAATGGTTTTTATAATTATGGAAAACCTTTTAATGATCGGAAATATGTCGTTACACTGCGTGGACGCGCAAGCTTTAACAATAATATCTCGTACGCCAATGATGTAGAGAATGAAGCTAAGAACTGGGTGTTAAATCAAGGGATTAACGTACAGATTAATCCGACCGAATGGTTGGAAGTAAGGCCAGGTGTGGATTTTACTTATAATACCACTAAAAATAGCATTCAAAGCAATACAAATCGTGACATCAAAACATGGGCCGCTTCTATCTACGGAAATATTAATATAACACCGACCTTGTTATGGAATTTTGATGTAGCGAAAACAAGTAACAGCGGTTACTCAAATAACGTGGATGCAAATCCGCTTATTATCAATACCTTTTTAGAGCAGCAGTTTTTTAAGAATAAAAATGGCATGTTACGGTTGCAGGCTTTTGACTTATTGAATGAACAGGTGAGTATTTCACGGTCTGTTAGCGAAAACAGAATTGTAGATAATCGCACCAACCGCTTGGCGAGGTATTTCATGCTTTCTTTCACCTATAAATTTCAAAAGTTTGCAGGAAGGTCTGGGGGAATGTCAGATGATGATGGCCGGGGCCGATGGGATCGGGGTGATAGACCGATGGGAGATGGTCCGGGAGGTCGGTCAGGAGGTGGTAGGCCTGGCGGATTTTAATAAGCACACAATTTTAGCTAAGTTTGCCGTTTGTAATAATGGATTATCAACTTCATCAGTTATCCAACGGTATTCGTATCTTGTTGAAACCAGCTGATAGCATGGTTTCACATGCCAGCATCATCATGAATACTGGAGCGCGTAATGAGCTGCCCCATCAATTTGGCATGGCTCATTTTATTGAGCACTTATTGTTTAAAAAAACAGAAAGAAGAGGAACCAATCAGATCCTGAACCGATTGGAATCTGTAGGTGCCGATTTAAATGCATATACAACCAAAGAGTATACCTGTATACATGCGTCATTCCTACAAGCACACTTATTAAGAGTACTTGATCTTTTTGAGGATGTGGTTTTCCATTCGGTATTTCCTGAATCTGAATTGGAAAAGGAAAAAGAGGTGATATTGGATGAGATTGCTTCTTATCAAGATAGTCCGGAAGATGCCATCATGGATGATTTTGAGGATTTGGTTTTTCGTAATCATCCCCTAGGACATAACATTTTGGGCACTGTAGCAGCGGTGAAAAACATGAAGCGGACTGAAATGCTCACTTTTCTTCAACAACATTACTGTACCGATAAGATAATCATTGCCATCACGGGCAATTATCGTTGGTTACAAGTAATTAAGCAGGCAGAGAAATTATTTGGCAAGGTTTTACCTAGACGAAGCGTGCCAGAGCAGCCTATCAATTTGGTGTATCAACCCCAACATTTAAAGGCAGCCAAACCCATTGCCCAGGCCCATGTAAGTATGGGGGGAACTGCTTATCACCTATATCATAAGCAAAAGATAGGGATGATGGTCTTAAATAATCTATTAGGGGGAATGGGCATGAGCTCGAGACTTAATTTAGAAATCCGTGAACGCTATGGTATTGCATATACGATCGATTCTAATTATACACCATACGCAGATACGGGCATATTCTCTATTTATTTTGGAACGGATCGGGATAAAGTAGAGAAAGCCATGCGACTGGTTTATAAAGAGTTGGGTAAACTGCGGAATAATAAATTGGGCGTATTACAGCTTCATCAAGCCAAACAGAAATTTATCGGACAAATAGCCTTGGCGGAAGAAAATAGAATGGGTGTATTGATCTCTATGGCCAAAAATCTGCTGGATTACGACCGCATTATTGCATTGGAAGAAATTGTCCAGAAAATAGAGGCCGTTACCGCGGCTAATTTATGGGATATTGCTAACGAAACTTTAGACGAGAAAAGGTTTAGTTACCTGAGCTTCCTCCCAACGGCCATGTAAGCAACCGAGATGCGGCTGTTTATTGCTGGTTTTGAATTTTAAATTTTTACCGTTTACTTTGCATAAGCATGAAATTACCAATAATCGCATATGGCGATCCCGTATTAAAAAGGAAGGCTGTTGATATAGATAAAGATTATCCAGCGTTAGAAACACTGATAGCTAATATGTTTGAAACCATGTATGCGGCGCATGGTGTGGGCATAGCGGCTCCACAAGTTGGCCTGTCTATTAGACTGTTCGTTATTGATGCTTCCCCTTTTGCTGAGGATGAGAACCCTGAATTAAAAGATTTTAAAAAGGTATTCATCAATGCGCAAATGCTAGATGAAGAAGGCGAAAAATGGGATTTTAATGAAGGTTGTCTCAGCATCCCCGATATACGTGAAGATATCAGCAGACACAAAACGATACGCATTAACTATTTTGATGAGCATTGGGTACAACATGAAGAAACGTATAGTGGTTTGGCCGCTCGTGTTATTCAACACGAGTATGACCACATAGAAGGTAAATTATTTACGGATAAATTAAGCGTTTTGCGTAAGGCCATGCTGAAATCAAAATTAGATGCCATTGCAAAAGGGCAGGTAAAAGTAGATTATAAAATGAAATTCCCGGCCATAAAACGGAAGAGGTAAGCACCATTTAACCTCCAACAATGGGTAATGTTAGCCTATAACGTACCGAAATGGTTCGTATCAAAAATATAAGTGTGGCGCTTAGAAAAGCGTTTAGGTTTTCGCTGATACCTAGCTTGTCTAATAAAATAAAGGCAACAGCTCCTGATAAACAGGCAGTGGCATAGATTTCTTTGCGAAATATCAATGGAACGTCATTAAGTAACGTATCCCTGGTTACCCCACCCATGACAGCGGAGAAAAGCCCCAAGACAATTGCTGCAATTGAACTGCTTTCCGCTCCTAACGATTTCTGTAGGCCAACAATGGTGAAGAAGCTGATGCCGAGTGCATCGAACATGAACATCGTCCGTCGCAATTTACCAATGAGTTGATGGGTGCTTACGGCAATGAGTACCCCGGATATGATGGCTAATAAGTAATTTCCATCATCCACCCAGACGGGCCGCATGTTCAAAAAAATATCTCTTAAACTACCACCACCGATGGCCGTTACAAATCCGGTAAAGGCGGCCCCAAATATGTCTATCTTATGATCGGCTGCAGCCATCGCTCCCGATATGGCAAAAACAAGCGTTCCAGTTAAATCAATAGCATAAAGCAGGTCCATAGTACTTCGTAATATATACGAAACTAGGGTTTAAGATGTAGAATGCAAAATTTTTAAGTAGGTTTTGTTAGATATGAAACGTGCTCCCCATTTTTTGAGGTGGTCGCTTTCTATCTGGCAGTCTATGAGCTCAAAACGGTTCAGTTTGCAGAGATAGATGAGTGCTAGCTTACTGGTGTTCGGCAGAAATGAAAACATACTTTCACCACAAAAGATATGGTGGCGACTGCCGCAGATAACACCATACAAACCTCCACATAATGCATTGTCTTTCCA
>Ga0182744_1002011_pt1 | contig 17248 bp, 16 predicted proteins | sample eDN3rd30CKraftMG_FD_128525 | JGI IMG/M metagenome (GOLD analysis project Ga0182744, IMG submission 128525) | Enriched Miracle-Growth compost microbial communities from Emeryville, California, USA - eDNA 3rd pass 30_C Kraft MG (version 2) (version 2) ...
CGCAGTTGTTAAAAGGCAATCAGGTCGAAATCATTTCCGGCGCCGCGGAATTTCAAGATGCGAAAACTTTGAAAGTGGTCGGCAAGAACGTCAACGATCTGATTCAGGCCAAACATTACATCATTGCGACCGGCTCGCGTCCGATTGAAATTCCCGGTTTTGCCATTGACGAGAAAAACGTGCTGTCTTCAACCGGTGCGTTGGCTTTGGACGAGATCCCCAAAAAATTGGTGGTGATCGGCGGCGGGTACATCGGTCTTGAAATCAGTTCCTATTTGCAAAAGCTCGGAACGGAAGTCACCGTTTTGGAAGCGCTTCCTTCTTTGTTGAGCGGAGCGGCGGATCCCGAGTGCGTGCAAGTGGTGGCGAGAAAGCTCAAGAAAACCGGCGTGGAAGTGGTGCTGGGCGCCCGGGCCAAGTCTTACAAGGCTTCCGGAAAAACTTTGGAAGTCACTTATGAGTTGGACGGAAAACCCTCCACATTAAAAGCCGACAAAATTCTTTTGACCGTGGGGCGCAAACCCAACTCGGATCAGGCGGGTCTGAAAAAAATCGGCCTGAAGATCGATCAGAAGGGTTTCATTGAAACCAACGCGCAAAGAAGAACCAATTTGCCGCACATTTTCGCCATCGGCGACATCGCGGGACAACCCATGCTGGCGCACAAAGCCAGTTATGAGGGAGTGATGGTGGCCGAGATCATCTCCGGACAAAACCGCGCTTATGATGCCAAGACCGTTCCGGCGGTGATTTTTGTCGATCCGGAAATCGCTTCCGCGGGAATGACCGAAGAGCAAGCGAAAGCCCAAGGACATAAAGAACTGAAGATCGGGAAATTTCCTTTCGGCGCGAACGGACGGGCGGTTTCGATGATGGAAACCGAAGGTTTCGTGAAAATGATCGCCGATGCGGAAACCCATGTGTTGTTGGGCGTGCACATCGTCGGCCCTGAGGCGAGCAACCTGATTTCGGAAGCCGCTTTGGCCATCGAAATGGGCGCACGTCTTGAAGACCTGGCGTTGACCATTCATCCCCATCCCACCTTGGGGGAAACGATGATGGAGGCGGCGGAGGCCACCTTGGGACACGCCATTCACGTGATTCAAAGACCTTTGACGGCAAGAAAACCCGCGGGCGCTTCCGCCGGATCCAGCGCGCGCGTTCACTGATGAAATTCGAAGATTGGGGGCTTGTGGATTATTCCGCGAGCTTTCAAAAGCAACTGGACCTGGTGGCGGAGATTGCCGCCGGGACGGAAGAGGAGCGCGTGGTGTTTTGCACTCATCCTCCCGTGGTCACCTTAGGAAGAGGGGCTTCGCCCACGGACCTTTCCGGGTGGCAAGGAGAGGTCGTGGAAATCAACCGCGGCGGAAAGGCGACTTATCACGGTCCTTCCCAGATCGTGATTTATCCCTTGTTGGATTTAAAAAAGGAACGCGCGCTTCTTCCCGTGCGCGACGTCGGCGCTTATTTGCGCGGTCTTGAAAATTGGATGATCGAAGCTTTGGCTGTCTTCGACCTTCAGGCCGAAGCGCGCCAAGCTCCGAAGGGCGAAGAAAACTCCTACACCGGCGTGTGGGTGGGGGAACACAAGGTCGCCTCCATCGGTATTGCGGTGAAAAAGTGGATCACCCATCACGGCGCGGCCTTGAATTTAAGCGAAGACCCCACGGCCTTTCAGGGGATTTCCCCCTGCGGCTTCAAGCGGTCGGTGATGTCCAGCGTGGAGACCGAGCGCGGCCTTCCGGTCAGCTATGAGGAAATGAAGCAAGCTCTTATTTCTGTTTGTCGATGGTGATCGCGAAGCGTTTCACGCCGCCGGTTTTCACCGCATCGATCACCGACACCACGGTGCCGTGACTGACGTCTTTATCCGCGGAAATGATCGCCTGGGTGTCCGGGGATTTTTGCGCGATTTCTTCGGCGTATTTTTTGATGTCGTCCAGGGTCGTCTGCTTTCCGTTCAAAGTCAGCGTGCCGTCCACGGAAACCGTGACGGTCAATTCGGAAGGAGTGGTGTTGTCGCCGCTTCCGGCTTTGGGCAGGTTGACGTTGATGGAAGGTTTCAGAATCACGGGAGCCGTCACCATGAAGATGATCAGAATCACCAGGATGATGTCGACAAAGGGAACGATGTTGATGTCCGAGATGGCTTCATCGGTGTTTCCACCCAACTTCGCGGCCATGCCTTACGCTCTTTTCTTTGAACGGGCGTAGGCCAGACACAGATCGCGCACGCTTTCCAGGCTGCCCATGATGCCGCGCACTTTTCTTTGGAAGTAGTTGTAGGCGATCACGGCGGGAATCGCCACGGCAAGACCGATCGCGGTGGCGATCAGGGCTTTGGAAATTCCAAGCATCACCATCGCTTGATCCGGTTGGGCGTTCGCCAGTTGTTTAAACGCGTCCATCACTCCGAACACGGTTCCCAGAAGACCGATGAAGGGGGCGTTGGAGCCGACGGTGGCGAGGAAGTTCAAACGTTTTTCCAGTTGGGGTTTTTCAACGAGAGCGTAACTGGAGAAAATTTCCTCCAGTCCTTCGGGGCCGCGCTCTTTCAGATGTCTTAAGGCATAGGAGACGGCTTGTCCTTCCAGGGAGTCTTTGTCCTTGGCCAGGTCCTCGACTTCGTTCAGTTGATTGGCCTTTAAAATATCGCGCACTTTTTCGGAAACTTTGTCGCTTTCCCGGGAAACTTTCATCAGGGTGAAAAAGCGCTCCAGAATGAATGCCAGGCTGAAGATGCTTAAAAGAACCAAAAGCCACAGGGTGATGTCGTGGCCGAACTCAGCGATTTGAAAAAAACGATCGATCATGTTGCCTCCGCTTCTGTTCATGATCAGGCCTTGCTTGGAGTTGGTCAAGACTTGGGCTACTCTTGGAGGAATGCGGTTTTTGATTGTTGCATGGATGATCATTTTGAATGTCGGTTGCGGGTTCAGACATTCCTCTCAACCGAACGTGATTGTTTTGGCCGTGGAGGGACTCGGCTTTGATCGAGTCCCCTGTCAGAACGATACTTTGACCGACGGGTTTGCAACACTGTGCCAGGAGTCCATCCGTTTCACTCACGCTTACGTGAACTCCACCAATAGTCTTGCCAATATGACCAGCATTTTGACGGCGGACTTTCCTTGGGAACACGGGGTGCGCGGTCAGTCCCAATGGCTGCGTCCCCACCGTGAAACCATTCCGGAATTGGCGGTGGAAAGGGGCTATCAGACCGCCTTTATTTCGAGCGGTCTTCCCATGTTGGCAAAGTCGGGCCTGGTGCAAGGCTTTGAAAATTTCGACGACCGCATCGATTTGTTTTCGCGGCCGCATTTTCGTCCGGCGGCCAAAGTGGTGAAAGCGTTTTTGAAATGGCTCGATCAGGAAAATCCGAAAAGCTTTTTCAGCGTGTTGCATTTTTCCGATCCGCTTTTTCCCTTCGAGGTTTCCGCCAACTCGGAAGGAGAGCTGCGCGATCTCAGCGTGAGTTCGCAGCTGGAAGAGGTGAGTGAGGAGCTCGCCGGACTGATCGCTCAATTGAAGGAGCGCGATTTGTGGAACTCTTCGCTGGTGGCCTTGGTGGGACTCTCCGGCGGGCAAAACCCCTCGAGCCTTAAATCCGATCAGACTCAGGTGACTTTGTTGATCAAACCTCCCCGGGTCAAAAGGGATCAGGCGACTTCATGGAGCGTGGACGACAACGTGTCCGTCACGGATTTGGGCGTCAGCCTGTATGAGCGCATCGTCGGAGCGCTTCCCTCCGAAATGAAAGGGAAAGCGTCTTTGTCTTCCGTTTATTCCGATCCAGAACCGGACTGGGATCAGAACCGATTGATCCTGACGGAGAACTATTGGTCTTTTGAAAATTTCGGCTTGGACATCGTTTACTCCGCCCGCCGTAAGCATTGGTTTTACATTCACGAGGATCCTCCGCGTTTGTACAACACGTTGACCGACCGTCAGGAGCAAGCGCCTCTTCCTTTAACGGATGCCGTGTACGCGCAAAACTTCGATGCCTTCCGTGAATTTTTTGAAATGGATTGGCCGCGGGCGCGCCTGACCGAAGTTCCGGCTTGGTTTTCCCAAGGCGTGGAAGGATTCCGAAAGGGCCGTTGGGAACAGTATGAATTGAAGGCGAGCACTCAGCCGTTGAAAAGCTGGCTCTTAAGAAATTTGATCGAAAAGGGGCGGTGGGAGACTTTGCGCGAGGAGTTTTCCTCTCCACTGATGGAATACATCGCCGCCAAAAAAATCAAGCCCGGATCGGAGCGCCGCGCTTTGGTGAGGGACCTTCCCTGCGGCAAGGCTTTTTCCGCCGCGTCTTTGAAGACTTTGGATCATTTAAGAGAAAGCTGCGATCAGGATCGGCTGCTGGAATACGTGGACTGGGCGCGGTTCAAAGGCACTTCCGATGAGTTGTTTTACGAGAACAAATTCAAGCGGGCGTTTCAGTTTTGGTGGGCGCGCCTGGAGTTGGGCGCCATGAACCAGGCCGCTTTCGGAAGCCTGGGACTTCCTTTGACCTGGCCGAAACCTCCGGATCTCAGCGAGTGGCTTTTGATCGAGCGGGAAAAAAATCCCCAAGCCCGGCAGCTCATGGAAAACTACACCTCCTCCGCCAAATTCTAGAGGCGGGAGAGACCGACCCAGAAGGGAATGTCGGGGTGTTCGGACGACAAAACACGCGACAAGCTGTCCAGATTTCTTTGGCCGCTTTCCAGGGTCAAAAACTCCTGGGGGAAATAAGAGCGGGATAAAAATAAAAGTTCATCGCCGGGATTGTGCCGAAAAGATTGAATGATGAAGTTGGAAGTCGAGTAAAGACCCAATAAAGAGTGCGGCAGAGGAGCCAACAGTTCCGGCGCCTCGCTGAGTTCAGTGTTCAAATCCCCGCCCACGGTCAAAGGCTGCAGGGGAAAACCTTTACGGCTGAGAAAAACATAGGGTTGGCCCACCTGGGCGAGAGTGATCTCGTTTTCATGGCGCGCGCAAATCACGATCTCGATGCCTTCATTGTATTCCTCGCGGTTTTCCTCGCGGTAAAGGGTGTCGTTTAAAAGCATCATCGCCACCCGCACGTTGTTCGCCAAGGGGGTCAAACAGGTCATTTTTTGAAAGGGCGAAGTGGCTTCCTGATCGTTGCGCGAAGACAAAATGAAATCCGTGACGATTTCCTTCGCTCTTTCGGCCACGGAACTTTGTCCCCAAGAGGTGATGATCAGCAAAAGACTGTCGTCGTCCTCCTGGTGAACGAGGGGCGAAGGTTTAAGAACTTTTCCTCGGTAGGAGCGGTGTTGAATCTTCATTTCAAAGCGCTCCGTATTGTCTGAGTTTGATGGTGGATTTCTTATAGAAATCGCCGACGTCGATGTCCTGATCGCGGATTTTTTTCCATTTGTCCTTGGCGGCTTCCAGATTGCCCAGGCTTTCCTCAAGCTTCGCGTCTTCGTAAAGCACTTTCATCTGCAAACGGAGTTTGTGCATGTATTTGTCCCGCAGGTTCATGGCTTCTTGAAGTCCGGCGTGTTCCTTCAAGGCGTCCGAGCAAGCGGTATAGGCTTCCTTGTATTTTTCCGAATCTCCCAAAGCCTTGCATTTGTCCAAAGCCAGGTCGATTTTCTGCTGGAGGGTTTTGGAAACGGACGCCAGCTCCCTTTGCGCGATGTGCTTTTCGTTGGAAAGTTCACGGTCCGCCTGGGAAATGAAACGCTGATAGTAGCTTTTCGCTTTGTTGAGATCCCCTTGTTCGCGGTATCTCTGGGCGCGGTGGAAAATCCCCAAGGCCAATTGTTTTTCCTTTTGTTCTTCCATTTTTTCCGCGGCCAGAAGTTTTTTCTCCCGTTGGCGGTCTTCCGCGCGCTGAACCAGCTCCAAAATTTTCGGGTGTTCCGGATTGAGCTCGATGGCCTCGGTCAGGCATCTGCGGACCTCTTCCGGATTGGAGCTGTCCTTGAATTTTTCCGCGCAGGTGGCGGTGATGTCGGTGATCTTCTGCTCGGTCATCGCTTTTTCTTTTTCCTTGCGCTCTTGATCCAGTTTTCTTTGCGTCAACTCATGTCCTTGAATACAAAAGGACTCCAATTCCTTCGAGTTGTCGTAAAAAGGAACCGTTTCGTGGAGTTTCGCCAGCTCCGCCAGACACAGGGAATACTTCCCCTGCACATAAAGATTTCGCGCCAGATTCAGGGAATCCTTGATGGCCGTTTTCTGTTCCGGAGAAAGATTTTCGAAGCTCGCGTTGGCTTCCTTTTTGTCGGCGTTTTTAGCCGGTGTTTTTTCCGGCGTGCCGTTGTCCATGAGCAGACCGACCAAAAGCACGGGAACCAAAGCGATCAAGGCCACGCGGACTTTGTTTTTCTTCCAATCGAAAGACTTCAGTTTTTGCTTCCAGTCTTTGGGGCCGTCATCAAGACCGGGAAGAGTGCCGATCTGGGTGGCGTCGTATTCATAAGGGCCGACCATGGGGTAATTATTCTGCGGCATGGGAACGGGAAGGTTCATCCACGGCGAGGCCAAGGGAAGAGGTTGGGCGGTGACGGCGGGAAGGTTGGCCGCTTTCACCTCGAAGTGCATTTCAATGTCCAAGGCTTTCAGCGTGTCGCCGCTGACGACCCGGGTGGGTTCGTGAGGGGGAATCCGGCGTCCGTTCAGATAAGTCCCGTTGGAACTTCCCAAATCGGTGACGTAATAACCGTCCGGATTTTTAACCAATTCGAAATGCCGACGGCTGATCTTCGGATTGTGCAGTTGGATCTCACAGTCCGATTCACGACCGGCGGTCCAGACTTGGCCTTCGAGTTTCAAGGTTTCATTGTCGCTGCTGCTGGGATAACAAATGCGCAAAGTGGTGTTCAGCTGAATGGTTCCCACCACGGTGGCGTCCCCGCCGTAAGAAGAGTTGGTGTCCTCCTCGAAATCATGCGCTCCGCCCGCGGCGGCGTGGGCGGGAACCAAAGCTCCGGCGGAAGGAGATCGGGGTTCCGCTTCCGCCTTTGCGGAGGAGGGGCTTTCTTCCACCTGGGCGGGGGCTTGGGTTTCAAATTCGAATTCATAAGGCGTCAGCGTGAAGGTGACGCTTTCGTTCATCTCGAGGTGTTCGAAATTATCCGCGCCCAACGAAGGGTGCAGAAAGCGCGACAGGCTTTCGCAGCACCACACGCCTCCCGTCTCGTAAATTTTCAAATGCTGTCTGGAAATCCCGCGGAAATCCTCCAAGTGAAAGGCGCAGTCGCTTTCCCTTCCCGCAAAGTACTCCGTCCCGGGCTCGAGTTCGAGCTCCTTGAGGACTTTTCCGTTGAGTTTAAGAGTCAGCTTTGCCATCAGAATCGGTTCTCCACCATGCTGTTGCAGGCCATGTAATTCGTTTTCGCCTCTTTATAAATGGGACTGCTCGGATCTTTGATCATCACCATCACGTTTCTGAAAGAAGAACGGCAGGCGCGGAATTGGTTTTGATCCCGGTACTGCCGTCCCAAAACCATGTGGTACTGCACGAGCTCGCCGAATTTTTTCTGCGACAATTTCAAATAGCGGTTGCACAGGGGATGGTCGGGGTTCAAAGCCAAGCAAGCCTGAAAGGAACTGATGCTGCGCTCGTATTGTCCCTTTTCGAAATCGCGGAAACCCTTCACGTAATGTTCCTGGGCGTTTCTTTCGGCAACGGTCGGATTCAGGCGGTCGGCGCGCATTTTTTCCGCGGCTTTCTGAAGATCCTGCGCCGTTTGAATGTCGGCCTGGATTTGTTTTTCCGTGCGGAATTCGAAAAGGTTTTTCTTTTTGGAGCCGCCGGGGGAAAGGATCATCCATAAAACCAGACCGATGGCTCCGTAAATGATGATTCTCTTCAGAGTGAAGGGAGAACTTTGGGTCTGTTTTTTTCTTTTGCTCGAGGAAGAAGGCGGGCGCGAAGGCATCTGCATGGCCGGAGGAAATCCGCCGCCGAATCCGGGCACGGGCGCCAGGTGGGGAGCGTTCATGGGCACGGCGGCAAGTCCGGACCCCATCTGGTCGAAGCGCAACTGACTTTGTCCCAATTGAATGATGGTTCCGGCGTTGATTTCCGAATCGGAGATCGGTTTGCCGTCGATCAAGACGGGATTTTGGCTCACCAAACTTTGGATGCGGAACTTGGAGCCGTCCCAATAAACCCGCGCGTGTTTCCGGCTGACCTTGGGATCGTTTTGCAAAGCCAACTCGCACTCATGACTGCGCCCGATGGAAAATTGGACGGAAGTCATTTTCATCCGCGTTCCCGAAAGGGGGCCGCTGATGACGGTCCATTCGGTTTCGGGCTGTTGATTGAGGGAGAGGGCTTTGCTGTCGCTCATCAGGACTCTCCCTCATCGGCGGGGACGAGAATGATCAGATAGGAAGCCAGACTGTCCGCGCCGGAAATCCCTTGGGCCAGAATCTGAAAGCCCACGCCGCTGAATTCGAGGTCGTTAAAGGCCATCTCGGCGGGGTTTTGATCCACCCTTTCGATCAAGTCTTTCAAATTCAGTTTCAAAGCCTGATCGGAGATGTCGTTGACAGTGATTCCGCGCAAAGACATGGCCGGAATTCCGGTCCGCAATTCGAAGGCGTCATTGACGGCGATAATGGAAAGATCCAGAGCGCTCACTCCCAGAGCGGCGAAGCCCGAAAGCTGAACGAGATTTTCTATTTCCTTGTTGCGGTCAACAAAGAAGGAAGACGCGGCTTTCAGGGACTCGTCCGGGGAAACACGGCTGAGGGCGCTTCCCAGGTTGGCCACCAATTTTTGCAAAGGCGCGAACTGATAGCGGATGGACACTTGATCGTGCCCTTCTTTTAAGGCGGCGTCGATCTGGCGGTTCAGGGAGACGAAAGGATATTCGAAAAGTTTGTACAGAAAGTAAAACAACAGCGTTCCGACCAAGAGGGCGATGAACAGGGTGGTGATGAAAAGACTTAAAACCTGCGCGTTGTCGATGGCGAGCGAACTCATGTCGTAAAAGACCACGGCATAGGCGGTCACGGCCTGGGTTCCGGTTTGCGAATTGTAAAATTCAATGGGCACCATGGCGATGACGGTGTTGTCGTCATATTGATCCACGGATTCACGCCCCAATTTTCGCCCTTGGTGGATGTAAGGAACGTCCGGATAAGTTCCGGCTTTGTTCGCGGGAGCGATGACTTGTCCGTCAACGTTGGAAATGATGAAGGCGTCCTGAACACCCGGACGGTTGAGGGCGATGTCCACGGTGACGGCGCTGTCCAATCCCTGAATCAAAGACGGCCGGTTCACTTTCGCCAGAGTGGTGGCGATGGTCAAAGCGTGTTGATGACTTTCCTCTTCGATACTGACTTTTAAAATGCGGATCAGCGGAATGGTGGAAAGTGAGGTCACCAGCAGGATGAAAACCCCCATGAAGAGAGCGAGCACCCATTTGAACTCCATGGTTTCCGGAAGTTTGAACACGCCGGGAAGGACCTCGCGGTCGAGCATTTTGCGCAAGCGTTCGATGGCGGCCTGAACCCCTTGATTTTTATTGTCGTCGGGACGGTCGCTTTCCTCGTCGGGAGTGTTCATGGCGTAGCCGCCGGTGGGTCCCGGCGGCGGGTATTGCGGCGCCGCTTGGCCGTAAACGGCGGGCATACTCTGCATCATCTGATACTGTTGCGCCCATTGGGCCGGCACGTTCTGGACTTCCAAGGTCAGATTGTGAATCAGAATGTGATCGCCGGATTTCACTTTCGCCGTGCGCACCTGGACGCCGTTTAAAAAAGTTCCGTTTCTGGAGCCCGCGTCCGTGATCAACAGATCCTCTCCGAGCGTGTCGATCTTGAGATGCTCTTTGGAAATACCGGGCGCTTCCAGACGGATGTCGCATTTGGGCGAACGTCCGATCATCATGGACTGTTTGGCGAGCGGGATGATCTGTCCGGCCTGCGGGCCGCTGAGAAGTCTAACGATCCACATGAAGCTGATCTCCAATCTGGATGTTTTCCAAGGTGAGCGTTCCCGCGGGGAATTCAAACACGCTTTTGCTTTTCCAAGGGGAAAAAACCAATTTCCAGGGACCGATTTGCTTTTTCACCCGAGTGACTTTCAAGTGTTTGTCGACGAAGGCCACGTCGATGGGAAAACGCATGAAACAGGTGTGGATGCTGGAGCAAGGGCTGATCCACAACACCTTTCCGCTTTCCAAGGAGGAGCGTCCCAAAAGCCCGCGCGTCCGCGTCCAAAGGCTCTGCGCGGTTTCCACGTTTTCGGCGAGAGGGGTCGACTTCGTTTGGTTGATCAGCTTCGCCATCAGCTCCCTCCATAGAAAAAGGAAAGCACCACGGGAGCGAACACCATGATGAAAACGGAAGGCAAAACCAAAAACATCATCGGGATCAACATCGCTTGCGAGGCTTTGGCCCCGGCTTTTTCGGCGCGCACGAAGCGCTCCAAGCGCATCTGGATGCTTTGATCTTTCAACACTTGCGAGATGCTGGCGCCGGTTTCCTCGGCGTCCCTCACCACGGCGACGAAGCTGGTGATTTCCGGAATGTCCAAGCGTTCCGCCAAACGGGTCAAAGCCTCTTTGCGCGAACTTCCGAGCTTGATGTCCTTGAGCACCAACTGCAACTCTTCGGCGAGGACCCCGCCTTGGGCTTTGTCCACGATCCGCTGCATACTGCCCATGAAATCAAGTCCCGCTTCCGTTGACAGGGCCATGAGGTCGATGAAGAAGGGCAAATCCGCCACCACGTCGGTGTAGCGTTTTCCCTTGGAGACCCCGCAGTAGATGTGGGGAAAAATCAAACCGATCACGCTGATGATCAAGGCCATGAAGTAGGGAAAACCCATCTGCAAGGCGAAGTTCATGACCACGAAGCCGATGGGGAACATCACGCCCCAAAGAATTTGCAGGCCGATGAATTCGTCTTCGTTGATTTCGCTGCCCAGTCCCGCGGTCAAAATTTTCTTTCTGATTTTCGCGCGGTAGCTTTGGCTTTTTACTCGGCCCGCGTGTTGGAGGGTGAAGTTGTGCACCAGAGGACGGGACAGGTTGATGAGCGCGTTTTTCGAGCGGGTGGGCTCGTCGCCCGACGCCCACGCCAGAGCTTCCGCGTCGGTGTTGTTCGAAAAGATCGCCGTGGCGAAGAGATAAACGGAAACCGCCGCCAATCCAAGCCCGCTGAGTAAAATGAGAAAATCAAAACTTAACATGACTCACCATTTTGTGGTTTAACCGAACACATCATGTACGTCCTCGTGTTGGCCTCCCAATCTCCCCGTCGCCGCGATCTCCTGGAGAGAGCCGGTTTCGAGTTCTGGGTTCAATCAGTAAAAGTATCGGAAATAATTGAACAAAACCTGAATCCGGAGGATTTGGCGTCTCATTTGGCGACGAAGAAAGCCCGAGCCGCCGTCCAGGTTCTTAAGCCCTTGAAAACTGAAGGGAATCTGATCCTTGCCGCGGACACCGTGGTGGCCCTCGATGATAAAAACTTAGGCAAACCGGAATCGGCCGAGGAAGCGGTCCAATTTCTGGACCTTTTGTCAGGCCGGGAGCACCGTGTGATCACCGCCTTTTGTCTGGTGGATCCCATTTCGGGAAAAGAAGTGGGAGCCTTCGACCGCACCTTCGTCGAGTTCAAAAAATTGACCGAAGGGGAGATCCGGACCTACGTCCAAAGCGGAGAGCCCATGGACAAGGCCGGGGCTTACGCCATTCAGGGCGAGGGAAGACATTTCGTGAAAGAGTACCGCGGGTCATGGTCCAACGTGGTGGGTTTACCCATGGAAAAATTGGAAGAGGTTTTGCGCCGGGAAGGTTTCGATGTCCGTCGAAGAAAAACTTCTTAAAGTCCGCGAGCGCCTCTTAAAGGCCTGCGTCCGCGCGGGCCGTGCTCCCGAGAGCGTGCGGTTGATCGCCGTGTCCAAAAAGCAGGATGTGAGCGCCGTGCGCGGGGCCTTCAATGCCGGTCAAAATCTTTTCGGGGAAAATTACGTTCAGGAATTGGTTCCCAAAGCGGAGCAGTTGGAAAACCTTCCGGTTGAATGGCATTTCATCGGCCCTCTTCAGTCCAACAAGGTTCGAAAGATCATCGGCAAGGTGGAGCTGATTCATTCGGTGGACCGGGAAAGTCTTTTGCAAGAGATTTCCAGACAGGCGGAGCTCCACCATTTGCGCCAAAAAATTCTGATTCAAGTGAATGTCTCCGGGGAGAGTTCCAAAAGCGGTCTGGCACCGAGTGAAGTTTCAGCTTTTATGGAGCGGGCCGCGCGTCTTCCCGGAATCGAGGTCAGGGGTTTGATGACCATGCCGCCTTTGGTGGAAGCGACGGACGGGAATCGCGGTTACTTTCGCTCGCTCAAGAAGCTCTTTGATGATATTCAAACGGGATCCCTCTTTGAATTGTCCATGGGCACTTCTCAGGATTTTGAAACGGCGATCGAGGAAGGGGCCACTCTGATCAGAGTGGGCACCGAGATTTTCGGCTCCAGAAAGGACGAAGCGTGAAAGTTGGATTTTTAGGGGCGGGAAATATGGCCCATGCGATCATCGGCGGTTGGATGAAAAATAAAACCGTGGAACCCGCGGACGTTTTCGTCACCAATCGCACGCCCGGTAAAGCGAAAAAACTGTCGGAAAATTTCGGCGTCCATTTTTGCGCGAACAATGAGGACGTGATCGAGGCCTGTGACATGGTGATTTTGGCGATGAAGCCCCAGGATTTGGCCGCGGCGGTGGAACCCATCGCTTCCAGTTTTCAGGACACGCACGTGGTGGTCAGTCTGGCGGCGGGTTATCCTTTGGACCGCCTGAAAAAACTCATTCCCTCCCATCCGACTTTGGTCCGGGTGATGCCCAACACGCCTTTGCAGATCGGGGAGGGAGTGATCGGATACACGCTCACTCGCCCCGATTTGGTGATCGAAAGAAGAATCGAACACCTGTTCCAGCCTTTAGGCCTGGTCGTAAAATTGGATGAGGGCGAATCTTTTCAGGCACTGACCGTCGGCGCGGCTTCGGGCACGGGCTTTGTTTTCGAGCTGATGATTTATTGGCAGGAATGGTTGGAGGAACACGGCATCGAACCGGAAGTGGCGCGGGAGGTGACGGTAAAAACCTTTCTGGGCGCGTCTCTCCTGGCGGAGGGCTCCGCGGGTTCTTTGGAGGAGCTTCAGGCGAAGGTGACCTCTAAAAAGGGCGTGACGGCGGCGGGGCTGAATTCGATGCGCGAACTCGAGGTCGAGAGGCTTCTTCGTTACAGTTTTGAAAAAGCGGTGATTCGTGATGGAGAACTTGCCTCAGATTAGACTTGCAAGGACTTTACCAAACTCGTTACTCTAAATGGAGGGGGTAGTTCTATGCGCATCACGCCGATCGATATCGCTCACAAATCTTTTCAGAGAAAAATGATGGGTCTGGACCCGGACCAAGTGACGGATTTCCTGCGTTTTGTCGCGGATGAAATGGAAGCTTTGGTCAGGGAAAGAAACGCTTTGAAGGAATCCTTGCGTGAAAAAGAGCTTTCCGTTTCCGAGTACCGCGAGCGCGACGAACTGTTGAAGAACACCATCACCACCGCCACCCGCATGTCGGAAAAAATGCAGGCCGATGCGGAACGGGAATCCAAATTGATTCTTCAGGACGCCAACCAGAAGGCGGAAATGATCGTGCGCGACGCCCGCGACTCCCTGAAGCGCATCTATCAGGACATCGCCGATTTGAAACGCATTCGTTTGCAGTTCGAAAACAACATGAAGGCCTTGGTGCAGTCTCACCTGGCCATGATGGAACAGGGACAAAAGATCATGCCGAATCCTTCCTTGGATCCCCGTTTGGGCATCGAGGAAACCCATGTTTCCCAAAGCGCGTCCTCTCATCAAAAAGAATTGGAAAAGCGCATCTCGGACGCCGTGGCTTCAAAAGTAAAGTCCGCGGAGTACTAAAATTCTCGCGGAGTTAAAAACTTATCCATCATGATGAGTGAAAGATTCCGCACGAGCGTTTTCGTGTCCATGAAGTAATTCGGGTAACTCAATTCGAGTTTTTTAATATCTCCGGTATTTACAAGAACGACGTTTATTTGTTTGTCTCCAAAGTATTTTCTCTCCAGCTCCAAATATTTTTGGGCCGCGGTCTCAAACTGACTGGCCCCATAGGTTTCGACGGAAATGGTGTTCTCCCTGGAGTTTAATAAAATCAGACTGTAGTGGCCCTTTCTTCCTCTCTTCGTATTTCTTGAGATCGTCCTGTAAGCGGCCGTGTATACGTTAAGATTTTCAATGACCTGTAGTTCCTGAATGGCATGCTTTACCTGGACAAGGAGATCGTTGAGGGAAATTCCGAGATGTTTTTTTAATGGCGGGTTATTTTCCTTTATGGCGAATACCGAGCTGAGCAGAGAAAAGAAGTCCAACCACTTGGGGCTGCCTTGTCCGGATTTAAAAGCACTGTTTTGTAATGTGCCGAAGACCTCGACGCCGGTGGCCCAAATATGTTGCAAATGAGATCTTAATTGTATTTCCAAAAATAAATTTGGAGTTCTGGCTAGTTTATACACAAGGTGAATGCTTCTATAACCGTCTTTCTTGGGCGTCTTGATGTAGTCGTCCAAAGAAAAGAGCGAATGCTTGGACCTTGAATTCTTATATAAGAAGAGAAGTTTATATACTTCTTCCGTAGTGTCCAAAATAGCTCTTAGGCCTCCGATATCTTGCATGGCTGACAGGCGCATTGTTTTATGGTTTGAGAGTTTGAGCAGAATGGACGGCGTTCTTTTTAATCTTTGTGCGACAACACCACGATGACTGACCTTCTGAACTCTTTGTCTTAAGACGGTCGCGAAAGTATCGAGGGGCGTTGCATGGTAGGCCCGCCAGTTTGAAAGGATATCCAATGCCTCGGTCATTTTGGTGGTATCCCCAGCTTTACTTTTTAAAAGGTCTCCCGCGCGATCAATTTTTGTCTTGCTGTATCTGAGTTCAGTGGACTTCATAAAAACACCAATTTTTAAGAGTTTAACCCCGTAACATATTGATATTTATAGTATTTGATTTTTAGTTAAAAAATCCAGCTCTTTGCTCGAAAAACACCAATTTTTAAGAGTTTAACCTCATAACACATTGATATTACTTAATTTCGTTAAATACCTATTTATGCAAATTGGGGTCGAACCCTAAAACCATGTCGTCGCCGACGTCTTTCATTTCCCCCTGGGAAAAGAGGAAGTTGGCGGTCTGATAATAGGCGATCGCTTCGCGGATCAGGTTTTGATCGGGCTTTTCCAGAGGCGTCGTCTGATCCTTTTGATCGACCGTGAACTGCTTGATCACCCGATTGGGGCTGAGAAGCGTGAGCACGTGGTTTTTCAGATATCCGACCGTTTGATAAGTGCTGATGAAAGCGCGGTCTTCATTTTCCTTCATGAGATCATGACCGAAGAAGTGGGATTTATAGGAAAAGCGCAAGAGCCCAAAGAGCGTCGGGCCCAGGTCGATTTGACTGCCCAGCCGCCGAACGGTTTGCGGCTGCAAGTGAGCGGGGGAGTAAACGATCAGGGGAATGCGGTAATCTTTCACGGGCGTTTCGATCTGGCCGGAAACGCTGCCGTCGTGATCGGCGATAAAAACAAAAAGAGTGTCCTTGAACCAGGGTTTCGAGCGCGCCTGCTCGATGAACTGTCCGATGGCATAATCCGAATACTTAATGGCTCCTTCACGTCCTGTTCCCGAAGGGATGTCGATTTTCTGCGGGTAAGTGTAGGGACGGTGATTGGAGGTCGTCATCACCAGCTGGAAGAAGGGCTTCTGGCGGGAATAGGCGTCGTCCGCTCTTCTCAAGGAGAGTTTAAACAAATCCTCGTCGCAAGCGCCCCAGATGTTTCCGAAAGTGAATTCCGAGGGCCGCAGATCGGTTCTGTCCCAAACGCGAAATTCGTTGGCGGTGAAGAATTCCTCCATATTGTCAAAGTAAGAGTACCCGCCGTAAAGGAATTCGGAATCGTAGCCTGCATGAAGGAAGGTGTCTCCCACGTTGTAGAAATCCTTGTTCTTCGGACGTCGGATGATCGATTGTCCCGGCGTGGGAGGAATGGAAAGGCTCATGGCCTCCAGGCCTCTGACGGTGCGGGTTCCCGTGGCGAGGACGTTCGAAAAGAAAAGTCCTTCGCGGGCGAAGCGGTCTAAATAAGGAGTCAGACCTTTTTTGTTTCCGAAAACTCCCAGATACTGAGCGCTCATGCTTTCCATGGAAACGACGATGACGTTCAAAGTTTGGTGCGGCCCGGGATTTTTGATCCAACGGCCGATGTCGTAAGGACTTAGATTCAGCGAAGAAGATTCTTTGGCGAAAATTTTCCGCACCTCGCGAAAGGAGTCCTTAAGATCCATGCGGGCGTAAAATTTTTCGTAATCCAATTGATTGTGAACGTAGGCATAAAGAAGCGCCGCCGTCCCGTTTTTCGCCACTTCTTCCCGAGGATGATTGTGCAGGCGGCTTGCGGCCTCCACGGAGGACCACTGAAAGTTCACGAGGAAGAGAGCGACAAGGGCTAAGACGGCGCCACTGCGCGCTTTCATGGAAGGACGGGGAACGACGTCAAAGGAAAGAATTTTTTGGGCGAAAAACAGAGTGAGGATCAGGGCGACGGCTAAAAGTCCCCCCAGCCACTGACCGATGGGGTAGGACTCCCAAATGTTTCCGAGGACTTCATGGGTGTAAACCAGATAGTCGACCGCGATGAAGTTGGCGCGCACGTGAAACTCGTTCCAAAAAACCAGTTCCATCGCGGAACTCAGGAAAAGAAAAAAAGTCGCGGCCAGAAAAAACAGCGAAAAGCTCCATTTGTAAAAGCGCTGCCCCCGCTCTTGCTTTCTGAACCCGGGGAAAAGAACCGCGCAAAGGGCGATGGGGCCGAGGAAAAAAAAGAGAACGGAAAGGTCACTAAGGGTTCCGAGCAGGAAAGTGAAAATCCACTGCGCAAAGGATCCGCTTCGGGAGGGAGAATCGAGAAAAAAGAAAGCGCGCACGCAGAGGGAAAGAAGCAGACTGAGTCCGCCCAAACAGGCCAAATTTTTTACCAGCGAGCGCGGAGAGGGAACGTATTTCATGTTTAAGGCTCCAAAGATTTTTCCGTTTCATTCATCAGCTGATCCAGCGACTTTTGAGGCTTCACGCGCTTTTTGGCTTTTGGTTTCGGGCGCAGATGCACCGTGGGATCGGCCTGATCGAAGAGCTCTTCTTGGTAAGAATCATTCTTGATGCGGAAATCGTTCGCAGGAGCGCTGCCCCCA
>Ga0182744_1002012_pt1 | contig 17246 bp, 23 predicted proteins | sample eDN3rd30CKraftMG_FD_128525 | JGI IMG/M metagenome (GOLD analysis project Ga0182744, IMG submission 128525) | Enriched Miracle-Growth compost microbial communities from Emeryville, California, USA - eDNA 3rd pass 30_C Kraft MG (version 2) (version 2) ...
ACCGTGGAAAGACGTTAAAGGTACGACAATGCTACCGAAAGCAAAGCGTCGTTATCAAGAGGAAGGCGCTAGGACGTTTAATTTCGATTGGCCGGAGCAGACGGAAGTACGTACGAGATTGCGCGATTTCTTGGAGGATAGCGTTGATGAACGTTATTACTTATCAGAAGATAAGACGGCGGCACTCGTAGCTCAGTTAGAGTCGAAAGTGACCGAAACACAGCAAGGTATCGAATATAACCGTAAGATGGGCGTCGGCAAGACGAGAGAAATAGCTGGTTGTTTATCGTCGTCCGATTGGCGTGGACTTAATCGTAATCAAACGCAGACAGCAGTCGCAGAAGTTGAAGGCTTGGCGATTAAAGAAGCTACTAAGCAAGGTTTTGCCATTGCAGCAGAGGGAGATGCCGTTAACATTCAATTCCCGAATAGTAATACTCGCCGTGGTCGCGTAGGTAAACAGATGGCTAACACGCTAGAGGCAAGCGGTGTCAATCAAGGCGTGGTGGAGCGTGTAGACGAGCCAACGATTATCGACGTCTCACAAATGCGAGGAGAAGAAGTCCGCCCTGTATTAACGTCCGATTACGTTAACAAGTCGCAAAACGGACGTCGCTTCAAAGAGGACGGAGAAGAAGCGTTCACATTAACGTCAATCGACCGTCATGGCGTAGCTGTCGGAGAATACCCACGCTATCGCATCCGTAAGCTGACGCCAACCGAATGTCTAAAATTACAGTCGGTGCCACAATGGGCTATCGACGCATTATCAGAGGAATTCAGCGATAGCCGACTGTACAAATTCGCAGGCAACGGCCTCACTACAAACGTAATCAAAGCGATCGGCGAGCGCTTACTGACGTACTTATAACGCAAACCTAGTATCTGCGGAATATCGCCACTGACGCATCACTCGAAGCCTTATCGAAGTAGTACGTCTGCCCCTCGTATTTATCGAGGTTGTACTGCTTAAACATCTTCGCAGCCGTGACGTCATAGCGCAGACTTACGAAATAGCCCGCTGCTTGCGCTTCGGGATTGTCGCCGACGGCTTCCGGTTTAACAATCGCAAATGCGTTATCTATCGGACGGTATCCGATTATAATGCGCGACTGGGGTTCGATACCTAACGCGCTACGGAACACGCCTTTTAAGTACAAGCGGTTGCGCTTACCGATAAAAATCTCCGGCATACCTCTCGTGGCAGGAAAGTCGAATCCTTTTAGCAACGCGTCAATTTCGGAAGAACTAGCGCGCTTTTTAGGTACAAACGGCTTTGAGTTAACTGTATTATTCTTTCGTTTAGTAGGAGGCGAGGATTCATCCGTCGATTCTACGTCAGAAGTCGCCAACTTATCGAGGTTGACCACTTCGATCATCTCCACTTTCTTTTTATCGGTTAGTGGTGGTAATGGAGCGCCTGCTTCCTCGTGTTTTATCTCGTCAAATACGCGGACTAAGTCGTTATTCTCATATAGGTACGCAAGGCGGATGTAAAAGTCCTCCGCAAGCGCATAAGCGTGTCCATATTCGGAAGATTCACTGACAGGATACGTATTATTTCCGCTTGGAGCGATAATGTCGACGTTAAATATAAAGTTATCCGGGTGCTCAACGATATGCAGACGCACAGTAACACGGGCAGTTAGCGTTATACTTGCGTTAATTAATTCAATAATTTGTTCGTACGAATGAAAAGCGGTCATTTTATATACCTCCGTTTGTTATTACGTATTATACGCTTACACGTACCTACGTTCATTTTACGTTATTGTTACCCGAATTATACCACGCAGTTTTAACGCATTGCAAGATATATAAACGAAAAGGAGGCGTTATTTTGACGCAAGTAAGAAAGTATCCGCCAATAGCCGAATTAGAACGATATGAACCTCGCTCACGTACACGCTTGATTATGCGATGGCACGCACTACAAACGGAGAAAATGCGTTGGTTTGTGCGTCCACAGCACTTGTCGGGCATGGCGTACTATTGCGATGGTGAACGTCCTACTCCGGAATGGCACGAAGTATTCGACTGCGATTGGACGCCGGAAGAATGGTCGTCTAGGCCGTATAAATACGTTTACAATCCGGTACAGGACGCCACTTACGAATATTACGCAAGGAACGGACTTCCGCCGTTGGCCGACTACGGCTACGGTTGGGCGCGCGAGGATTCGCTTATCTTAAAGAACGCTAAACCGCACTATTACGGAATGTTTCGCGACAACGATGTGAGCGCCCATTATTACGTAGAATCGGACGATATATGGATCACTTATAACGGAAGCCATACGCATTACTACGGAGAATCCGATAGACATACGCAAGGTGGAACGTTTAGCACCGTAGTAGACGTTAAAAAGCCGGCGATAGAGCCGGTCATGAAGGCTGCTAAAGCGTTAAGCAAGGCGAAATATAAAGGCGTGTATGCGCCATTTATCGATAGATTAATCGAATTGTACGGATTAAATAGAACGCAAATTTAAGGAGGAAACGAAATGAAACGAAAATCAACAGCACGCGCAATCTTAACGAATATGCACGCATTAAAACAACGACGTTATGTGGGCGATTTAAACGCCTCTGACACGCTAATAGACTTAGAACGGGCAATAGATATGGCGCAACTAACAAAGCGCCAGCAGGAAGCGCTAGCCCTTGTTTATGACGTAGGTTTAACGCAGAAACAAGCTGCGGATGTTATGGGCACTTCACAACAAGCGGTGGCCGACTCTATTAAAGCGGCTACCAACGAAATTGACGAAGTATACGAAATGTGGGCGTGGTTAGACGGCGAACTTAGCGCCGAGGATTTCGCAGAAGAAACGGAGGAAATCGCATGATTGAGATGACGATAAACGTTCTTACGAACCAGGACGCACATAACGAGATTACGACACAATTCAAGCGGTTCAAGTCGGAGAAAACTTCGCGTCAAATCCGTATGAACTTCGCGCAAGAACTGACGGACGATTACTTAGGCCTACACGGTAAGATTCCGCCTACTAGCGTTCTTGATCGACTGGCGACGCTTATTCTGCAAGATGAATTGGCGGATATGCACCCGGACAAAATGACGCGAAATGAGTTTCCGCTACTTAGCCATCGACAGTGGCTTACACGTATCGAGGACGAAGCAACGATCTCAGACGTTCAGTATGGCCGAGATAAGCACATAGGCTACGTTATTAAGGCGATTGAGGACGAGAATGGAGTTTCACAAGAAATCCGCAAGAAATTATATGATTTTCCACGATAATTACTTGTATTTCCTCGCAACAGACTGTTATAAGGTTAGGACTAGGTACTAATGGACATAAGAGGCGCGTATTGTGACGCAAAGTCAACGCGTCCAGTCCGATTATGATAAAACGGAAATTGCCGTTTTAGGCTTCGGCTTTTTGGTTAAAACAGAACCTACTACGCCTCTTAACAATGCGGACCGGGGTAGGTCAATTTACGGGATCAGACGCAGTTGTCTCCGGGCGCTGCGTTATTTTAATTTATACGAAAAGGAGACGGTTAAATGGCGGAATTATCGCGCGAATTAACGATGAAAATTGACTTAGATGTATCGGAAGCATTAACGGGATTAAAGGCTCTACAACGCGAAGCGAAGAAAACGACGCAAGTATTAAAAGAGACGGAAGCATCGTCAATGAACACGAACAGACTTCGCGAGTCTCTATATGATGATTTAAGCGCAGTGTTATCGAAATATACAGGCGTAGAGAATACCGAAGAGAATCGTACGAAATTAGCAACCGAGGTGTTCCGAGAAATTTACGGATTAAATAAGTAAACGGAGGTATTACGATATGTCAACGGATTTCTACTGTTACTCAACAACGCTAATGCACTTTTTAAAGGCGAACGGTGTTCGTTACGAATATACAACGCTTCATAAGACGACAGGTAATCGTATGTGGGTATTTAAGCGTGATAATCGTTTAGGTGCGTTATTAGACGAGTACCACGAAAGAAAAGCGACGGCGCTTAACTAGCGCTAATAATAGTAAACGGAGGAATAATAGTTATGAACGATCAATCGAAAATAGGCGCTTTGGGCGCTTTGCCTTTCGCATGTGAACGAGGATTTACGCAAGTACCGAACGTAGTCATGCGCCATTATCAGTATTATCCGAAGTTTAACGGAAATACAGCGAGTGTGTATGCGGTTATCTTATCGCATTATAATGCCGACTACGGTTACGCATTTCCGACGCAAATACAAATCGCACAGGCCGTAAATATGACGGAAAAGACCGTCGGCAATCACGTTAAATTGCTCGAAGAAGTCGGATTGATTAGCGTTCATAAGAACGGACGATACAGCAACCAGGTATATACGTTCAATCAGCCGATAGAGGATGCGGAAGAGTTCTTCGGAACGTTTCCGATTGCTGCGGAGGCTAAACGGAAGATGGACGAACAGCTAGCGAAAAGTAAGGCGGGCAAGGACGCTAGAAAGACGGAAATGTTAGCGGATATGGGCGAGGATTTAGCGAGTTGGCTCTAAATTCGATAGACGACCTGTAATTTTTACCGGAACGACCGGTAATTTTTACGGGTACGTCCTGTAATTATTACACCGTATATATACTTACTTATTAATACTTACTTATAAAGACTTACAAATAATAGCGCTCATTTGCTAACGCAAATAATCGCACTAATTAATATATCTATATCTGACTGCATGTTTTAAAGAGAATACGATAAACAATTATAGCGACCGGTAATTTTTACGGGTCGCTATTTTATTACGGAAAGGAGAGCGGACAATTGGCGAAATTAAACGATAAGCAATACGCAGCTATTGCGATATTATCACAACCGAAGCGAGGCGGATTAACGTATAAGCAAGTTGCAGAAGAAGTCGGAGTGGCGGAAAAGACGATACATGAATGGCGTAAGCGTGACGACTTTAACGACGAATTAAAACGGACTATCATGCGTAATACAATCGATAGACTACCGGAAGTAATGGCGGCAGTACCGGATTTAATTATTAACGACGGAAATGCAGCGATGTTTAGGACGTTATTGCAAGCGCAGGGCTTATTAACAGAGAAGGTCGAAGTTGCTACGAAAGAGGGCGGAAGTGATATCGATTCTATTAAGGCGGACATCGAGCGCTTACGTAACGGTAAATGATGTCTATATAATAGTAGGAACTCGAAAATGCTTCGTTAGCTGACGTAAGTATATCGAGCGTTTTGTTAGGTAGAGCCTCGAAATGGACGCATACCCGAAACACTTTGAAACGCTAAGTTAGCCGTTAATCGGTAGCAAATCGTCATAAATCCATTATCATAACTTAACAGTATTGACAACGACTCTCCAATGCGATAAGATAGCGGTATAAACGTTATCAAAACTTATTATCGTAAATGGAGGCGGAATTTATGACTAAATACGGTTACGGTCGAGTATCAACGGCAATGCAGGATTTAGAATCGCAAATACAGGCGCTAGAGGCTGAGAACTGCGACGAGGTGCTAACGGAGAAGTTTACCGGAACTACGACACACCGTCCAGTATTTGACGCATTATTAACGCGTTTAAATGAAGGAGATACATTAGTAGTAACAAAGCTGGATCGGTTAGCACGTAATACTCGCGAAGGAATCGAGGTTATCGAAGGCCTATTCGCTAAAGGCGTAAAGGTCCACGTACTGAACGTAGGACTACTAGAGAATACGACTATGGGACGCTTCTTCCTTACTACACTACTAGCGGTGGCGGAGATGGAGCGTAACCTAATCATAGAGCGTACGCAAGAAGGAAAGGCCGTCGCTAAGCAGCGTGACGGATTTAAAGAGGGACGTCCTAAGAAATACACACGCAAGCAACTCGATCATGCGATGTCGTTATTAGAAACAAATAGCTATAAAGAGGTTGAAGCATTAACGAATATAAGCGTTGCAACTTTAGCTAGAGAGAAAAGAAAACGCAAAGCAAATGAATTAATTAACGATTGAACGCAACTTGTTCAGTCGTTTTTATTTTGCGCAAAATCCCCAAGCCACCGTATTCCAATCTATCTTTCTGACGGAAATACAATCAGCGCACAAAAAAATCACTTTGGTCTTTTGCGGAGGATAATCGTATTAAAACGCTTTGCTAACGCTTGATTCTCGCTGTCTTACGGTAATATCCGATAAATTGGTCACCTAGCGTACAAAACGTCTAAATCGACGGTAAATTATACATAAACGGAAGGGAGGCATTACTATGGCGTGGGTAAATGGAGAATGGCTAGACCGAAATAAACGCGAATCATTAATCGCAGTATATCGCGAGTATATCGATACAATCGACGCTGAGTATTCAGACTTAGACGACATAGAAAGCGCTGGACTTCTCGAAATTTATCATGAAAGATTAGCGGAATTAAATCGACTAGAGCGGATCCATCGCTGCGAGCTCGATACATTGGCGTTCGATATCGAATATTTCTCGGAGGCTAAGAATAACGGCAATCCCGGCAATTGGGATGGCTTTACGATTAGCGAGCCGTCGGAATCGCCACAATTCCATCGCGAGATTACCGACATATTAAACGTCGTATCAACTGATAAGGTAAACGCTAAGATAGCGGTCGCGGCGCCCCGTTCGCACGCTAAATCGACGTACTTAACGAAGGGATTTCCGCTACACCAGGTAGTTTACCGTAAACGTAAATACATTATTATCATATCGGAAACGCCGTCCGTATCGGGGCCTAACCTCGAATGGTTGGCGACGCAGCTAAAACATAACGAAAAGCTGCGAGCGGACTTCGGGCCACTGCTTTCGCCTCGTCAGCAAGAGAACGATAAGGATAATAGTGCGGAGTTTATCGCATGGCAGCCGACTAAAGATGGAGGCAAACGCCAATTAACAAAAGTCGAAGCGGCATCGACAGGGCAAGCACTTCGTGGCCGTAACTGGCAAGGCGTTCGACCGGATTTAATCGTCTGTGATGATCTCGAGGACGCTAAAACAAACGCAGCAACACCCGAACAGCGTGCGAAATTGCGTGATTGGTTCGCTTCGGTAGTAATGCCGTTAGGAGATCCAGCGGGTAAGAAAACGGCTATCGTTTATATGGGAACGGCGGTCGCTCTCGATTGCTTACTACTGAATATCCTCTATAAGCGTTCAGATTTCGAATCGAAAGTGTATCGAGCTATTATCGAACCTCCTACGCAAGAAGAATTGTGGGAGAAATGTCGTGAGATATACGTCGATTTCGATAATCCTAACCGAGCTGCAGACGCAGAAGCGTTCTATCAAGCTAATTACGATGCGATGAACGAAGGAGTAGTCGTATTGTGGAGAGAGTTCCAGCCGATATGGAAGCTCATGACGTGGAAATGGAACAATGGCTCGAAAGCCTTTAATACCGAATATATGAATAACCCGATTGACGAAGAATCTCGTATATTTGCTCCGGAGGACTTTACATATTGGGACGATATAGAGCCGAATAAGACGTTTAATCGCAGCGACTTTATTATTACGATGGGTATTGACTTCGCGATGGGTAAGCAAAAAGGCGATTATAGTGCGATTGTAACGACGGCAACCGAACGTAAAAGTGGCGTCCATTATATCATCGACGCATATGGGGCACGGATTACTCCCGATAAATTTATCGAGGTAATTTCGTCGAAGGTGCGAGAATTTACGCCCGACTCTATCGCGGCGGAAGCGCAAATGGCGCAAGAGTTCTTCGTCGATCAGCTAAAAGAACACTTAGCGATGGACGGGTATCCAGCACATGCGAGAGTTAAGAAGATAAACCAACGCTCGCGTAAAGAATTGCGTATTGAATCGATGTTACCCGATATTGAAAGCGGTAAAATCAGATTCAAGCGTAGCCATTCGTTGTTGCTCGAACAATTTGAGCGGTACGGCCAAGGAGCACACGACGATTTGCCCGATGCTGCCGAAATGTCTATCCGAGTTGCTAAAAAGAACAACGTAACCATAACAAATAAACCGGATTGGATGTATTAATTGAAAGGAGGAGTTACCAATCGGAATTTTTAGAAAAAGCGAGTCGGAGTTGCAAGAAAGCGGGGCAGTTACGCATACTGACCGACTGATTAAAGTCGGAGCACAATTCCCACCAGCAAACGCAATTGAGCGTATATCAAAATATCGAAGATTAAAAGGATTGTTCGACGGCAAACAAGGCGAAATTTACGAACGAGCAACGGCACTACTAAAAGATACGCCACACGCTTCCAAGCTAGAAGCTTTATATATCGCGTGTAACATTGCGGACCCTATAATTACGAAGCCGGCCGACCTACTTGTAGGTGAACCGCCTATTTTCGATAGTGGTTTAGCGGACGACACACCGCAGCAAGTAGCTATCAATAGTTACGTCGAAGAGAACGACATAGTAAAGCTGATACATGAATCGGCGTTATCAAACGGCTATCGAGGAGATGCCTGGATAAAAGAGAGGTATGACTATCGCCAAGATTTTAGCGCGTTGGCGGAAATTGGTGCAGAGCGCCCCGAAGATGCTGTAATGGAGCCAATCATCGAACACGTAGCAGCTGATTGTGTATTCCCCGAAACTGTAAGTGGGAATGTTAAAAAGTTTAAAGCAGTAAATATCGCAACTGTTGAGTGGGTGGTAAGCGCTAAGACGGACATCCCGTACTTAAACGTCGAACGCCATTTGCCAGGATATATTGTATATGAACGTTATCGATTGCAAACATTTGAAGGAGGAATCGATAGCTCTTATGGTTATCCGGTACAACTATTTAAAATCATCGAACAAGTCGCAACTGGCCGTGAAAATGACGTTGTTTCAACTTTCGTTCCTAACTTACTTGTACACCACATTCCGTATAAATCGGTTGACGACGATTGGCAAGGAAAAGGCACGCTCGAATCATTAGAATCAATTTTAATTGCGATTAATGATCGCCTAGTATCTATCGACTATATCTTAATGAAGCATAGTGACCCGATCATGTACGGCCCAGACCCATCAAGCGGAGGAACTGTTCGAGTTGGCGGCGGAGCTTATATTACGGTAAGTGACGAAGATGCCAAACCTGGCTATCTAACGTGGGACGGTAAGTTAGAAGGCGCATTTAAGGAACTCGAAACGTTGATAGGCATGGCGTTCCAAATCGCAGAGACTCCGCAATGGTTATTCGGAACAGTACTCGGCGATCAAAACGCTGGCGGTACGGGTACTTCACACACTGACGGGGCAGCGATTAAAGCTCGTTTTCTCCCAATTCTGTCGAAAGTGAAGCGAATTCGTGTACACTACGACCGTGCAATTAGGGACGCATTGTACAACTGTCAATTACTCGATATTGCCCACGGAGATAAATCGTTTGATCCCGTTTATCCTACAATTACTTGGCGCGATGGATTACCTATTAACGAGAAAGAGCAAGCAGAAATCATGGCAATGCGTTTAGGAAATAAACCAACGCTCGACGTATTAACTGCGATTAAGCGTACTGACGGACTTGACGACATGCAGGCGCAAGAGATTATTGACCGTATTGACGCTGACACAGAACGCGAGATGGGAACGGTCGACTCCTCGCTATTTAATGCGGAGGCCGACGAAGGGGCTGATAGCTAATGGCAAATTGGCCCGAAATCGACTTCTCGCAATCTACGGAGGATATCCGTAAGCAGTTCGAAAAGGCGCTAAAGGAAATACAAAGCGCTTTGCGGTCGTTCTTATTATCGGATGCGACTCGCAAGGACTTGCTTGCCACGGAAAAAGAAATCCGTCTCATATTATCCGACATGGAAAAATATATAGACGAATGGTCATCCGAAGCAGCGGAATCATCCGTCACACAGGCGCTTGTCGCTTCGTTATTAATGCTAGGACTCGCAGAAACCGTAGAAGAGGCTCGGGAGCAAACGAAATTAACGCGGAAACAAACAGCTTTACTCGATTACGCGGTCGAGTCGTTGCGAACGGACTTAAAGGCGGTAACTGCGAACCTGGAACGGCAAACGCGCTCAGTCATTCGTAGGTCTTATACGGATTCGATGAAGAGAACATCAACGCAAAGTCAAACGGAAATCAGCCGAGCAGCAAAACAAATGCTTGCTGACGCTGATATCGCAATCATAGATAAGGCGGGCAGGCGTTGGAAAACGAGCCATTATGTCGATGTTGTCACGAACACTCGATTAATGGAATCGTATCGCGAGGCGGTAGCACTAGATGGAATCAAGAACGGGAGCGGTCATGCTTATGTTTCGTACAATTCGAAAACTACGGATCGTTGTAAGGACTTTCACTATTCTATCGTGAAATTAGCGCCCGATATCGATTCAAAATATCCGTATTATCGCGACTTACCTCACCTATTTCACGTTAATTGTCGCCATTACTTAATACCGATAAAGAATCTTAATGACTTACCTGCTAATGTTCGTAGTAAAAACGGACTTTAATCGACTTGCCTTACGGAATGGCTCTAAACTTTCGGTCGTAACAAATCTATGAGCGACGGCTCTCAAACGGAGGTAATACGATATGATTAAAGAATTCAACGCTTTATTAACGTTAGATTTACAATATTTTGCGGAAGATGGCGGAGAAACTGGCACTGAGAGCACGACTGAGACGACGCCAAACGCACAAGAGTCCGCAGGAACGAATCTCGAATCGTCTGAGATGCAGACACCCGAGACAATTACGCTCACTCAAGCGAAGTTAGACGAAATTATCGCTAAACGCATTGCTCGAGTTGAGAAAAAATACGAAGGCTTTGACGAGCTGAAAACGAAAGCTACGGAATACGAAAAAGCGCTAGAAGAGAAACGCCTAGCGGAGCTATCCGAAAAAGAACGCGCAGAAGAATTAGCGAAGAAATACGAGGCAGAAAAGCAAGAACTAGCGGCTCAACTCGAAGCCATTCGCAAGCAGGCGCAAGAGGAACGTATTCGTAACGAATTTATTAAGGTAGCTACAAGCGCCAACATCGCTTACATTGACGATGCTATCGCACTCGCAGATTTATCCGCGGTAAATATCGACGAGGACGGAAAAGTTGTCGGAGTAGATGACGTTGTTAAAGCGCTTGTTGAAAATAAACCGTTCCTGGTGGCGAAGAAACAGGCGCATCCAATCGGAACAGCTACAAATGGCGGAGGAAATGCGCAAGCTGATCGTCCTGCCGAACAAATATTAGAAGAATTACGCCAAAAGGCTCGTAAGAGTGGTCGCATAGAGGACCGAGTAGCTTACGACAAAGCACGAAAACAGTTTGGGAAGTAGGACGGGCGAATATCGCTTAGTCCTTTTTATATGCGCAAATTTAGCGCAACAAAAACTAACAATATCGGAGGAATAACTTATATGAAAACGACAAACGAAATGAAAATGCTTTTACCTTTAGACATCCAATTCTTCGCAATCAATTCTACATTAATTGTAGGTAAACGCGAGGACGTAACGGAAAACCTATTACTTTTATCTCCACAAGAAGCACCAATGCTTGACTTAGTAGGATTTGGCGAAGCTACTACTCAAGACGAAATCGTATGGTTCGAAGATGAAACTTATGCTACTAAAACGACTGCATCTGCAGAAGCGTTAGCAGCAGCGACAACTTTAGCAGTTGCTGACGGATCAATTTTCGAAGCTAATACAGTAGTAAAAGCTGGCGAAGAATTATTAAAAGTTACAGCAGTGAATGGAAATAACTTAACTGTTGAACGTGGTTATGCGGGTACAACTGCAGCAACTATCGCTTCGGGAGCTAAAGTAGAGTTCCAATTCGTGGAGGGCGTTGAAGGCGCAAACGCTCGTCAAGCTCGCTTCAAAGCACGTACTCGCCACTCTAACGTAACTCAAATCTTTGACGGTACTATCACTATCACAGGTACTGCTGCGGCGGTATCTCAACACGGTATCGATGATTTATACGCTTACGAAAAAGCAAAGAAAGAGAAAGAATTAGCGCTTCAATTAGAAAAAGCTGTAATCAACGGTGTAAAATACACATCTCCAAACGGCTTAGTTCGTCAAATGGGTGGTATCCGTCAATTCATTCAAACTAATGTATTAAACGGAAGTGCTGTTGACGTTAGTACAGAAATCTTAAACGACGCATTCCAAGCAATTGCAGAAGCTACGGGTCAAAACGTTGGAGCGGGTTACAAAATCATCGTATCACCAAAACAAAAACGCGCTATCTCTCGTATGGATGCTGACAAAATCAACCTTACTCGCCAAGATAACGGACGTGGTCAAGTTGTTGACTACTTCGTAGGTGACTTCGGTGAGTCTGAAATTGTAGTTAATCCGAACTTAGAAGCAGACGAAATTTTCATCGTTGACATTGATCGCGTGAAAATCCGTCCACTACAAACTCGTCAATTCACGCACGAATACCTAGGAAAAACTTCTGACGCATTCTCCGGAACTATCGTAGGTGAATACACACTAGAGTTCCATGAGGAGAAAGCTCATGCGCGTATTAAAAACCTTAAAAAGTAATTTAACGTTATTTTAACGCAGAATAGACTCGGAAGTCATGAGCCGAATCGAACGCCGTACTACGCCTAGTGCGGCTTTTTGCGTTGCTATAAATTAGGCGGAAACCATAAAGGCGGTGGTTGTATGACAAAACTATACAAGGAAAAAGATTGGTTATGTACGGAGTACGTTACAAAGGATAAGTCAGCAGAGACAATCGCAAAAGAGTGCGGAGTAAGTAGTCAGACCATATTAAACTGGCTCCTTAAATTTGACATAGCACGTCGTGACACAGGGCAACGTAGTGTAGGAAAGAAAAAGAAATTACATCCTACAACTTGTTTAAATTGTTCTGTTCAGTTTTTTGTAGATATGCCATGCAAAGCGGACCCGACTAATAAACGTAAGTTCGTAAGAGCTTGTTCAAAAGAATGTACTAGCGCATTGAAGGCTAAGACACTGAAACGCAGTCACGAAAGAGGCTTAATGAAACGAGAAGTCGGCAATCGAAGGTCGCTCGATAGAGATATACTTATTCAACTGATTTGCTACGAACATAAGTATTTAGGAGAAGTAGCGAAAGAGTTAGGAGCTAAAAGCACCACATTAGCTCGCGAAATTAAGCGACTCGGCGTCCCTACTAACGAGTTTTATCGTATTTGCCCGCAATGTGACGAGCATTTTACGTGCACCATGCGTTGTCAAGTGGACTCTACGAGCAACAAGTTTAAAAAGTTCTGCTCACACGCTTGTTTCTTAAAGAGTCGAAGTAAAACGGATACATGGATTGAACGCGTGACAGCCAACTTCCTAAACGATACCCAAGTAGAATTTATTCCGCAGTACAGCATTGGTCGTATGACAGCCGATTTTTATATTCCGTCGATTAACTTAGTTATAGAAACAAACGGTGATTTTTGGCACGCTAATCCGTCCATTTACGCCGATATAGAATCGTTACACCCAATACAACGTCGAGCAATCGAAAAGGACGCGCGTAAAATGCGCCAACTTCGAGATAAAGGCTACGACGTTTTTATATTGTGGGAAAACGATTTGAAAACGAAGCAAGACGAAGTATTAAGCGGACTTCTTTCGTATGTTCGCGGTAAGGAGGCAGCATAAATGGCGAAATTCACTTCGCACTATCAAGCACTTGGCTTTTACGCCAACGGCCAATTAAAACGATTTAGCAACGGTCAGTACGTAACAGAAGATAAAGATGAAATCGTCGTATTAAGCGGTATGGCTGACGTAGAAGTTGTAGTTGAAGAACAGAAAACGGAGGCAAAGCCGGCACCAAAAGCGCCAGCACGTAAAGCCTCCGCAAAATAACGGGAGGCGATTGCGTGGACTGGAACTTGGCGGAAGCAACCGAATATATACGTTTAAATGCGGTCGATAACGAGGATTTCTTAGCGGGTGATAGTGTAAGTCAAACTCGCTTCTTAAACGTCTCTCAGCGCACTTTAGCAAGGCGTTTTAAAGGCGCAATTATTCCCGTTGAGGCTACGTATTTATTTGCAGCAGTATTAAACGCAAATTATAACGATACGACGATCATGGCGCAGAGAGGAGTCGCGGGGTTTAGTCTCGATGGCATCTCGTTCACGTTTAAAGATTGGGCGTTAAAGGACTTATCGGAGTTTATACCGGACGAAGTCGAGGACATGATTAACGAAGCAAATCCGGACTTAGACGGAGGCAACGGTCGAGTAAAGTGGGTGACGCTATAATGCCGTTAATACCACTGAAACAAACGGTTACGGTGCGGAGTTTTTCGGATGGAAATGACGACGGTTGGGGAACGGGTGGCTACGGCGAGCCTATCGAATACAAGGTTCGAGCAAGCGAAACTATCGAAAGAGTAAAGAATCAATTCGGCGAGGAAGTTGTCGCAAGTGTCAAGCTGACATTCGATAAGTACCCAGCAATCGGATATGACGACGAAATCACGTACACAAACGAAAATGGCGTAACCATTCAACGGAAGCCACTCTCGATAAAGCCGACACGTATGATAAACGGAAAAGCAACGCTTACGGCAATCTACTTATAAAGGAGGACGCTCATGGCGGACATAGTCGGAGAAATTAATACAATTGGCGACTTACTGGCGAACGTTGGCGTCTCTCGCTTTTATAAGCAAGATTTGCCGACGAAGTACGTCGCAAATACGATTGGCATACGATGGCAAGGCGAGAACGATGATGATACTTTTTCGCAATCTGCTTACGGAATCGACCGTATTTATCAAGTAGTATATTTCGGTTCGAACGAAATCGATTGCATAACGAAAATACAGAAAGTTCGCTCGGCATTGAAAGCGGACAAAAAGGTGAAATTGCGAGGCATTGACGACTATATGACGTTGGTGTCTTTTAATTTTGCACCGCCATTTAAGACGGACACGGACGGCGTTTACGCAGTTTCGGGCGTGTTAATGGTGAAGGTTTACGAGGTACGACCTCAAGAAGCATATCCGAAGATGTCCGAAGTATCAACGGCACTTTACACAGAGAAAGGCGTCGCGACTTGGTCGGATGTCGAAGTGAATCCAGTTGAGTATTCGGCTTTGGATACTGCTGAATGGTCGGACGTGCGCGCAACACTCGCAAAAGTTGCGAAGGAAGAAAACGAAAATGGAGGCGGTAATTAATGGGAAACGGTGGACAATGGAGTGCATCCGGCTTGCCGGTACGTCCGGGTTTATACATCAACTTTAGAGATGCGGCTCTTGCTGCGATTGCTGGCGGAGGCACGGGCACGGTAGCTATGCCTATCTTTACGTATACGGGCGGTACGGCTACAGCAGGCAAATTCTATACGGTTGAATCCGTATCAGACGGTATTGCTCTAGTAGGTAGCGCAAATGCAACGCCTATTACACGCGTATTAGAGGGCGGAGCAAAAGAGGTACTAGTTTACGCAGTGCCAGCGAAAGGCGAAGGCACAGAAACGGATCAATACGCAAATATGCGAGACGCTTTCTCAGTGCAGGACTTCAACGTATTTGTGTATCCGACGGTTGTTACTGACGCAGAACAAACGGCTACTAAAGCGTGGGTTGCGAATAATCGTACGGAAGGTAAGCACTTCTTATACGTGGCAGGCGGAGACACGGAAGATGACGCAGATATCGAATTAGGGAACGCTCGAAGCGTGCTATTAAAAGACGAATATATCGTCAACTTAGTAACTGGCGTCGTACTCGCGGACGGCACGGAATTGCAGTCAGCAGACTATGCGCCTTATATCGCGGGCTTAATCGCGGGCACTCCGATTAATAAGTCGATTACTTATAAGGAATTGCCTGTTGCTGACGTTACGTTACGTCTGAAAAACTCGCAAGTTGAGGACGCATTAACTAGCGGATCATTAGTAATCATTAAGGATGGCAACAAAGTCCGTATCGAGCAAGGAATTACAACGGATTCAGACGAATCAGCTCGCGGTAAAATCCGTAAGACTCGCGCTAAACAGAAAGTAGCTACGGACATTCCTGCAGCAGCTCGCGATAACTATATCGGTAAAATCGACAATAATCCAGCTGGCCAAGCGTCTCTAATCGCTGCAATTAAAGCGTACCTAGAAACGCTAGAGAACGACAACGTAATTATGGAACCGGAAGTAGCATTAGACGGACTGCGTCCAAGCGTGGGCGATAGCGTATTCTTATCGGTTGAGTATACGGAAGTCGACAGCATGGAGCGTATCTTCTTAACGATTACGGTTTAATTTAACGCAAAAATGACGGAGGGTGAAAATAGATGGCAATGAAATCGACTGAAACAGTCAGCGGTACGTTCGGGAAATTATACGAGAACGGCGAATGGCTAATGAACGTATATGGCGTTGAGTTAGGCGGAGAAATCAACTATGAGGACGTTAAACGCTCCGGTACTCGCGCTAAAGGGAAAAAGGCGCTTGATTACGACTTAACTGGAACTATCAAATCGTACCACGTAAATAACAACTTTATTAAACGTATTGCGCAAATCTTAGATGACAAAAAAGGCGCGTTCGTAACGGAATTAATCGTAGAGGTTGCTGATCCGGAAAATCCGGCAATGGCAGGCGAGAAGATTCGCGTTAAGAACGTTCAATTTACGAATTTACCGGTGCTAAGTTACGAGCACGGCTCATTAGTAGAGCAAGAATTGCAGTTTGTATACGAAGGATTCGAATATATCGCAGTTTAATTAACGTAATATCGACGCGAGGGCTTCGGCCTTTTGCGTCTCTAAATTTGAAAACAAACTCATATAACGGAGGTTTTTATAAATGGACGCATTACAAGCATTATTAGGTACGAAGCCGGTCGCGGAGATTACTGAGGATATCGCTATTAAGCGATTAAATACGAATTTTACGATTAAGGCACTTTCGGGAGATGATATCGACGCTATCCGTGAGCAAGCGACGAAAGTAGTTCCGGTCGGCAAAAAGAAAGAGTTGCAAGTTGACGAGAAAGAAGTCGCTCGACTATTAGTTGCAAAAGCGGTAGTAAGTCCGGATTTCAACGACACTGATTTAAAGAAACATTACGGAGCAGTAGACGCTAGCGATTGCGTACAAAAAGCGCTGTTAGCTGGCGAAATCGCTAAATTACAAGGCGCTATTTTCGAATTGTCCGGATTCGGAGACGAGGACGAAGCGGTAGAAGAAGTAAAAAACTAATACTCGCGGGCGGTGAAGCGCTAATACTGCACCGCATCTTCCAAGCGCACCACATCCCGCCGGACGAAGTTTATGCGAAAGAT
>Ga0182744_1002014_pt1 | contig 17235 bp, 16 predicted proteins | sample eDN3rd30CKraftMG_FD_128525 | JGI IMG/M metagenome (GOLD analysis project Ga0182744, IMG submission 128525) | Enriched Miracle-Growth compost microbial communities from Emeryville, California, USA - eDNA 3rd pass 30_C Kraft MG (version 2) (version 2) ...
GCAACCGCTTCAGCAACCGTCCGATCCTCTGCGCCGATGAGGTCGACGATCTCTTGCGGCGATGCGAGATCGATGGCGGCGGTGCGCGGATTCCGGCGCTCGGTTAGCCGAGGGTCGAGAAACGAGGTGGTCACAGCAGGTGCAATTGGGAGTGATTCGGAGGGACGCCGGCTTCTGCCGGCCGCTCCGGCAAGGTATTGGGGGTGTGGTCTTACTGCAAGGAAGCAGCTTCGAGGAAACAGGACACAGGAAACAGGCAACAGGAACTGCACACCCAAGTGGACCGGTGTGCAGTTCCTGTTGCCTGTTTCCTGTGTCCTGTTTCCTTGTAGTCCTACTGTATCGCCGCCGCTTCCGTGAGCTTCACCTGGATGTTGCCGCCAGTGGGGACGCAGCCTTCGTAGTTCGCGGTGCCCATGGCGACGGCGGTGCCGGCAGCGGCGCCTGTAGCGGCACCGATCACGGTGGACTTGGTGTTCTTGCCGATCACCTGGCCGAGGATCGCGCCGACTACCGCGCCGCCAACCACCTTCTTGGCGTCGTTGCCGGTGCTGGAGTTACGCACCTTCTCGACGTCCACGTGCTCGATCGCGGCGTTCACGGGGTAGGTCTTCCCGTTCCACGATAGGCTCAGCACGTTGAACACCATCTGGATGTCGTCTGTGGCGTTCTCGCTGCGCTTCATGTCGGCGATCTGGATCACCGCCTTGGCGCCCGCCGGAATCACCGCGCCGTTCGAACCCGTTACCGGATTCGTAACGGTGGCCGTGAAGCGGTCGCCGGCCTTGTTGGTGTTGGTGCACACCCGATCGTTCGACGTCATACCGATCTCGCTGCCGACCGGCACGCTCGCGAGCGCGGCTTCGCTTCCCGCAGCGCTGGTCGAGGCCGTGTTGCCGGAGGGCGTGGTGGTAGTGGTCGGACTGGTGCTCGGCTTCGGCGTCGAGGGGCGCGGCTTGGTGGCCGCCGGCTTCGGCGCCGGCGCAGCGGGAGCCGGCTCGCTGGCCGGCGGGTTCGCGGGCACGTCGGAGAGCGCGGGCGAGGCCGCGCTGTCGGCGTTGGCCAGCGCAAGATCGCGCGAGAGGCTGCTGTCCTGCGCCATCGAGTTGTCATTACCGCGGTCGGAGCATGCGCCGACCACCAGGACGAGCGAAAGGGCCAGCGGAGCCAGAGTGCGGATGGTGCTTGACATGTCGAAATCTCCAGGAGTGGTCTCGAGTCGGCGCTGTGGTGTAAGAGTTCCGATGACTGCGGCACGACGCGGGCCGGTGGGCCCATCGGGCAACGTCTCCAGGCCATGGGAAAAAGCAATCCACATGCCATGTGAGCCGCCACTCGAGGCCACCATCCGAATCCGCGCGGGCCGCAACAACCTCATACACTCGGACCGAAATTCGTTCTACGCTAGGACGACCGTCCACCTCTGGAAGTGACCTGAATCACACCCCCATGATGTCATCCGCACACGTTGGCGCAGGCTCCACTTCGCGGCTACTATAACCCGTATGCCCCGCACCCTCGACGACGAGATGGCCACGGAACAGCGCCTGAGCGCGCTCCAGGAACAGAACCTCCAGCTCGCGCGCACCATCGCCGAGCTTCGCAACCAGGACGCGCTCAAGACGCAGTTTCTGTCCAACATCTCCCACGATCTGCGTACTCCGCTGACGGCGATCATCACGCACGCCGAGATCCTTCGCGACGGCATCCTCGGTTCGCTGGACGAGCGCCAGTCCGAGAGCATCTCGAGCATCATCAGCGGCGGTCGACAGTTGCTCGGAATGGTGAACGAGATTCTCACCTACGCGCGCGGCGAGGCGAACCAGCTCTCGCTCTCCCGCTCCGAGATCACCATCGAATCCGTCATCGAGCAGGTGTCCGCCATGAGCGAGTCGCTGATCGCCAGGAAGGGACATTCGCTCTCCGTCGACATCGAGCCCGGCCTCCCACCCATCGCCGCCGACCGCGACAAGATCACCCACGTGATCGCCAATCTCCTCGGCAACGCGATCGACTTCACACCTCCGGGAGGCCGCGTCTGGATCGCCGCGCGGATGGCGCCGGAGTCGGAGAACGGACAAGCGATTCTCATAGAGGTCGGCGACACGGGAATCGGAATCGCACCCGAGCACTTCGACCTGGTCTTCCGCGAGTTCGCGCAGGTGGATGCTTCCGCATCGCGCAGCCACCACGGAACGGGACTCGGACTCGCCATCGCGCACAAGTTCGTCGAGCTGCACGGCGGACGGATCTGGCTCGAGAGCAGCGTCGGTGTCGGGAGCCGATTCTATTTCACGATCCCGGTCCGATCCGCGGCTTGACCACGGAACCCGGGAGCGTTCGCGTACTGCTGGTGGAAGACAGTACGCTGGTCGTCGATGCGCTGCGGCTCCTCCTCGAGGAAACGGGGCACGAGGTGAGCGCCGCCTTCACTGTGCGGCAGGCGGTCGAGCTGGCGCGCGCGGAGCGTCCCGACGTCATTCTGCTCGATCTCACGCTGGGTCGCGAAAACGGCCTTGATGTCCTGGCCGAGCTCGCACGCACCGGGAGCATGCCGCCTGTTGCCGTCGCCCTCACCGGTCACGACGATCCCCAGAGCCACGAGCGCTGCATCGCGGCGGGATGTCGCGACGTCCTCACGAAGCCGATCCGCCCGCTGGAGCTGCCCCGGCTCATCCGCGACTGGCTTGCCGAAGCCGGCGGTGCCCGCGAGTCTTCGTCTTCAGATCCTGCTGCGTAGCACCGCCGGCGTGAGTGCCTGGAGGTACGACGCCAGCAGCGTGAAATAGTTGGTGACCAGGAGGAGCCCGATCACTATGAGCAGCACGCCTCCTATCCGGTTCACCCAGATCATGGCCGAGCGGAAGCGCGCGAACGCCGCGAGGAAGTGATCGATGGCCAGCGCCGCCGCCACGAATGGAACCGCAAGCCCGAGCGAGTACATCCCCAACAGCACGAGCCCGCGGCCGAGATCCGCGGTGCTCGATGTGTAGATGAGGATCGAGCCGAGGATGGGACCGATGCACGGCGTCCAGCCGGCTCCGAAGGCCACGCCCACGAGCACGGTGCCGAGGTACCCCACCGGCTTGTTCGCGAAGTGAACGCGGCGCTCCTGCGCGAATGCGCGTATGTTGAACGCGCCGAGCAGGTAGAGGCCGAAGATGATGATCAGCACCCCACCGATCCGCGAGATCCAGCCGCGCGCAGCGATCAGCACCCGGCCCAGCACGCTGGCGGTGGCGCCGAAGGCGAGGAAGATTATGGTGAAGCCGACGATGAAAAGCAGCGAGTGGATGAGCGCGGTGCGGCGCGAGCTCTGCACCTCCTCCAGGCTCATCCCCGTTATGAACGTCACGTAGCTGGGTATGAGCGGCAGCACGCAGGGCGAGAGGAAGCTCAGGATGCCCGCGGAGAACGCGATCAGTAATCCCAATGAGGCGGTGCCTTCCATACCAGCAGCTCCTTCGATAGAACGGCGCGCGCGGCCGCGCATGGGGCCGCTCCTTCGGTGGTACTACTCGATCAAGTATCACGCATTCCGTCGTGAGCGCCGGGCGCGCGACGGGAAGCGCGGGCTGGTCGCACTGCAGATCGACGCACTGGCATACGCCGACCTGCGACGCGCTCTCCGGCTGGGCTACTGCCCCACCCTCGAACGTCTGCTGCGCGATCGGAAGTTCCACATCCGCCGCTGGTTCAGCGGACTCCCCTCCGCCACGCCTTACTGCCAGGCGGGAATCTTCCACGGGGAAAACGGTGGCATTCCGGCGTTCCGCTTCTACGACAAGGAGGCGAGACGCGTGATCACCTGCAATGCCCCGCACGGCGTACAATATATTCGCGATCGCATCCACGCGCCCGGCGCGCTGGCGGGCGGCTCGAGCTACGTGAACCTCCTCGACGGCGACGCGCAGACCGTGGCGTTCACCGTTGCGACGCGCGACAGGACTTCCGTGTACCGTCGCCTCGGCGGGACGCGTATGGCACTGCTCATCGTGCTGCACCCGGTGCGTGTCGCGCGCATGGTGTTCCAGTCGGCGTGGGAGTGGCTGCGCGAAGAGTGGGAGCGCGCCGTCGCGCAGCTTCGCGGCCAGGCGACGCACGCCGAAGGGATCTTTCCGTTCGTGCGCATCTTCAGCAACGTGATCGTGCGCGAACTGCAGACGATCGCCATCACGCTCGACGTCTACCTGGGCGTGCCGATCATCTACAGCACCTACATGCAGTATGACGAGCTCGCGCACCACTTCGGACCCTCGAGCCGCCAGGCGCTCGGCGATCTGAAAAGGACGGACGCGCGCATCGCGGAGATCGAGCGGATGATACGCGCTACCAACGCGCGCGGGTACGATCTGGTGATCCTCTCCGACCATGGAATGACGCCGGCGGCGAGCTACAGGGTGCGCTTCGGCGAATCGCTCGGAGCCACGGTGCGGCGACTGCTGCGCGATGCATCCACCGCCGGCGCGGAACCGGTGGTGCTCGACAGCTCCGCCGAAGACAGCGAGTACTCCGATGTGAGCGCACAGATCGTCGAGACGGTAACACACGTCGCGGATCGGAGGCACCGCCGGCTGCGTCGGGTTCTCAGGGCGACGCGCGACTGGGTTCGCAGCCACTACGGTCTCCGGGAGATCATCTTCCCCGAGAAGTATTTTGTGGATCAGACCCACGAGGTAGTGGTGACGTACAGCTCGTGCCTGGCGCTGATCTACTTCGCTCAACGGCCCGAGCGCCTGCACCTGAACGACATCCTCGGCGAGCCGCAGAGTGCAGCGTTGTACGCGGCACTCCTGAAGCACCCCGGAATCGGACTAGTAGCCGCGAAGGCGGATGGCCGTGTGCACCTGCGCAGCCGCGAAGGCAGTGCGCTCATCGAAGATGGAGCGCTTCGCGTCGTGGACGGCGAGAATCCGCTGGAACCGTACGGCACGGCGCCGTACGTCATCCGTGCGGTGCGCGATCTGGTCGACCAGCCCAACGCGGGCGATCTGGTGCTCTTCGGAGCGTACGATGGCTACGAGATCGTGTCGTTCGACGACCAGGTCGGCGCCCACGGAAGCGCCGGCGGCGATCAGGTGTGGCCGTTCATCATCACGCCGCCGGAGCTGGATCTGAGCCGCGTGGTTCTGGAGAATGCGCGGGATATCCACTCGGCGGTGTTGTGTCACTACGCGGAGTGCGCGTCCAGCGTACACCCTGGATGATACTGCCGGCGTAGATGATCACGCCCGTGAGCCAGATCAGCCTCGCGATCCGCATGTCGAGCTGCAGCCATCCCAGGCGGCCCAGCATGTAAGCCCAATCGTGCTCACCGCCTCCCACGAGAGGAAGCGCCTGCGAGCGTGCATCCGCCGCGTACACGGAAACGTTCCAGAGGTTCTGCGCGAGCCACCACGCGGGCACCGTAGCGGCGTGGCGATCGCCCTGATGCCAGAAGTAGCCGGCGAAGATGGTTGGCATGATCAACTGCGCGAGCGTACCGCCCGCGAAGCCGACGAACTCGCCGAATGGAGCGAAGAAGACGTGGCCGGCTTCGTGGATCGCGAGATCGACCGCATCGAGGAAACCACCGGCCCCGGGGTGCGCCAGGCAGGCGGCCCCGTAGATACCGAGGAAGATCGTCAGGAAGAGTCTGGAGCGCGGTGGCATACTCCAATGACGATCCCGGGCCGACGGGGTCAGGCACTCAATCGTAGAGGTCCAGGCAGCATGGCTGCCTGGACCTCTACGATTGAGTGCCTGACCCCGTCGGCCCCGTCGGCCTAGCCGCGCGGGCGGTCCACCCTCGTCGCGCCCTTCGCCTGACAATCGGAGCAGATGCCGTAGATCACGAGGCGGTGGCTGTTCGTGACGAAACCGTGAGCCTCGGCGAGCAGCGTGGACATCCGGTCGAGACGCTCATCCTGAAATTCCACGACGCGCCCGCACACGGTACAGAGGAGGTGTTCGTGCTGCGGCATCCCGCGCGAGCTCTCGTAGCGCTTGAAACCCTCGCCGAAGTCGCGCTCCACCACGAGTCCGCTCTTCACCAGAACCTCGAGCGTTCTGTAGACGGTGGCCGTGCCCACGCTGATCCCTTCCGCACGCAACGCCTGCTCGATTTCATCCGCGCTGAAGTGCCGATCGCGCAGGAGCAGAACCTCGGCTACCGCGAGCCGCTGCGGCGTTACGGGGAGGTTGTGCTCCCGCAAGTACGAGCGGAATTCGTCGATCACCGAGCCGCGCTCCACGGCTCATCGCTGAGCGCGGCGCGGAAATCGTCGCCACTTATTCGTTCCGGACCTTCCACGCTCCAGCCGCCCGCTCGCTCGTGCACACCGCGCACTACTTCGTCCACGGTGGCCGACGGCGCTTCCGCCTCCTCCACCACCGCGACTTCCCACTTGCCGCGATCGGGCCCCTTGAGCTGCAGGCGGTAGTGCGCGCGCAGTACAGTGAAGCGGTGAGGTAAAGCGGGCTCGGAGGCGTCGGCCTCGAGCTCGATGCGCAGAGTCAGCACCGCCACTCCACTCTCGCGGCCGCCCTGGCGGATCGCGGGGAAGAGATGTACCTCATCCACCCGCTCCACATCGATGCGTTCGGCGATCGCGCGGAAGAACCGCTCGCGCCCGTCGACGTTCACGATACCACGGCCAGTCTACGAGCGCCCGCGCCCCTAAAGTCCACCATGATCGCGAAGTCGCTGCACATGAATGCGTTCACGACGGAAAAGTAGGCTGATCGGAACTCCGGGGGAAGCGATGGGGGAGGGGCGGTACTGCAGGAAGCAGACGGCAGAAAGCAGACAGCAGGTACTGTTTCCCGTTTCCTGTGCCCTGTTTCCTTCGTGGCAGTTCCTGCTTTCTGCTTTCTGGCCCTCACAGCACCGACACCGGATCCCGGTCGAACGCTATGCGAAGCTCGTGCGCGGCGGGGATCGGGAAGCGCTCCATGAAATAGCGCGCGACGCGCTCGAGCGGCGTGGGGCGGCGCGACTTCAGGAAGAGGTGCCAGCGCCAGCGCCGCTTGATCCGGTCGATCGGGCACGGTGCGGGTCCAACGACCCACACGTCTTCGATCCCCTGCGAAGCGAGGAGTTTCCGGAGCCACTCGGCGGCGGCGAGAGCGAGTTCGGCCGTCGGAGTTTCCGCTGTGCCGCTGAAGATCACGTTCGCCAGACGGATCGCCGGTGGATACGGCGGGTCGTCGCGCGACGGCAGCTCCGCCGCAACGAACGAGTGATAGTCGTGTGTGAGTGCGCAACGCACCGCGTGATGATCCGGGACGCGCGTCTGGATGTAGACTTCCCCGCCCTTCGGACCGCGCCCCGCGCGCCCCGCCACCTGGCTTAGGAGCTGGAAGCTCCGCTCCGAAGCACGGAAGTCTGGCATGTTGATGCCGACGTCCGCGTCTATCACGCCCACGAGGGTGACGTTCGGGAAGTCGAGCCCCTTCGCGATCATCTGCGTGCCGAGGAGAATCTCGATCTCGCCGCTCGCAACTCGATCGAGTATCTCGGCGTGCGCCCACTTGCCGCTCGTGGTATCCACGTCCATGCGCGCGATGCGCGCATACGGGTAGCGCTCCGAGAGTAGCCGCTCCACCTGCTGCGTCCCCAGCCCGCGCTGCCGTACAGTGCGTCCGCCGCAGCGCGCACAAACGTGCGCCGCCGGCTCCTCGTGCAGGCAGTAGTGACACACGAGTCGCTCGGGACTGGTGTGGTAGGTGAGGCTGATGCTGCAGTTCGGGCAGGCTCGCACGTCTCCGCAATCCTCGCACTGCACGAAGGAGGCGTAGCCGCGTCGATTCAGCAGGAGGATGCTCTGCTCGCCGCGCTGCATCCTCTCGCCGAGCGCAGCCTCGAGCGGCTCGCTGAACACGCGTCTGAACGCGGCGTGCGTCGCACGCTCGCCGCCCTCGGGGAGCGCGGCGCGCGAGCTTCTGTCCAGTACGCGGAGGTCCACCACTTCCACGGCCGGCAGCTTGCCGGCACCGACCCGGCCGGGGAGGGTGAGCAGGGTGAACTTCCCGCTCCTGGCGTTATGCCAGCTCTCCAGACTCGGCGTGGCGCTCCCGAGCACCACCACCGCCCCTTCACGCTGCGCTCGCACCACCGCCACTTCCCTCGCGTGGTAGCGCGGCGTCTCGCCGTTCTTGTAGCTGCTCTCGTGCTCCTCGTCCACGATGATCGCACCGAGGTCACGGAGCGGAGCGAAGATGGCGGAGCGTGCGCCGACCGCGATCCGCTTCTCGCCGCGCTGCAGCGCGAGCCACGCGTCGTAGCGCTCGCCATCACTGAGCGCGGAGTGCAACACGGCCACCCGATCGCCGAACACGGCGCGGAAGCGATCCACCGTCTGCGGCGTGAGCGCGATCTCGGGAACCAGCACGATCGCCGTCTGTCCGCGTCGATCCACCACTTCACGCAGCAGCTCGATGTACACCATGGTCTTCCCGCTCCCAGTCACGCCGTGCAGCAGGAAGACATCGCCGCCGGCCGCCGCCGAGAGCGCGTCGATGGCCGTGCGCTGAGCGGAAGTGGGGTCGTGCGAATCGGGCTTCGCGGCCGGGCGCGCCGCGAACGGGTCGCGCGCCACCACCTCGTGGTCGATGCGGATCGCACCGCGCGCGGCGAGCTTGCGGATCACATCGTTCGTGAAACCGAGCTGGTCGACCAGATGGCTTACCGCGGAGCGGCCGCCCAGGCTCTCCAGCACCTCGTACAGCTCGCGCTGGCGCTTCGCGCGCGCGAAGAGCGTGTCACGCTCCTGCAGCGATGGAAGCTCCTTCACCAGCACCGCCACGCGTCTGGTCTTCGGAACCGGACGCGGCGCCGCCACGCCGGTGAGGAGCGCGGGGAGCACGCTCCGCACCACCAGACCGATCGGCACCACGTAGTACTCGGAGATCCAGCGACACAGATCGAGCATCGCCTGATCGAGCGCGGGAGCCGGATCGGGCACATCGATGATGGCGCGCGGCGACTTCACCCCTTCGCCGTCGCTCGGCCCGAGGCAGATCCCTATCGCCTTCGCGCGACGCAGGGGAACCACGACGCGCGATCCGGGCAGGAGCGGGTTGCCCGGCTCCTCCCGTACCGCGTATGTGAAGGTCTGATGGAGCGGGAGCGGGAGCGCGACCTCTACGAGCCGCTCCGCACTCATCCCTTCTCTACACCGAGGCCCGGCCCGGTCGGGATGAAGATCTTGCCGTCGTCGATGTTCGCGCCCTTGTACGGATCATCAGCCAGGAGCGCGGAACCATCGAGGTCGGCGTAGTCGAGGAGCGGCGAGATGTGCGCGGCGGCGCTGATTCCCAGGCTCGTCTCGATCATGCATCCCATCATCACGAGCATCCCGTGCGCGCGTGCGGTGGAAACCATCTTCTGCGCCTCGCGCAGGCCGCCGCACTTGGAGAGCTTGATGTTGATCCCGTCCACCGCTCCCTCGAGCTTCGGAATGTCGCTCGCCACGAGACAAGACTCGTCGGCGATGATGGGGAGCGGCGACCGCTCGCGTACGAAGCGAAGCCCCTCGACATCGTGCGGCGGAAGCGGCTGCTCCACGAACTCGATGTCGTAGTCCATCAGCCGCTCGATGGTCCGAACGGCGAGCTTCGGATTCCAGGCGGCGTTCGCATCCACGCGAAGAATCTTGTCGGGCGCCTCTTCGCGGATGACGCGCACTATCTCCTCATCGCGATCGGTACCGAGCTTCACCTTGAGGATCGGATACTGCTCCGCCTCCTTCACCTTCTGACGCAGTTCCGTCTCGCTTCCGATGCCGATCGTGAAGCTCGAGAGCGGAGCGCTCTTCGGATCGAGACCCCACATCTTGTAGAGCGGAACGCCGAGCCGCTTCGCGGCGAGATCGTGCAGCGCCGCGCTCACCGCGCTGCGTGCCGAACCGTTGAAGCGAACCACGCGCGCGAGCTCCGCCTCGATGGTCTCCAGCGACCATGGATCGGCGCGCTCGAGCACCGGAGCGAGCTGGCCGAGAATCGCCACCACGGTGTCAGCGGTCTCGCCGTAGAAACGGCTCGGCGCCGCTTCGCCCCAACCCGAAGCGCCGTCGGAATCGGTGACGCGGACCGTGACGAGGCGCCACTCGCTGGCACCGCCGCGCGCGATGGTGAACGCGTGCTTCGTATGTACGGCTATGATCTCGTGTGTGAGTTTCATTGTGAGGTCGGAGTGATGCCGAGTCGGCGAGCGATGCGCGCCGCCCGATGCTCGTCCGGGCCGCGCGTGGAACCGAGAAAATCTATCATCGCGTCGGCAAGCTCGTTGCCCCGCTGGTATCGCTCGGCGGGGTTCTTCGCCAGACACTTCATCGTGACCGCGGCCAGCGCGGGCGGGGTGCGCGAGTCCACCACGTCGGGCGAGGCGGCCGTCTCGTGCACGTGCTTGTAGCCGATGGAGTACGAGTCGGCGCCGTCGAACGGGGGGAAGCCCACCAGCATCTCGTAGAGCATCACGCCGAGGGCGTAGATGTCGCTCCGCCCGTCGACCAGCTTCCCCATCGCCTGCTCGGGAGACATGTAATGCGGCGTCCCCATGGCCCGGCCGGTGGCCGTGAGGCGGTTGTGGAAGCGCGCGGTGGCTATCCCGAAATCCGTGATGAGCGCGTTCCCATCCTCGTCGAAGAGGATGTTGTCCGGCTTCACGTCGCGGTGAACCACGCCGTGGCGATGCGCATGGTCGAGCGCCACGGCGATCTGCGCGGTTATGGCGCACGCCAGCTCCGGCGCGATGGTGCCGCCCTTCACTATCATGTCCGCCAGCGAGCCGCCGGACATGTACGGCATCACGAGGTACACGGTGGACTCGATGTCGCCGTAGTCCAGGATGGGGCAGATGTACGGGTGGACGAGCTGCGCCGCCGCCTCCGCCTCGCGGCGAAAGCGCTCGCGCATCTCCGCATCGCGCGCGAGGTGCGGGAGCAGCACCTTCATCACCACTGGCCGTCCGAGTCGCGCGTGCCGCGCGGCGTAGACGCTCGCCATCCCGCCAGTGGCGAGGCGCCGGTAGACGCGGTAGTGCCATCCCGCGCTCCGCCTGAGCATGTCGATCTCCTCGTCGGGGCGCTCGCGCGGCGCGTCCGCCAGCTCGGGGAGCTCGGACGCACAGCGCGTGCACGTCACGCTGGCGTTCCTGTTCCAGGTGCCGCAGTCGGGACAGAACATGTATTCAGGAGCCGAAGTCCATGCGGACGAAGTCGTACGGGGGCCAGGGTCCGGTCTTGACGAAGCGGAGCTCGGGACGACCGAGCGCCTGCGAACGCACGAGCTCCGCAAACTCCGTCCAGCGGGCCTGCTCGATGAGGAACGCGCCGCTCAGTATCGTCGAGTGAGCGTCGGGCGAGAGCGGGAGCGCGGCCACGGAATCGCGACGCAGTGCCCGGAAGCACTCGGCGGTCGCTGCGCGGGCCAGTCCCACATCTTCCTCCGAGAGCGACTCCTCAGCGCCGCGCGGGGAAACATGCACGCGCGCCTCGCAGCGGCCGGCCACGAAGTGGATCCCCTCGTTGAGCGCGATGTAGTTCTGCTCCATCCACCTGCGAACGCGCTCCACTCCGCGGAAGACCGTTCCCACGGGCGCCGGGAGCACCGCGCCATAGCGGAACGCGCGCTCCACCACCGTCCTGTGGTGGCCGACGTCGCTCTGCACGCTCGCCGCGTGGCTGAACTGCGCCGGCTCGACCAGTGCTCCGATGTCGCGAAAGCGCAGAACGCTCACACCGGCCGGAAGCCGGCCGGCCCGGCTCCCGTTGCCCCGGGTGAGCAGCGCCACGCCGTACAGCCGGCAGCCATTCAGCTTTCCTTCTCGTGCGGCCACTTGACGCCCTTGATGAGCTGCAGGCCGATCGTGCGCTCCTTCGAAAGCTCGCGGATGAGCGTGGTCTCGCGCTCCACCGCGCTGCGTGCTGCACCGAAGCCCCACCGGCGCCACGCACGCCCGATGATCTGCGCCTTCTGGCGCAGGTTGAACCTGGGCGTCTCGCCGTTGCTCTCCGAGCCCGACGCCGCGCGTCCGCCCGGTGAACCGGAGGTCCAGTCCTGAACCTGAAGCTCGACCACTCCCGCGTCGCGCAGCATCTGCTTCCAGCGTACCAGCAGGAATGGCTGGAGGCCGAGTCGTTCGACGATGAGGTCGCGCGAATCGGAAGGGATCTCCGAGGTCCAGCTCGGCTGGAGAAGGACGATGCTCCCCAGCGGCTTGGTGACGCGCACCAGCTCCGCCACGGCGCGCCCGGGATCGGCGGCCGCCGAGAGCGGCGGTTCGCCTATGGCGATGTCGAACATCTCGTTCTCGTGCGGGAGATCGTCGAGCGCAGCCTGCTCGTAGTGAAGCAGGTGCTGCTGCTCGGTCTCGCGCGCATGGGCCTCGGCGCGCGCGATGCTCTCGGGATCAGGGTCGACCCCAGTCACGGACGCACCCGTTCTGGCGGCGAGCCACTCGGCCGCCACGCCGGTACCGCACCCACTTACGAGAATTTCCCGCGCTGGCCCTGCTTCGGCGATCCGGGCGACCTCACGATAGAGGTCCTCTCCAGTCGCCCGCCAACGTCCGAGAACGGCGCGTTGTACGAGCCGGAGTACCGCCGGGACCGGCGGTACGCGAGTGGAGGACATGCCTGACAAGTTACGATACGGTTGGAGGCGAAGGGAGTGGTCCCGAGCGAGCTCAGCAGTGAACGACGGGGTCAGGCACCTCGGAAAGAGGGGGTCAGGCACCCAAGTGTAGAGGGGACGGCTGCGACGCAGCCGTCCCCTCTACACTTGGGTGCCTGACCCCGTCGTTCACTTCGCGAGCGCCTCCATGTGGACGGCGCACGCCTCACCTACCTGATCGGGCGCGTACCCGCCTTCCAACGCACTCACCACTCGCCCTCCACACCACACCTCGGCTCGTTGCACCAGGAAGCTGGTGAGTTCCGCGACGTGCGAGTTCTCGAGCGTGAAGCCGCCCAGCGGATCGCCGCGCAGCGAGTCGAAGCCCGCCGAGATGAGTACGATGTCCGGCGTGAACCCATCGCTCGCCTCGTCCACTCCCCGCTTCAACGCATCCACGTAGCGCTCGGCGGGGAGGCCGGGCGGCATCGGGATGTTCCAGAGGTTTCCGTGCTCACCACGCTCGCTCGCGGCGCCGGTGCCCGGATACCATGGCCACTGATGCATCGAAACGAAGTGGATTCCCGGATCGCTCTCGACCAGCGCCTGGGTGCCGTTGCCGTGGTGCACGTCCCAGTCGACGATCAGCACACGCTCGACAGAGTGGTAGGTGCGCGCATATCGCGCGGCGAGCGCCACGTTTCCGAAGAGGCAGAACCCCATCGCGCGATCGCGCAGCGCGTGGTGGCCCGGCGGCCGCACCGCGCAGAAGCTGCGCGGCGCCCGCCCGTTCATCGACATGTCGACGGCATCGAGAACGCACCCCACGGCCGCCGTTGCCGCGTCCCACGAGCCGGAGCTCGCCACCGTATCCGGATCGAGCCGTCCGCCGCCCGAGCGCGCCAGCTCCTCGACCTGCATCGCGTACTCCTCGTCGTGCACCAGTTGCAGTTCATCGATGGTGGCGTGACGACCCTCGAGATGCTCGAGCGAATGATACAAGTCCGGATGGTTCCGCAGCGCACGCGTGACCGCGCGCAGCCGCCCCACGTGCTCGGGATGCCCCCACCCCGTGTCGTGACGGCCGCAATCGGCGTGCGATATGAAAGCGATCTTCAAGTCCTTCCTCTCAGTCTTCGGGAAGCCCATTCCACCAGGAGCATCGCGAGCATGGCGAGCAGCATCCATCCTCGCAACGCGGGCACCGCTGCAGGCGCGGCCGTAGCCCGCTCCACTGCCGTGGGTGCACCGAGCGCATCGAACGTGGAAGCAAGGGGGGCGGGATCGACCGTCGTGTCGTCGTACCTTAGCTGATGCGCTGGGCGGTACGCGGCACTCGCTACGAGATGCGACCACCACCCGCGGTGTGCTTCCGGCGAAGCGTCCGCGCCCTGCATTCGCCAACGCCACGTTGCGTCGTAACCCATCTGAACGACGCGCCCCTCACCCACGCGGCGAGCCGCCACGGCGATTTCGCCATCGCGCGATTCGATCGGAACGGCATCGTCGTCCACTGCCACCGGAAAGAATCCCAGCGCCCTCCGCGGCGCGCTGTCGCTGAACGCGATGGTCGCGGCACTCACGCGCGCTCCGCTCTTCCCGGCGACGAGCGACCCGAAGCCCGAACTGCGCGCTGCGCCTCCGGCGATCACCAGGCCTCCGCCGGATTTCACGAAGCGCGTTATCTCGCGCGCGTCGCGCGCCGCCGTGGAATCGAGCGCCACCACGACTCCAGTCACGCTCGTGTCCAGCTCCACGCCTCCCTGCCGAACGAAGATTCCTGGCGCGACCGCGAGCCGTGCCGACACGTTCCACCCGCTTTCCTCGAGTGCGGCGATTACGAACTTCGCCTCCCACCCCGCACTTCCCAGCACCAGCACGCCGCGCCGCGCGATCGAATCGCGGAGCGTCGCGCGAGCGCTGTCCGCACCGATGGCGCTGCTCGCGACGCCGAGCAGAGCACGCACGCGCAGCGACGCGCTCGGCCCTGCCGTCACGACGGTGTCCAGCACACCGAGCGAATCATTCACGACCACGCTGGATCCGGTCGGGGCGGCGAGCGCCAATCGCACTCCGCCGGCGGGGTCGTTTTCCGGCTCGATGGTGAGCGCCAGCGCACTGCTCCCCTTCGACGACCAGCTCACCGCGGCGCCGGCGCGCCTCAGCGCGACGAGCCAGTCGCGCTCCCGTAGCGCCGGCAATTCGTCGAGAGTGACGTGCAGCGATTCCGCTCGCGGATCCAGCGTCCATGCTTCGAGCGAATCGCGCAGCGCGGACGAACGCGCCTCGCGCCGCTCGCGCGACGGTCCGAGCGCGGCTGTGGAGCGCCACGTCACCCACGCGAGCAGTATGAGAACGCCCGAGCGGAGCGCCCATTCGAGGGCACCCCTCGCCCTATCGCGTGAGCGCATACACCACGATGTTCACCGCGAATTTCGTGTTGTCCACGGCGAGAAAGCGCTTGTTGTCGGGGTGGTAGCCCCACTCGGAGCTGTAGTCCTTGTTGCTGTACAGCACCGCGATCCTCCCCTCCCGCTCCACCGCGAGAAGGTGCTCGTGAAGAAGGTTGTCGCCCCAGCCATTCAGCTCGTGACCGGTGTTGGGCGGTCCATCGGGAAAGCGAAAGAAGGCGGAGTAGACCGGGTGGTCGTTCGGCAGCTCTCGCAGCTCGCCTACACTTCGCCTGATCTCCTCCGTTGCCGTCTTGTGGAAGGCCCCATCGATGTCGTGGTTGTGGTCGTCCACGAAGAGCATCCCGCCGCGGTCCACGTATCGCGCCACCTGCTCCCGCTCCGCGCTGGTCAATCGCACGGGGAGATGCCCGGTGAGGAACACCAGCGGATAGCGCGTCAGATCCGGCGAGCCGAGGGGAACCACAACTCCGGTGGGCGACACGTCGATGCTGGTATAGCGCGCGATCGTGTCGATGATGTTGGGTGGAACGAGCGGTGCGCTGTCCCAGTCTCCCGACTCGTAACTCGCCGTCGCGAATGTGAACGTGCTCACCACGCACCTCCCCACTCGCTGCCGCGCACGCGCACTACCGGCGCACCGGCTGCAAGTCGTCGTGCACGGGCGAGCGGCATCGTGGCGTCCTTGCCGGTGCGCAGCGAGTCCATCGCCGCGTCCAGCGCGGCGGCGAGCGACGGTGAGTCGACCAGTGCATCCACACGGAGCAGCGCGAGCGAATCCACCGCCGACGCGGGACTCGACGAGAGAAGAAGCAGCGCCGCGTCCAGTCGCGCGGCGCGCGCGGCGGAGTCGTTCGCGAGCCTCTGGCGCGGTGCGCGCACGTGTGCGCGAGCGCTGTCCGTCTTCCCGGCCAGCCGCACCTTCGCGAGATCCACCACCACGTCCGGAGCCCTTCCGCGCAGGTACAGTCGCTCCGCCTCCCGCGCGCGCATGATCGCCGCGAGCGCCACGCGCATGTGCGGGAGCGCCAGACCGGGTTCGCCCGTCTCCAACTCGCGCCCCGCAGCCCACATCGCGTTGTACGCCTCCAGAAGCGGGCGATTCACCGCCACCACCGGCGTCTCGTCGCCCTCGAAATCGAGTGCATGCGCGCCGTCCACGGCGGTCGCCTCCTCCGCCGCCTGGAGCAGCTCATCCGGGGTCATCGCGGGCCTCTGCGTGGTCTGACCGGACTCCTCGCCGCTCTCGGCCTCGCCGAGCCTCGCGAAGATGATGTCGCCGACGCGCTTGCGCAGCCGCGTCTGGTCCGCGCCGATGCGCTGCGACTCGCGCACCACCACTGCACGCTCGAGGCGCGGACGCCTCCGCTCGAGCGCCTCGGCAAGCTGGATGAGCATTCGCTGACTCAGGGCGGACGCGTCGGCCTCGGGCGGCGGCGCGCCCTCCACCGCCACCGAGTCGTACTCGGCGGCGCGCGCCACACGCAGCACGCGCGTCTCGGACACACCGGTGTCGGGGCCCGTCGCGGTGTTGCCATCCACCGCCACGGCGCGCAGATGCACCACGTCTCCCGGACGGAGCAGCAGCGAGTCGAGCGAGAACGCACCTTCGACAGTCGCGCTCCTGGCGCCGCGCACGGCGCGTCGCGCGACGATTCCCGAGCGGAAGGTGAAGCTCTCTCCCTCGCCCGAGCTCACGATGTACTCGAGCCAGAGCGCCACGAGGCCGATGTCATCGGACGCGCTCGCCGCGAGCGGCACCGCTCCGCGCGCCGCGCGAAACACAGTGTCGCGCTCCGGAGTGGCCAGCTCGACCACCGGCGTCGAGTCCCGCAGCGGCGCCAGCACGAGCATCCGCGATTCGGTTCCGTGGCCGAGTCGCACCGCTGTGGGGGCCGACGGCATCGCGAATATCACGCTCCATCTGTCCGTGGCGCCGGTGACCTCGAGCGCTTCGTCGCCGAGCGAGGCCGTCACTCCGCGTGCGCTCCCGCGCCCTTCGATGCGTACGCCGCTCGATGTCAGCGCACTTATCGTGGAGGGTTCGTCGATGGCCACTGCCTTCCTTCCGGTGTACGCAGGCGGAGTGATGGTCGCCACGATCGGCGAGAGGCGATTCGCATTCGCGGCGATCGCCGCGCGCGGCGTCTCGAGCGCGTCTCCCACGCGCGGCGCCTCCATGCGTGACACCACTCCCGGCGGAAGCAGTGCGCGAACCGCGATCGCTGCC
>Ga0182744_1002018_pt1 | contig 17215 bp, 16 predicted proteins | sample eDN3rd30CKraftMG_FD_128525 | JGI IMG/M metagenome (GOLD analysis project Ga0182744, IMG submission 128525) | Enriched Miracle-Growth compost microbial communities from Emeryville, California, USA - eDNA 3rd pass 30_C Kraft MG (version 2) (version 2) ...
ATTTTTTTTATTTTGGCTATGTTAATCTGGGCTGTTGAATTGTATTACAGGATAAAAAATCAAAATTGTCCATATTTAACCTATCTTTATATCATTTACGTACGGAGGAAATAATGAAGATTAAGGAATTCATTGTGGTGGAGGGAAAAGATGATACCGCCACGGTTAAACGAGCAGTTGATGCAGATACGATTGAGACCAATGGTTCTGCCATTAATGAAGATACTATTGAAAAAATTAGAAGAGCACAAGAAACTAGAGGGGTTATTATCTTCACAGATCCCGATTATCCAGGTGAAAAGATTAGAAAGACAATATCGGAAAGAGTACCTGGGTGCAAGCATGCTTTTCTGCCGAAGGAAAACGCAATTGCGAAAAATGGAAAAGGGCTCGGTGTTGAACATGCTTCAATAGAGTCCATTCAGACTGCACTAAAGGATGCACAAATCATGTCGGACTCTATCAAAGAGGAAATTACACAAGAGGATTTAATTACTGCAGGACTCATTGGCGGAGCAGGCTCTAAAGAGCGAAGAATCATGTTGGGAAAATTTTTGAAAATTGGATATACCAATGGGAAACAACTTTATAAGAGGTTGTTGATGTTCCAAATCAGCAAACAGGAATTTGCAGAGGCACTTGCAGCGGTTATACAGGAGGAAAATAATGAATAAAGATATTGCTACCCCGATTCGAACAAGAGCCATACTCGAAAAATACGGATTTTCTTTTAAGAAAAGTCTGGGCCAGAACTTTTTAATTGATACAAATATTTTACATAGAATTGTTGACTTTGCAGACTTGGGTGAGAATTCAGGGGCAATCGAAATTGGTCCTGGTATTGGTGCTCTTACAGAACAGCTTGCCCGGAGGAGTAAGAAAGTTGTTGCATTTGAGATTGATCAAAGGCTGCTGCCGATTTTGGCAGACACTCTTTCACCATATGAAAATGTAAAAGTTATTCATAAAGATATTTTAGAAGCAGATGTTCAAGAAGTGATTGATACTGAATTTAATGCCTTTAATGATCTTATGGTTGTTGCAAATCTTCCTTATTACGTGACGACACCGATTATTATGAAGCTGCTGGAGGAACAAATCCCAATACGCGGTATCGTGTGTATGCTGCAAAAAGAGGTCGCAGACCGCATTTCAGCCAAGCCGGGCACTAAAGAGTACGGATCGCTTTCTATTGCTGTACAGTACTATACAAAGGCAGAGACAGTTATGATTGTCCCCAAAACAGTTTTTGTTCCTCAGCCGAATGTAGATTCAGCTGTTATTCGATTAACAAGAAGGGATCAGCCGGCAGTTATCGTAAAAGATGAGAAGTTCTTTTTCCAAGTAACCCGGGCAAGCTTTGCACAAAGGCGAAAAACACTACTAAATAATCTAACTAGTCAACTGCAGGATGGGAAACAGAAGAAGGAAGAAATCATAGCAGCCCTAAACGCAGCTGGAATTGATCCTGCAAGAAGAGGGGAAACACTCTCTGTTGAGGAATTTGGGCGTTTAAGTGATGAATTATATAACTATTTCCAATAGACCTTAATGGTCTATTTTTTTTAAACTAAGGTAATTTCTGAAATTAGTTCACTGTCCCTAGCGCGAGCAGCCAGGGGCTCGGGTTATAAGTCAATCCGTCAAGAAGGTAAAAAGGCAACCTTCTCGCCGGAAGCGCCTAGACTTACGCCCCTGGGAAAAAATGAACTGCTTTTTTTCTTGGTCAAGGCGCTTTTCGCTTTTCTAGTTTGTCCATTCACCAAAAGATGTGTAGTTGCATAGCCTATCAAAGAGAAAAATTTATTTGGAAGGCCTATATGCTGGTCTTATTGGAGTGAAGGCAGTGGATATAAAGATGATGGATATTGTCGGCAGACGGTCCTATAACTGCGATATTCTATTCCGAGTGATTGATATTCAGATACTAAATGGCCAAAGATTTGCAGTCCTTTACGGTGAGGATATTCGCTTAGTGGCAGATGCGCCTTACGAGGATTTAGTCGTGATCAATAAAAATGTAAGGTCTAGGATCATCCAGGAATATAAAACCCTAGAGGAGCAATCCTTCAAACTATTTGCACAGGACGTAGATTTAATCAAGCAAAGGCAGGATTATGAAGCGACTGGAGGCTATGTACAGCCAGCCAATTACTTTCAAATCCCGGGGAAGGTTCTTCACTTAGATGGAGACCAGGACTATTTACAAAAGTGTATGAATTTATATGAAAAAATTGGTATACCTGTCTATGGTATACATTGTAATGAAAAAGAAATGCCAAATAAAATTGGCAGCCTGATTGATCAATATCGTCCTGATATTTTAGTTATTACCGGTCATGATGCCTATTCTAAGGCAAAGGGAAAAATAACAGATATTAATGCATATCGCCACTCAAAGCATTTCGTTCAGACCGTCAAAGAGGCACGGAGGAAGATTCCTCATTTAGATCAACTCGTTATTTTTGCAGGTGCCTGCCAATCTCACTTTGAATCCTTGATACATGCAGGTGCAAACTTTGCTAGTTCCCCCTCACGAATTAATATACATGCACTAGATCCCGTTTATATAGTAGCAAAAATAGGCTTTACGCCGTTTATGGAGAGTATCAATGTTTGGGATGTCTTACGAAACACACTTACAGGAGAAAAAGGACTAGGAGGCATCGAAACAAAAGGAGTCTTACGAACAGGGATGCCTTACAATCCTGTCCAGGATGATGAATCATAAGGCCCTTTGGGAAAAATAAGGGCTTATTTTTTTTACACACATATTCATCCCTAATTACGGTTATCCTAATGATTGTTGAAATTTGGGAGAAAAAGAAGAAGAAAAGATATTGACAATCATTTTGTCGGACTGATATAATTTTATGTTTTTATTTGACAAGGACTATGTCAGTGTGATATACTTTACACAGTGAGGTGGACCGAATGCCAAAAACCTTAGCCGATATTAAAAAGGCTCTTGATTCAAATTTAGGGAAAAGATTGTTGCTCAAGGCAAACGGAGGACGTAGAAAGACAATCGAACGATCAGGCGTATTAGCCGAAACGTACCCTTCGGTTTTTGTAATCGAGTTAGATCAAGAAGAGAATTCATTTGAACGAGTTTCTTACAGCTATGCTGATGTACTTACTGAAACAGTTCAAATAACCTTCTATGAAGATGCAGCAGGAAACATAGCTTTAAGTTAGAATATAGGGCAATTTTTTAGGGCAGAAAATCATCTGATTTTCTGCCTTTTGCTTTACCACAAAATAAATATTCATGAAATAAACTCTAGATAACATACTAATAGTGCGGTGGTGTGATAAAAGGGGTTGTTTAGATGGCAAGAAGAAGAGGTGTTATGTCTACTCAGTTTAAAGAGGAACTTGCGAAAGAGCTTGGTTTTTATGATGTCGTTCAAAAAGAAGGATGGGGCGGCATTCGAGCAAAAGACGCAGGAAATATGGTGAAAAGAGCGGTTGAATTAGCTTCAGAGCAACTTATGAAAAACAACAGGAAGACATAGAAGAAGTACCTGCAGCAGCCACAAGTTGATATGGAGCACTTGCTTCCCATTATTAAACAAAACAGACACCATACCACGGCAAGGCCAGGGGAAAGTATCCCTGGCCTTTAAATAATATTAATAGACTTTTTTCCTATCAGAAGTTTTGTGGTAAAATAGGGAAAAATAATCGAACGATATAGAAGTGTAGGTGGGCGTAGTGAAGCTTTTAGTAAAAGCACCAGCCAAAATTAATTTGTCTTTGGATGTTTTATATAAGCGTCCTGATGGTTTTCATGAAGTTGAAATGATCATGACGACGATTGATTTGGCAGACCGAGTGGAACTGACATTATTAGAGCAGGATAAAATACATATACTATCTCATAACCGATATGTACCTGATGACCAACGAAATTTAGCCTTTCAGGCAGCACAATTGTTGAAGGATCGGTACCAAGTGAAAAAAGGTGTCCAAATCACAATTGAAAAAACAATTCCTGTTGCTGCTGGACTGGCTGGAGGAAGCAGCGATGCAGCTGCAACGCTTAGAGGTCTTAATAAACTGTGGGGCCTTGGGTTAACATTGGATGAATTAGCTAGTCTTGGTTCTGAAATCGGATCAGACGTGTCGTTTTGTGTGTATGGTGGTACTGCTTTAGCCAAGGGGAGAGGAGAAATGATTACGGACCTTCCTGCCCCGCCCACTTGCTGGGTAATTTTGGCCAAGCCTTTTATTGGTGTATCAACCGCTGAGGTCTATCGACGGTTAGACCTAAAGGGAATGAGGCATCCCAATATTAACGAAATGGTCAAGGCTATTGAAAACAATGATTATCAAAGTGTATGCGAAAATGTCGGCAATGTCTTAGAAGACGTTACGTTAAAACTTCATCCAGAAGTAGCACAAATCAAGGAGCAAATGAAGCGGTTCGGTGCCGATGCTGTTCTAATGAGTGGGAGCGGACCAACGGTTTTCGGAATTGTGCAGCACGATTCACGAATGCATCGGATTTACAATGGACTTAGAGGATTTTGTGATCAAGTTTTTGCTGTGAGAATGCTTGGAGAGCGTCATACTCTTGATTAAAAACGGACAATAGTGATATTCTATAATTAGAATATTCGTCTTTGGGGGATTGTTATGAAGTTTCGCCGCAGTGAACGTTTGATTGATATGACAAGTTATTTACTTGATCATCCGCGCCAGCTTGTACCACTCACCTTTTTCGCTGAACGTTACTCTTCTGCGAAGTCTTCCATTAGTGAAGATCTAGCAATAGTAAAGGAGACCTTTGAACAACGAGGAATTGGAACCTTACAAACTGTTCCAGGTGCAGCAGGTGGAGTTAAATTCTTTGTCAGTGTAAGTGATGAAGAGGCAAAACCTTTTGTAGATGAGTTATGTTCGTTAATTGCCCACCCAGATCGGCTTTTACCAGGAGGATACTTGTATTTAACGGACATTTTAGGGAATCCATCTATTGTTCAAAAAGCGGGCAGGATTATTGCATCTGCTTATGTCAATACAAAGATTGATGTAGTCATGACCGTGGCAACGAAGGGAATCCCACTTGCTTATGCTGTAGCAAGCCAATTAAATACACCCGTTGTCATTGTAAGGAGAGATAGTAAGGTTACCGAAGGCCCTACTGTAAGTATCAACTATGTCTCTGGATCAGCAAAGAGAATACAGACCATGGTTCTTTCAAAAAGGAGCTTGGCTCAAGGGTCGAGGGTCTTGATTGTCGATGACTTTATGAAAGCTGGCGGAACCGTAATGGGTATGATCAGCCTGCTTGAGGAATTTAATGCTCAAGTAGCTGGGATAGCTGTTTTGGTTGAAGCAGAGAAAATTGAAGAACGCCTCGTTGATGAATACAAGTCACTAGTTAAATTGACGGATGTTGATGTTAAGGAAAAAAGGATTTCTGTTAAAGAGGGTAACTACTTTAAACGCCGAACGGAGGAATAAAAATGAAAGTTGTTCAAACCAATCAAGCGCCTGCTGCTATAGGCCCATATTCCCAAGGTATCATTGTAAATAATCTCTTTTATAGTTCTGGTCAGATTCCGCTAACAGCGGAAGGATTTATGATTGAGGGCGGTATAGAAGAACAGACACATCAAGTTTTTAAAAATCTTGAAGCTGTGCTTACAGCAGCAGGGGCATCATTTGAAACCGTTGTAAAGGCCACTGTTTTTATTAAGAGTATGGATGACTTTGCTGCAATAAACGAAGTATATGGTGAATATTTTTCAACCAATAAACCAGCACGCTCTTGCGTAGAGGTAGCCCGGCTGCCAAAAGACGCTCTAGTTGAAATTGAAGTAATTGCGCTCGTGAAATAATCACGGGCGTTTTTTTATGGCTTGTTAGGGAAAAATGGAAATCAAAAACCATCAGGATTTTGACTTTGTATTATCGCTATCTATCTAGTGATATATCTGACTTTTGTAAATGTTCATTATTTTGACTAAAATATTTTAAAAAATATTAAATTAAAAGAAGGATTTACTAGATTCGCTGTTGAATTTATTACACTAGCTTTTTAACATAAGAAAAGGGTGTGAGCACATGGAAGTAACAGACGTAAGATTACGCCGTGTTAACACGGACGGTCGTATGAGAGCGATTGCATCAATTACATTAGACAATGAATTCGTTGTTCATGACATCCGCGTTATTGACGGAAACAATGGTTTATTTGTGGCTATGCCAAGTAAACGTACTCCTGATGGAGAATTTCGTGATATTGCGCATCCAATCAACTCTGGAACACGCGGTAAAATCCAAGAAGCTGTCTTGGCTGAGTATCACCGATTAGGTGAATTAGAAGTCGAGTTTGAAGAAGCCGGAGCTTCATAGAAGAAACTAAACAACCTAGAGCCTACTACACAAGTAGTGCTCTTTTTTTATGCCTTCCTATTCTCCTCCCTCATTTATCCGCTAATTTTTTCAAAATAACAAATTCAGACACATTTCTAACATTCCTTGAAATGACTGACTAATTACGTTAATATTTTTAATGGATAAAAAGGTAAATTGGAGGACTTGAACATGACCAATCGTTATGCTGTGATTTTGGCCGCAGGACAAGGTACCCGGATGAAATCAAAGCTTTATAAAGTATTACACCCTGTATGCGGTAAGCCAATGGTTCAACATGTAGTGGACCAAGTCAAAACGTTAAATATTCAAGAAATGGTTACCGTAATTGGCCATGGGGCTGAAATGGTAAAAGCACAATTAGGGGAAGAAAGTCATTATGCCCTTCAAAGTGAACAGCTTGGGACGGCACATGCAGTTATGCAGGCACAGCAAAGCTTAGAGGGTAAGGTTGGGGTTACCATTGTTGTTTGTGGTGATACGCCTTTAATTAAGGCAGAAACGATGGAGTCATTATTTAAACATCATGAAGAATTATCTGCAAAAGCAACCATTCTTACAGCTCGTATTGAGGACCCAACAGGATATGGCCGTATTGTAAGAAATGATAATGGTCTTGTTGAGAAAATTGTTGAGCATAAAGATGCAACAGAAGCAGAGCGAGAAATAAATGAAATTAATACTGGAACGTATTGCTTTGATAATGCTGCTTTATTTGAAGCCTTAAAGAAGGTTTCAAATGATAATGTTCAAGGCGAGTTCTATCTGCCGGATGTCGTTGAAATTCTTAAAAATCAGGGCGAAGTGGTTACTGCGTTCCAAACAAATGATTTGGAAGAAACGCTAGGTGTTAATGACAGAGTTGCTTTGTCAGAAGCAGAAAGAATCATGCGCAAACGTATTAATGAAAGTCATATGCGAAATGGAGTTACGATTATTGACCCTGCTAATACATACATTGAATCAGATGTAGTGATTGGTCAGGATACCACTATTCTTCCAGGTACGATCTTGAAAGGAAGAACTGTTATTGGGGCAGATTGTCAAATTGGACCAAACTCGGAAATTGATACATGTGCGGTAGGAAATGAAACGGTAATCCGTCAATCTGCAGCCTATAACAGCGAGATTGGATCTTTGGTGAATATTGGTCCTTTTGCTCACATTAGACCGGCTTCAACAATCCATGATGAAGTAAAAATCGGAAATTTTGTTGAAATCAAAAAGGCAGTCTTCGGTAAGGGAAGTAAGGCTTCACACCTAAGCTATATTGGTGATGCTGAAGTCGGCAGCGATGTTAATATCGGCTGTGGATCAATAACTGTCAACTATGATGGGAAAAATAAATTTCTAACAAAGATTGAGGATGGCGTTTTTATTGGCTGTAATTCGAATTTGGTAGCTCCAGTTACCGTCGGAAAAGGTGCATACGTAGCTGCTGGTTCAACGGTAACAAAAGATGTTCCTGGTAATGCATTGGCCATTGCACGCGCACAGCAGGTAAACAAAGAGAATTATGTCGATAAGTTAAATCTGAAAAAATAGGTAGAATATTGGAGGGCAATATGTCAAATCAATACTTAGATCCAAACTTAAAGGTATTCAGTCTAAATTCAAATCTCCCATTAGCTAGAGAGATTGCCAAAGTAATTGGTGTGGAATTAGGAAAGAGCTCTGTAACACGATTTAGTGATGGAGAAATTCAGATTAATATCGAAGAGAGTATCCGTGGTTGTGATGTATATGTTATCCAATCGACTAGCTCTCCTGTTAATGAGAATATTATGGAATTGTTGATTATGATAGACGCTCTAAAAAGAGCCTCTGCCAAGACCATTAATATTGTTATGCCTTACTATGGATATGCCCGCCAGGACCGTAAAGCACGAGCACGTGAGCCAATTACAGCTAAATTAGTAGCTAACCTTCTTGAAACAGCTGGGGCAACGCGTGTTATTTGCCTAGACTTACACGCTCCGCAGATTCAAGGTTTCTTCGAGATTCCAACTGATCATTTAATGGGTGTACCTATTTTAGCGGATTACTTCCAGAAGAGAAGTTTTGAAGGTGACATTGTCATTGTTTCTCCTGACCATGGCGGTGTAACAAGAGCAAGAAAATTAGCAGAACGCCTAAAAGCACCAATTGCCATAATTGACAAACGCCGTCCAAGGCCAAATGTCGCTGAGGTTATGAATATTGTCGGTAATATTGAAGGGAAAATAGCAATATTAATTGATGATATCATTGACACAGCAGGAACCATTACCCTTGCAGCCAATGCCCTTGTAGAAAATGGTGCAAGAGAAGTATACGCTTGTTGTACACACCCAGTATTGTCTGGTCCTGCGATTGAACGAATCCAAAATTCCAAAATAAAGGAATTAGTTATCACGAATTCTATTGCACTTCCTGAAGAGAAAAAGACTAATAAAATTATTAACCTTTCAGTAGCACCATTACTTGGCGAAGCCATTATCCGCGTTCACGAAGAACAATCAGTAAGTACATTATTTGATTGATTCTGGCTTTTGTATAAATAATGTGTTTAGACCTTCCTGTTTTGGGGAATTTTTATATAGACAGTTAAGAACAAAACTAGGAAGGTGACTAAACGCATGAGTACGGTTTTACAAGCAAAGGAACGCAAAGAACTGCGTACTTCAGAGTTAAGAAGGATAAGAGAGACAGGTAATATTCCTGCTGTAGTGTATGGACGGAAGGTTGAAAGTAAACCAGTTTTTGTTAGTTCTGCAGATTTAACGAAAACAATCCGGAGTGTGGGCCGGAATGGAGTCATTTCACTCGATATAGACGGCAGTACACATGATGTCGTTTTATCTGATTATCAAGAAGACTTTATTAAAAAGGAAATCATTCATGTTGATTTTCTTGCAGTTGATAAGTCTTCAAAAATCAATGTGACGGTAAGACTAGTCCTCACTGGTGAAGCAGCCGGAGTTAAGGATGGCGGCGTTCTTCAGCAGCCAGTTCATGAACTTTCGATTACCTCCACTCCAAGTGAAATCCCGCAACAAATTGAAGTGGATGTATCAAACCTTCAAGTAGGTGAAACGTTAAAAGTTTCTGATATCCTTTATCAGGGATCATTTACGATTAACCATGAAGAGGAGGAAGTCATCGCCAGCATCCTGCCGCCTAAGCAGGAGGAAGAGATTAACGCTGGCGAGGAGCAAGAAGGCGGCCACCCTGATAACGAAGAAGGCAGAGAAACAGAGCCCGAAGGTGAATAATGATTTAGACGTAACCTGATTAAGGTTACGTCTTTTGTCGCATTTATCACAAAAAAGACGTATTATTAAGTGGGAGAGAAAAGGATGTTCCGAAAATTACTTAACAGGTGGACTGGGCCGAAAGAGAGGGAAAGAATGAAATTAATTGTTGGTTTAGGAAACCCTGGAAAACAATATGATAAAACAAGGCATAATATTGGATTTGAAGTCATAGATGAGCTTTCGAATCAATTAGCTATTCCTTTAAATCAATCAAAATTTAAAGGGTTATTTGGAATTGGCCATTATAATGGAGAAAAGGTAGTATTATTAAAACCACTAACCTATATGAACTTATCAGGAGAATCCATTCGAGCTATAATGGATTATTACCAGATAGATATAGAAGATTTTGTAGTGATCTATGATGATCTTGATTTACCTGTCGGAAAAATCAGGCTCCGACAAAAAGGAAGCGCTGGTGGTCATAATGGGATAAAGTCCACGGTTGCCCACCTTGGTACGCAAGAATTTAATAGGATACGTATTGGAATCGATCGGCCAAGAAACGGGATGAAGGTTCCAGATTATGTATTAGGACGTTTTCAGGAAGATGAAATTGGCCTTACCAAAGAGGCGGTACAAAAGAGTGCTGAAGCATGTAAAACCTGGATGGAAAAACCATTCCTACAGGTGATGAATGAATTTAATCAGTAATTGTTTCATGAGATAACCTTTCCTTTCATAAGATAAAGCAATACTCTTTTTTGTGAGTAACATAAATAATGAATAACTTCCCTCTTAGTCGTAAATACTATTGTTAATAGTAGAATAGGGAGGGTACCTGCGTGGCCATTCATTACCATTGTCGTCATTGCGGCACAAACCTGGGTTCCATTGAACAGTCATCGATACACAGTGAAGCACTCGGTCTTCATAAATTAACGGAACAAGAAAGACAAGAGATGGTCTCGTATGATTTGTCCGGAAGTATACACATTACAGCCATTTGTGAGGATTGTCAGGAAGCATTAGAAAGAAATCCAGAATATCACCAATATGATTTCCTTATTCATTAACCAGCTTTGGACAGCAATCCAAAGCATTTTTCTATTTTTAATTACCACTAATAATAAAGTTAAAATAGTCAAAATAAGAAAAAAGATTCAAAGGGAGGAGGAACGAGCTTTTGAAGGGTTTAAAAACACTATTTCTAGATCAGGAAGATAGTCATTCTATTATTTCCGGTGTTCAAGAAGGTTTGAAGGAACAGCTTATTGCTGGTTTATCAGGATCCTCAAGAACGGTATTAACTGCAGCTATTTATGAGAAGATGAAAAGGCCGATTCTCTTAATAACCCACAATCTATTGCAAGCCCAAAAACTCTATGACGATATTGTAAATCTATTAAGTGAAGAAGAAGTTTTTCTATTCCCGGCAAATGAATTAATTGCTGCAGAGATGAGTATTGCTAGTCCGGAATTAAAGGCACAAAGGATTGAGGCCCTAAATCATTTGAGTAAGAGTGACAAAGGAATTATTATTGTTCCAATTGCAGGTTTAAGGAAGCTTATTCCGCCAAAAAGTGTTTGGAAGAAATACCAGCTCAGTTTTAAAGTGGGCAATGATTTAGATGTTACAGAGATTCTGAATACGTTTGTAAAAATGGGTTATGTTCGAGCTGATATGGTATCCACCCCAGGAGAATTTAGTATTAGGGGAGGGATCATTGATATATATCCCCTTACGGAGAGCAATCCAATAAGGATTGAATTATTTGATACAGAGATTGATTCTATCCGGTACTTCTCCTTAGAAGACCAGCGTTCCATTGAAAAAGCTGCAGAGGTTTTAATTGGCCCTGCAACTGAGGTTCTTTTTGAGGCTGGAGATTATAGTCGTTTAATTGGAAAGTTAGAGGATGGATTGGCTAAAAGTCTGAAAAAATTAAAGGATGATAAAGCAAAAATCCAGCTCTCTCAAAATATTAGCTTTGAACTTGAACAGCTGAAAAACGGCCATAAACCAGACCAAGTATTTAAATACCTTTCACTTGCATATGAAGGCGATACTAGTTTACTAGACTACCTTCCTCGTAACGGAATGGTATTTATTGATGAAATCAGCCGGGTTCAAGAAATGAATGAGTCATTAATGAAAGAAGAGGCGGAATGGTATACTTCTCTTCTTAGTGAAGGTCAAATTATTCATGATTTGACTATTTCCCATGACCTGCCGAACCAACTTCATAAAAGAGAGTATCCAATTCTTTATATGAGCTTGTTTCTGCGCCATGTGGCAAATACGAGCCCGCAAAACATAATTAATGTTTCTTGTAAACAAATGCAAAACTTCCATGGGCAAATGCACTTACTAAAAGCAGAAGTTGATAGATGGAAAAAAGGTAATTATGCCATTCTCTTTTTAGGCCCTGATGACGAAAGAGTAAAAAAGTTAGAAAGAGTTTTAGAGGATTATGAAATAGAAGCCTCCATTATCAAAAGTGGTCAGCAGCTTTTACCTGGAAAGGTTCAAATAATGAAAGGAAACCTCCATACTGGATTCGAGCTGTCGATTCAAAAGATAGCTGTGATCACGGAGGAGGAACTCTTTACAAAGCGGGTTAAAAAGTCTGCTAACAGACAAAAACTTTCAAACGCCGAAAGGATTAAGAGTTATTCGGAACTAAAGATTGGCGACTATGTTGTTCATGTCAATCATGGAATAGGGAAATATTTAGGAATGGAAACGCTTGTTATTAACGGTGTTCATAAGGACTATCTCCATATTCGCTATCAGGGTACAGATAAGCTGTATGTTCCTGTAGAGCAAATTGAACTTGTTATGAAATACGTGGGTTCTGAAGGTAAGGAACCAAAAATTTATAAACTTGGCGGCAGCGATTGGAAAAAGGTTAAGAAGAAAGTTCAATCATCTGTAGAAGATATTGCTGATGACTTAATCAAGCTGTATGCAGAACGTGAGGCGGCAGTTGGCTATGCCTTTTCTCCTGATGGTGATATGCAAAGAGAATTTGAAACGGCTTTTGCTTATCAAGAAACAGAGGATCAGCTCCGCTCTATTCATGAGATTAAGAAGGACATGGAAAGACCTAGACCAATGGATCGATTATTGTGCGGGGATGTGGGTTATGGGAAAACGGAAGTGGCTATTCGAGCTGCCTTCAAAGCGATTGCAGATGGCAAGCAAGTGGCACTGCTTGTTCCCACAACGATATTGGCCCAGCAGCATTATGAAACGATGAGGGAAAGGTTCCAGGACTATCCAATCAATATAGGCCTGTTAAGTCGCTTTCGTTCAAAAAAACAACAAACTGAAACAATTAAAGGATTAAAAGCAGGTACTGTGGATGTGGTAATTGGAACACACCGAATTCTTTCTAAAGATATTGTTTATCGCGACTTAGGCTTATTAATCATTGATGAAGAGCAGCGATTCGGGGTAACGCATAAAGAGAAGATTAAAAGGCTAAAAACAAATATTGATGTATTAACACTAACGGCAACTCCAATACCTAGAACATTGCACATGTCCATGCTTGGTGTACGCGATTTATCTGTTATTGAAACACCGCCGGAAAATCGTTTTCCTGTACAAACCTATGTAATGGAATACAATGGACCGCTTGTCAGAGAAGCAATTGAAAGAGAACTGGCACGTGAAGGACAAGTTTACTTTCTATATAACAGAGTGGAAGATATTGAACGGAAGGCAGAGGAAATATCGATGCTCGTTCCAGATGCACGTGTTACCTTCGCACACGGGAAAATGACAGAAAATGAATTAGAATCTGTCATGTTAAGCTTTTTAGCTGGGGAGTTCGATGTTTTAGTCAGTACCACTATTATAGAAACCGGCGTAGATATTCCGAATGTTAATACCTTAATTGTTTATGATGCCGATAAAATGGGACTTTCTCAGCTTTACCAGCTTAGAGGTCGTGTTGGAAGGTCAAATCGTGTTGCTTATGCTTATTTCACTCATCGGAAGGATAAAGTATTGACAGAGGTAGCTGAAAAGCGACTTCAAGCAATTAAGGAATTCACTGAACTTGGTTCAGGTTTTAAAATTGCGATGCGGGACTTGTCTATTCGTGGTGCTGGAAACCTGTTAGGTGCTCAGCAGCATGGATTTATTGACTCGGTAGGATTTGATCTGTATTCGCAAATGCTGAAAGACGCAATTGAGGAAAGAAAAGGCGAATTGAAATCAGAGCAAAAAGCAACAGTTGAGATTGATTTAGAGATTGATGCATATATTCCTGATACTTATATCAAGGATGGACATCAAAAAATTGAAATGTATAAGCGTTTTAGAGGTGTTCAGAATTTAGAGGATATAGAGGAATTGCAAGCGGAGATGCTTGATCGCTTTGGTGAATATCCAGAGGAAGTTGATTACCTATTCCAGGTGGCTGAAATGAAGATTTATGCACTGCTCGCAGGTGTAGAGACAATAAAGCAAGTAAAACAGGAAGTAACCATTCTCGTTAATGAACAGTCTAGCAGCATGATAGATGGACAAAAAGTGTTCGCAATTAGCAGCAAATATCCACGAATGATTGGGCTGGGAATGGAAGGTCAGAGGCTTAAAATGACCCTGCAGACAAAAGGGCAGGAAACCGCGCATTGGATAAATGCGGCATTTGAAATGATTAAGGGTCTCCAAACTGCTAAAAGGGGCCAAAAAAATCCAGTATAACCATTACTATTAGAAATTCAGCAGCTCCGATACTTCGTAAAAAAATAGGATAATTATCCTGTTTATGAAAAAATATTGTGAATGTGTATAGAACTTTCCAGATGAAAGATACTAAGTTCAAAGTTGGTGATGATTCCTACAAAAGGAAAAAATGTCATTGCCAAGTTAGTAAAATCATCAGATGAAAGTGAGGCAACATTGGATGAAAGCAACTGGAATAGTTCGTCGAATCGATGATTTGGGTCGTGTTGTCATTCCCAAAGAAATACGCAGAACACTGCGTATCCGTGAAGGGGATCCGTTAGAGATCTTTGTGGATCGTGATGGAGAAGTTATTTTAAAGAAGTATTCACCAATCAGCGAGTTAAGCGATTTTGCCAAAGAATATGCAGAAGCCCTATTTGACAGCCTCGGAAACCCGGTTTTAATTTGTGACAGAGATAGTTATATTGCACTGGCAGGAAGTTCTAAAAAGGATTATTTAAATAAAAATATAAGCGATTTAGTTGAAAAAACGATGGAAGACCGCAATTCGGTTCTGGTCACACAGCAAGGTGATATTTCGTTAGCCGATGGCAACGATGAAACCATCTCATCTTATACAATTGGACCGATTATTGCAAATGGCGATCCAATTGGTGCAGTTATTATTTATGCTAAAGAAGGTACACTTGGCGAAGTCGAGAAAAAGGCAGTTGAAACTGCTGCTGGATTTTTAGCAAGACAAATGGAGTCCTAGAACTAATACTATTCAACAACTAAAAGAGGCAGCGCCAGCTGTCTTTTTTATTTGTCTCCTATCTAGCTACAAAAGAGTAAGCTTCGGAAGCGATACATCGCACCGAAAGAAAAGAGTTAGCTTTTCTGAGGAGCTGTCGCCCCTGTCCGAGGCGCATTCGCTTTTTATTCTATGATATAATACTCACGAGTTTAGGTTAGTTAGGAGATAAGAAATGAAGCAAGTAAATCAGTCGAAGGCTCTTTTCAGGGGGGCTTTTATTTTAGCAATTGCAGCACTTGTTACGAAGATTCTTAGTGCTGTTTATCGGATCCCGTTTCAAAATATAGTTGGGGATATTGGCTTTTACATATATCAACAGGTTTATCCGTTCTATGGCCTTGCCATTGTCTTAGCGACAACTGGTTTCCCGGTTGTCATTTCTAAGCTGTATGCGGAGCAGAGGGAAAAAAAGAACCATGAGAACACAAGACGCCTTTTATTCGTCTCATTTATCATTTTACAGTTATTTGGACTAATCTGTTTTCTAATACTTTATTTTGGTGCTGGTTATATTGCCAACTGGATGAATGATGACAAGTTAGCCATTTTACTAAGGGTTGTCTCTATTGTTTTTTTGTTGTTTCCAATTGTTTCTATACTCAGAGGCTACTATCAGGGAAAAGGAGACATGCTTCCCACTGCACTTTCGCAGGTTGGAGAACAGTTAATTAGAGCTATTACGATTCTTTTTTTAGCCTATACTCTAACAAAATTAGGATACTCACTTTATCTGGTTGGCGGAGGCGCCATGTTTGGGTCGATTACGGGAATGATGATCTCAGCCGCTATATTGTTTACTTTCCTTTGGATTCGTAAAGAATGGAGTATAATTGCCCCAAGAAAAGGAATGCTGACAGGCTATTATCGTGAAGTCGGTGTTATTTTGAAAATGCTTGCTTTCCAGGGGCTAACCATCTGTATTAGTGGTATGCTGATGATTTTTATCCAGTTGGCAGATGCTTTAAACCTATATTCTTTACTTACAAATATCGGATATGAAAAGGAAATGGCAAAAGGGTTAAAGGGAATATTCGATCGCGGTCAGCCGCTCATTCAGTTAGGGACGATTATCGCCGCTTCGATGTCTTTATCTCTAGTTCCATTGATAACAAGCGCTAGAATTAAAAAAGACACATTATTCTTACAGGAGAAGATTCGCTTGGCGATTAGGATAAGTATTGTCATTGGAGTTGGAGCCTCAGTTGGCCTATGGTCTATTATTGAACCAGTTAATATCATGCTATTTGAGGATAACTCAGGTTCTGACGTATTAGGAATTCTGAGTTTTGTCATTCTCCTTAGCTCGATTATTACGACAGTTATTGCTATTATGCAAGGGCTAGGATCCTTACTTTTCCCCGCAGCAGCTGTTCTTGCATCATTACCGATAAAATATAGTCTAAATGCTATGCTCGTCCCGTCATTTGGGACAATGGGGGCAGCTTATGCTACGATAATCACCTTAGTATTACTTTGTCTGGTCTTATATATAAAATTTAAAAAAATGCAATCATCTCCATCGTTACCGTTCCGTTTCTTAGGAACATTATTGGCAGCAACACTAATGATGGTACTACTACTGAAAGGCTGCCTAGCCTTAACAAATTTGATTCCAATACCATTTGGAACACAAAGGATGATGGCAGCAATCCAGGCGGTAGGTGGAGCCTTTTCAGGAGGATTCCTTTTCTTATTGATCATTATTAGAGGTGGAGTCTTTTTAGAAAAAGAACTTTCGCTGTTTCCTTTCGGCAGTAAATTAAGCCTTTTATTACCTAAGAAGAATAGGAGTTAATAGAATATGGGTAAATCAATTGAAATTCTCGGTTTGGGAGCAGGAAATCTTGATCAGCTTCCCTATGGTGTTTACAAAAAGTTGAAGAATGCAAATCATGTTTACTTAAGGACAAAGGACCATCCAGTTATAAGTGAATTAGTACAAGAAGGACTGAGTTTTTCTTCGTTTGACTCAATCTATGAAAAACATGATCAATTTGAAGAAGTTTATCAGGAGATTGCCCAAAGTTTACTGCAAAAGGCAAAAGTGGAGCAGGTGATTTATGCAGTACCGGGCCATCCTCTTGTGGCAGA
>Ga0182744_1002019_pt1 | contig 17212 bp, 8 predicted proteins | sample eDN3rd30CKraftMG_FD_128525 | JGI IMG/M metagenome (GOLD analysis project Ga0182744, IMG submission 128525) | Enriched Miracle-Growth compost microbial communities from Emeryville, California, USA - eDNA 3rd pass 30_C Kraft MG (version 2) (version 2) ...
ATCGGCCGCTTCTTGTATCGACATATTTCCTGTATCGGCCCGTTTCCTGTGTCGGCCTGCCCTCTGCGTTCGTTCGCATCCTGTGCCAGCCCTTCCGCGCCGCGGGCGGCCTGTGAAGCCCGGCATGCCGCCGGCGCGGACCGACGGCACTCATCGAGGATAAGGCCGTCGCGTACGGGACGCATAAGGCCGCCGCCCTCCGGAGGCGCGTTGAATTCCGGGATTTCTTTGAGCGCGCGCAACGACGGCCTGGATGAGAAGGGCCAGCATGATCACTTTGAAGAGGGCCGATAAAGAAGGGCCAACATGATCACCCTGACGCTGGATTTCGGATTTCCTGGCTCAGCGCCTGGCGCAATGCGGCGCCGGCGGGCGGGCAGGCCGTTTGCTATGGCGCCCCCAGGCGGGATTCTTTACGGCGCCCGAGACCCCGAAAGCGCCGGCGGCGGCTTGAAATATCGGCTTCCGTCCGCACATATCCATTATTCGAGCACGTGCTCTCTTTAATTCCCCTGGACGACTATGCGATTCGACAAACTTACAACCAAATTCCAGCAGGCCATCGCCGATGCGCAAAGCCTAGCGGTGAAACACGACAACCCTTATATCGAACCCGCGCACGTACTGGCGGCCCTGCTGGCCGACAGCGACAGCGGCGCGGGCAGCCTGCTGGCGCGCGCCGGCGTGGCGGTCAACCGCCTGGGCCCGGCCCTGAACAACCTCATCGACGGGCTGCCGCAAGTGCAGGGCTCCGAAGGAAACATCCAGATCAGCCGCGATCTGCAGGCAGTGTTCGCGCGCACCGACAAAGAAGCCTCCAATCGGGGTGATTCCTATATCGCCAGCGAGCTCTTCCTGCTGGCGCTGGCCGACGACAAAGGCGAAGTCGGCCGCATCCTGCGCGAAGCCGGCCTGCAGCGCAAGGCGCTGGAAACCGCGATCGAAGCCGTGCGCGGGGGCGCATCCGTAACGGGCGCCGAAGACGAGTCCAATCGCGAAGCCCTGTCCAAATATACGACCGACCTGACCGAAAGGGCGCGCCAGGGCAAGCTGGATCCCGTCATTGGACGCGACGACGAAATCCGCCGCAGCATCCAGATCCTGCAGCGCCGCACCAAGAACAACCCCGTTCTCATCGGCGAACCCGGCGTGGGCAAGACGGCCATCGTCGAGGGCCTGGCGCAGCGCATCGTCAATAACGAGGTCCCCGAAACACTGAAGGGCAAGCGCGTGCTGTCGCTGGATATGGCGGCCCTGCTCGCGGGGGCCAAGTACCGAGGCGAATTCGAAGAACGCCTGAAGGCCGTGCTCAAGGAGCTTTCCCAGGACGCCGGCCAGACCATAGTATTCATCGACGAGCTGCACACCATGGTGGGCGCGGGCAAGGCCGAGGGCGCGATGGATGCCGGCAACATGCTCAAGCCCGCGCTGTCGCGCGGAGAGCTGCATTGCATAGGCGCCACTACGCTGGACGAATACCGCAAGTACATTGAAAAAGACGCCGCGCTGGAACGCCGCTTCCAGAAGGTAATGGTGAACGAGCCCGACGTGGAATCCACCATCGCCATCTTGCGCGGGCTGCAGGAACGCTATGAGCTGCACCACGGGGTGGCCATCACCGACCCGGCCATCGTGGCGGCCGCCGAGCTGTCGCATCGCTACATCACGGACCGTTTCCTGCCCGACAAGGCCATAGACCTCATCGACGAGGCCGCCGCGCGCATCCGCATGGAAATCGATTCCAAGCCTGAAGTCATGGACAGGCTGGACCGCCGCATCATCCAGTTGAAGATAGAACGCGAAGCGGTCAACAAGGACAGCGACGAAGGCTCCCAGCGCCGCCTGAAGGCCATCGAGGAAGAGCTCGTCAAGCTGCAGCGCGAGTACAACGATTACGAGGAAATCTGGAAGGCCGAGAAAGCCGCGGTGCAAGGTTCGCAATCCATCAAAGAGGAAATCGAGCGCACCCGCGCCGAAATGGCGGAGCTGCAGCGCAAGGGCCAGTTCGACAAGTTGGCGGAACTGCAATATGGCAAGCTGCCGGAACTGGAAGGCCGCCTGAAAGCCGCTGAGGCCGGACAGAAAAGCGCTGAAGACGGCGACAAGCCGCGCCTGCTGCGCACCCAGGTCGGCGCGGAGGAAATCGCCGAGGTCGTTTCCCGCGCGACCGGCATACCCGTGTCCAAGATGATGCAGGGCGAGCGCGACAAGCTGCTGAAGATGGAAGAATACCTGCACCAGCGCGTGGTGGGCCAGAGCGAGGCCGTCACCCTGGTGTCCGATGCCATCCGCCGTTCCCGGGCGGGCCTGTCGGACCCCTCGCGGCCCTATGGCTCGTTCCTGTTCCTGGGCCCCACCGGCGTGGGCAAGACGGAGCTGACCAAGGCGCTGGCGTCCTTCCTGTTCGATTCCGAAGACCACATGATACGCATAGACATGAGCGAATTCATGGAAAAGCACTCGGTGGCCCGCCTGATCGGCGCGCCTCCGGGCTATGTGGGCTACGAGGAAGGCGGCTATCTGACCGAGGCCGTCCGCCGCAAGCCCTATAGCGTGGTGCTGCTGGACGAAATCGAGAAAGCCCATCCGGATGTCTTCAACGTGCTGCTGCAAGTGCTGGACGACGGCCGTCTGACCGACGGGCAGGGCCGTACCGTGGACTTCCGCAATACGGTCATCATCATGACCTCCAACCTGGGTTCGCAGCATATCCAGAGCATGGCGGGGCAGCCTTACGAAGTGATCAAGGAAGTGATCTGGGATGAGCTGAAGCAGTCCTTCCGGCCCGAGTTCCTGAACCGGATCGACGAGGTCGTGGTCTTCCATGGCTTGGAAGCCAAGCACATCGAAGCCATCGCGCGCATTCAGCTGCAGCGCCTGGCTCAGCGCATGGCGCAGAAAGACATGCGGCTGGAAGTATCGGACGCCGCCTTGGCGCAACTGGCCCGCACAGGCTTCGACCCCGTGTTCGGCGCCCGGCCGCTCAAGAGGGCGATACAGCAGTACATCGAAAACCCCATCGCCCGTTTGATTCTGGAAGGCAAGTTCGGTCCGAACGACGTCGTGCCGGTGGACTGGAACAACGACAAGTTCGTGTTCTCGCGTACGCTGCAGTAAGTGCAGGTTCGGCAAGGTTCCATCAGAACCTTGCCTAGGCCCAACCCGCAAGGCCGCGGTCTTTGGTTATTAAACCACCGCGGCCTTTTTGCATTCCGACCCACTGCGGTTTGTACGCGGCGGGTAATGAGCCAGTGCGGGCTGCAAACGCGAGGCTGTGCGGTTTCTTAACCGGCGCAGCCGGCGGGCAGGGGCCGGACTCCTGTCGCTGCGCCCCTTCGGGGTCCCCTTGCAGGTGCTTTGCGCCGGGGTCGGGCGTGAACTCGCCGGACACTAGCCGCCTGTGGGCTAGTGTCCGGCTCAGACATGCACGCCCTCTTACGCCCCCGCCACCGGCTACGCCTTGGCAGCAGAGTTGACGATTGACCATCCGTGGAACGCAAACAACCTAGCACTGTTACCATCCCGAATGTCCCGGCCCGCGCGGCAGGCGCGCGAGGCCGGGACGGCGCAAGAGTTCTTCCAGCCGTACCAACACTTCAGAAAAAGGCCCAGCACGCAGACCGTTCCCGCGGCGCTTCGAACACAATTCAACGCAGCGGGACGGGTGGCGGGGCTGGGTCGCAGCGACTTTCGGGGCCGGGCGAGCGGAACTCGAAGGGAGCCCGAATGGGCGGACGAGAGGAGCGCAGCCGCAGTCCGGCGCGCAGGGCGCCGGACCGGCAACGAGGAGCAAGACCCCGCCCCGACACCCGGCACGCGTCAACAGAAACCACGGCAGGGCCACCGCCAAAAGAAACCGCAGCGCCACGAACGAACGCCAGCCGTCAGTCCCCAGGCGGCGGATTGAGTTCCAGCTCATCCTTGCCATAGAACTTCACACCGATCTGAATACGCCCCCGCCCCTGCGCACGCCGGTGCCGGTTCGTGTCCCGCAGCGAGTAAACGCAGCCGCAGTATTCCTGCTGATAGAACTCTTCGCGCTTGCTGATTTCTATCATGCGGGCCGAGCCGCCGCCCTTGCGCCAGTTGTAAGTCCAGTAGATCAAGCCGGGGTAGCGCGCCGCGGCGCGTTCGCCGCAGCCATTGATCTGATTCATGTCCTTCCAGCGCGAAATCCCCAGCGAACTCGTGATGGTGTCGTAGCCGTGTTCATGCGCATACAGCGCCGTGCGCTCGAAACGCATATCGAAGCAAACCGTGCAACGCTGTCCGCGCTCCGGTTCGTTTTCCAGCCCCTTCACCCGCTCGAACCAATTGTCGCGGTCGTAGTCGGCATCGATGAATTCTATGCCGTGCTCCCGGGCAAAGCGGATGTTCTCATTCTTGCGGATCTCGTATTCTCGATCCGGATGAATGTTGGGATTGTAGAAATAAATGGCATAGTCTATGCCCGAGGCCGTCATCGCCTCCATGACTTCGCCGGAACAGGGCGCGCAGCAGGAATGCAGCAGCACCTTCTTGCGGTTGTCGGGAAGCTGAAGCTTGGGTCGCTGGAATTCGGTCATGGCGTGCGGGGGCGCCGCGGGGGCGGCTCCCAACGATTCTGTGGATGGTTCGGACTATTTTAGCCCCTATCGCCGCAATTCCAAGCTCACGCCCTCGAACGGCAAAGCCACCTGCGACCATGCATCGGTGTTGTAAGGCGGCCTGCTCAATCGCCTATCACCGTATCCCAGAGCTTCTTCACCACCGCGCGTTCCCCGCTCAACTCGTCGCTGGGGACGCGGGCTTTTTCCGCCCCTTGCAGCCGCAGCGCGTGCTGCCTCTTGCGGAACGCCCGGTAAGCGTCGGCCGCGCCGCGCGCCAGCTCCGTGGGAATCAGCCCAGCCTCGGCGGCCAGGCCCAGCAGGGCGATATTGCCCAGATTTCCCAGCAGCACAGGATGACGCCGCGCATGGCACAAGACCAGATATTGGGTCACGAACTCCACATCCACCATGCCGCCCCGGTCATGCTTCAAATCGAAATCGGGGCTGCGGTTGGGGTGGCCCGCGCTGATGCGTTCGCGCATGCTCCGCACTTCGCTCTTGAAGGCCTCGGGATCGCGCTCCTGCAACAGAATCTCCTTGCGTATGGCCTCGAAGCGGCGACCGATGGCGGGATCTCCGGTGACATAGCGGGCGCGGGTGATGGCTTGATGCTCCCATGCCCAGGCATGCTGGGTCTGGTATTGGGCGAAGGCGTCCACCGACACGGCCAGCAGGCCCGCATCGCCATCCGGCCGCAGGCGCAAATCTATTTCATACAGGCGGCCCGATGAGGTCATGGTCGACAGCCACGAGGCCATGCGCCGGCCGAGTTTGGCATAGAGCTCGCCGGCTTCTGCATTGGGGTCGTCGTACAGAAAGACCAGATCCAGGTCCGACGCATAGCCGATTTCCTTGCCGCCCAGCTTGCCATAGGCGATGATGGCGAAATGCGGCGGGGCGAGCGACGCCCGGTCCAGGGGGGCCTGGCGGTCGCGCGGCTGCACCAGCGGCCAGACCCGGTATATGGTCTCGGCCAGCAGCATGTCGGCCAGCGCCGACAATTGGTCGGCCAGTTGCTCGACGGTCAGCACGCCTTCCAAATCCTGGGCCAGCAGCTGGAAGGTGATCTGGTGCTGCGTATCGCGCATCAGATTCATCTGCTGCTCGACATCGGGCTGGCCATCCGGCAAGGTGCAGGCGTCCAGTTCTTCGCGCAATTGCGCGGCGATCTGCCCGAAGTCGGGGGCCTCCATCAGCGTATGCCATTCGATCAGGCTGTCCAGCAGTATCGGATAGCGCCCCAAATACTGCGATGCCCAGGGGCTGGCGCCGACGATGCGGGCCACGCGCGCCAGGGTTTCGGGATATTCGGCAAGCAGCGCCAGGTAGGCGCTGCGCTGGGCGATGTTTTCCACCAGCTCCAGCAGGCGCACCGCGGTGACGCCCGGCGCGCCGGTCTTGCCGGCCGCCTCGATGATGGCCGGCAGCAAGGCGTCCAGGCGTTTGCGGCTGGTGGCGGAAAGGCTGCGTATGCGGTGGCTGTCCAGCAAGGAATTCATGCGGCTGCATACGGTATCGGCGTTGGCGGCGATATGCTGGTGGATATGTGCATCGATATCGGCGCAGGGCGTTTCGGCCTGGAGCTTGGCCGCGGCGGCGGTTTCCTCGCCGCCCATGCCGGCGATGCGGAAGGCGTCGCGAAAAGTCTGCGCGACAAAGGAACGGTGCGCCGCGAGCTGCGCTTCGAACTCCGGCTGCGGCAGCCCCATGGCCTGCGCCAGCCTGGCGCAGGTTTCAGGGTCGCGCGGCAGCAAATGCGTTTGCTCGTCCTCGCGGTATTGCAGCATGTGCTCCACCCGGCGCAGGAAGCAATAGGCTTCCGACAGCCGCTGCGCGATATCCGACGCGATCACTCCCGCGGCGTCCTGCCTGCGCAGCGCCTGCAGCAGCCCGCGCTGCTGCAAAGACGGCATGCGCCCGCCGCGTATGAGCTGGTTCAATTGAACGACGAACTCTATTTCGCGTATGCCGCCGTCGCCCAGCTTGATGTTATGGATGGTGTCCACGCCGCTGCGGGCCAGCGCCCGGCGCTGCCAGTCCACCCGTATGCGTTCGCGCAGCCCGCGCAAGGCCGCCAAGGCATCGAAATCGAAATACTTGCGGTAGACGAAAGGCGTGCGCAAGGCCTCGAGCTGCTCCAGTTGCGCCGAGACGTCGCTGCCAGGGAAAGCCTGGCAGGGGATGGCGCGCGCTTTCAGCCAGGCATAGCGCTCCCACTCGCGCCCTTGCGTCACCAGATAATTCTCCAGGGCATCCAGGCTCCAGGCCAGCGGGCCCGCGTCGCCGTCCGGGCGCAGGCGCAGGTCGCTGCGGAATACCTGGCCGTCCGCATCGATTTCGGACAGCACGGGCATCATGCGCTGCGTGACGCGCCCGTAGAATTCGTGGTGGCTGATCTTGCGGCGCCCTCCAGTTTCGCCTTCTTCGCCATAGAGCAGGATAAGGTCGATGTCCGAGGACACGTTGAGTTCTTCGCCGCCCAGCTTGCCCATGCCGATGACGATCATTTCCTGCGGCAGGCCGGTGGACGGGTCCACGGGTACGCCATGGACTTCAGCCAGGCTGGACGCTACGCTGCGGTAGGCGGCGGCCACCGCCGTGTCGGCCAGCACGGACATGGCCGTCACCACTTCCTGCAAGGGGGCGGCGCCCTGGATATCGCGCACCATCACCGTAAAGAAGACCCGTTCGCGCAGCTTGCGCAATATGCGCCGCGCATCGGCCACGGGCAGAGGCTCGTGCTGGTCCGGCCCTTGCAGCTCCAGAAACCAATCCTGTATGGTCGCCCGGCCGACTGGCCGGGCGGCGGCGTCCGCCAGCCAGGCGGCAAATTCCTGGTGGGTTTCCGTTTTGCGGCGCAAGGCGCCGGACCAGCGCAAGGCCGGCTCTAATATAATGGCTGCGGACATAGAACAAGCGAAAAAGGGTTGTTGAGCTGTAAGAAAAACCTGGGGAAGGGGGCCTGCGGTGTATCGGCATTGCCACAAGATACTGCAAATATCACAGCCCCGCCCGATGCGGCGCAACTTTTAATGTGAATAGGTCTCAAGCTGTCAGTATTTCGACTTTCTTCCCCATGGCTAAGGCTGGCCGTCCGCTGCGTTCTTGCCGCGTATTTCGCGCTGGCCGTCTCCATTCTGGTTGTACGGTATTGGACGCTGCCTCATATCGATGACTGGCGGCCCCGCATAGCCGATCACTTGTCGGCTTTGCTCGATTTGAAGGTCAGCCTCGGCCCCCTGCAGGCGGAATGGAAGGGGCTCAACCCCAGCCTCGCCCTCACGGATGTGCGGCTCACCGACGCGCGAGGGCGCCAGTTGCTCGCCGTGCCGCAAGTGCGCGCCGTGCTGAGCTGGCGCAGCCTGTTTTCCCTGACGCCGCTCTTTCTCAGCCTGGACGTGCGCGGCGCGGAACTGGACCTGCGGCGGGACCGCCGCGGCGGCTTTTGGCTGATGGGCCGGCCCATCGACATCGAAGCTGGCCGGGATGCCGCCGCGGGCTCGCCTGACGCTTTCATCCAATGGCTGGCGGCGCAGCGCAGCATTGTTTTCCGGGACGCAGTGCTGCGCTGGAACGACGAAATGCGCGGCGCGCAGCCCTTGGTGCTGGAGGGAGTGACCTTGCGCATCGTCAGCCATGGCGCGGAACATCGACTGGCTCTGTCCGCCGCGCCTCCCCAGCGGCTGGGGGACGCCCTGGATATACGCGGCAGCTTCCGGCTGGCCGCCAGTCCGGAAGGGCGCTATACGCTCGAAGCGGTGGACGGGCGGCTTTACACCCATGTGGAAAACATGCGGCCGCTGGGATGGGCTCCCTGGTTCGACTTGCCACAAGACCTGAAGTCGGGGCGCATTTCCATGCAGGCGTGGCTGCGCGTCGAACAGGGCCGTGTGGCGCATCTGACTTCCGACGTGCGGGTCGATCAGGGGCGCTGGGTTTTCGACCAGGGCGTGCAAGTGCAGGCCCGTTCCTTGCGCCTTTACCTGGACGGCTCCTGGCAAGGCTACCGGCGGCTGTTCCCCGCCCCTGCCGACGAAGGTCCGGCCGGCCAGCCGGCTGCCCAGCCGGGCGCGGGGCTGGACTATCGCCTTAGCGCGGAAGGCCTGAGCGTGCGCGCGCCGGAACTCTTCGATTATCCCCTGGCCTTCGACCTGATCTGGTCCGGCGGCGCCGTGGACAAGTCCGCGGACGCCGGGCTGCGGCTGCGCGCCGAACGATTGCAGCTCGTCAACAAGGACATGGACGTCAATCTGCAGGGCGAGTGGCGGGAGGGCGGCTCCGGGCCCGCCGGGCTGATCGACCTGCGCGGGCGCTTCAAGCGGGCGATGATCACGGCCATCGATGAATACCTGCCCAGCACCGTCAATCTGGACGCGCGGGAATGGATGGCCAAAGGCCTGCTCGAGGGCGAAATCACCAACGCCGACCTCGTCTTGAAAGGGGATCTGGAACACTTCCCCTTCAGCGAGCAGCCGTCCATGGGGGACTTCAAAATCCAGGGCGACTACGCCGGCGGGGTGATCGACTACATGCCGCCGGAGGGCAAGGAGCTCGGCTGGCCGCGCCTGACGGACATGCGCGGAACGGTATCGCTGCATCGGGCCGATTTGCGCCTGTATGCGCAGGAAGCGTCGATGCAGCCGGTTTCCGGCCAGCCCATCAGGCTCACGGACGTGCATGCCCGCATACCGAATATCGAACATGATTCCGTCCTCGGCATACGCGGCCAGACCACGGCCAAGGCCGAAGCCTATCTGGCCCTGATGGCGCATTCACCGTTGGGAAAGATGCTGGATGATGTCTTCAGCGAGGCGCGCGCCGACGGCGTCTGGGAGGTGCCGCTCGAATTGTCGATTCCCTTGCTGAACAGCCTGGACAGCACCGTGCGCGGCAGCATCCGCTTCGCCGGCAGCGCATTGCGCCTGATGCCTGAAATGCCTGTTTTCAGCAAGGTGACGGGTTCGCTGGATTTCACCGATACCGCAATCAGCGCCTCGGACCTGAAGGCGGAGTTTCTGGGCGGCCCGGTGGCGCTCTCCGGCGGCGTGGGAGGCGCCTACAAAGGCCTGCAGTTCGAGGGCCGCGCCACGGCCAAGGCCTTGGGCGCCTATGTCGGGGTGGAAGGCATGAAGCGGCTGGAAGGGGTGTTGCCTTACCAGGCCGTCTTGCGGCGCGGCAAGGCCGGCGCTTTTACCATTTCCGCCAAATCGGGATTGCAGGGGCTGGCCCTGGATCTTCCCAAGCCCCTGGGCAAAACGGCGCAGCAAACCTTGCCGCTCGCCATCGATTGGCGGCCCCATGGCGATGGGGTGAACATGGCCCTGGACATTGCCTTGGGCAAGGAAGTCCAGGCCACGCTGCTGCGCCGCGAAGGCCGCAAGTCGGGGCCATACTTCCATGCCGGCTCCCTGGGCGTGAACAAGCAGCCGGCGCCTCTGGAAAGCGGCCTGCGCCTGGATATTCTTTATCCATCCATCGATCTGGATGCCTGGGACGCGGTCATCACGGATTTCTCCACACCCCTGGCCCAGCCTGGCCGGCCGCAAGCGCAGGAGCGCGACCGGCCTTTGCTGCCCGACGTGGGCGAGTTGCGCCTGCAGGCCAGGCAAGCCCGTGTGCAGGGCCTGGATCTGGACGAATTGACATTCACCGCCAGGCAGCCTCGGCCCGCGCAATGGCGGGTCGACATCAGTTCTTCGCAGACCGCCGGCACCTTGATCTGGCGCGAGGCGAACGGCCGGGTGGCGGGCCATGTGGACGCGATGTTCGATCGCCTATCGCTGGGCAGCGAAAAAACCGATACGGACGGCGAGGGCGACGAGGGCCTGCAAGTGGACGAGAACCTGGATATTCCCGCCGTCAATCTGCACGTGAAGAATTTCCGCCTGTACGGACGGAATGTCGGCGAATTGTCGCTGGTCGGGGTGAACCAGGCGCGCGGCCGCCTGTGGCGGCTGGACCAGCTCAAGCTCGTCAGCCCGCATGCGACGCTTGCCGGATCCGGCCTATGGCGGCTGAGCGGCGCGCAGCGCGGTCTGACGCTGGACGCGCGCGCCGATATCGGCGACCTCGGGGCATACCTGGATCAGGCGGGGTTCAAGGATTTGACGACTGGGGGAAAAGGCACGCTGCAAGGCCACTTCGAATGGCGCAACATGCCTTGGGATTTCAGCAAGCGGGACTTGAACGGAAAAGTGGAATTCAAGCTGGAGAAAGGGCGGCTGAGCACGCTGAATTCCCATTCCGCGCGTCTGCTGGAGCTGCTGTCGCTGCAATCGGTGAAGCGGCTGGCGCGCCTGGATTTCAACCCCGCGGGCCTGACCAAGGAAGGCTTTCCCTACGATGTTCTGCGCGGCGCCCTGACGCTGAAGAACGGCCAGGTGAACACCGACGATTATCGCGTGATCGGCCCGGTGGGGACCATCGTGCTGGGCGGCGACGTCGATCTCGTGAACGACACGCTGGACGTGAGAGCGGTCGTCATTCCCAACCTGGATGTCAGCGGGGCGGCGATTGCCGCGGGCATAGCCATCAATCCCATCATAGGGGTGGGCGCCTTTTTGACCCAATGGCTGCTGCAAGCCCCGCTGGCCAAAGCCATGACGGTGGAATACCGCATCAGCGGGTCTCGGGACAATCCGCAAATCCAGGAAGTGGCGACCCCGGCGCGGCCGGATGGAACGAGCGGCGAGGGCGGTTCGACGCAAAAGCTCAAGGGCTCCGCGCCGCCCGTCGAACATTGAGATGCCGGGGCCTGCAGCGGCCCCGGCGTTCAGTACAGGCCTTGTTGCAGCATGGCGTCGGCGACTTTGACGAAGCCGGCGATATTGGCGCCGTTCACGTAATTGACCGAACCGCCTTCGCTGCCGTGCAACACGCAGTTTTCGTGGATGTTGCGCATGATGGCGTGCAGCTTGCTATCCACCTGTTCGCGCGTCCATTGCAGGCGCTGCGCGTTCTGGCTCATTTCCAGACCCGATACGGCCACGCCGCCCGCATTGCTGGCCTTGCCGGGAGCGTACAGGATCTTCGCGCCGATGAAGGCGTCGACGGCGTCCAGGCTGGTCGGCATATTGGCGCCCTCGGCCACGCAGCGCACGCCGTTGCGGATCAGGGTTTGCGCATCTTCCAGCTCCAGCTCGTTCTGCGTCGCGCAGGGCAGGGCGACATCCACGGGAATATGCCAGGGGCGCTTGCCCGCTTCATACTGCAAATTGAAGCGCTGCGCATAGGTTTCCACGCGGCCGCGCTCTTCGTTTTTCAGGTGGATCAGCGCGTCCAGCTTTTCCGGCGTGAAGCCGGCTTTATCCACCACGGTGCCGTGCGAATCGGATACGGTGATGACGCGGGCGCCCAACTGCATGCATTTCTGGATGGCGTATTGCGCCACATTGCCCGAGCCCGAAACCGAGACCGTCAGGCCTTCGATGGACTGGTGGGCGTGCTTGAGCATTTCCTCGGCGAAATAGACGGTGCCGTAGCCGGTGGCTTCCGGCCGGATCAGGCTGCCGCCGAAGCTCAAGCCCTTGCCGGTGAACACACTGGCGGCGGAATTGGACAGCTTTTTCATCATGCCGGCCATGAAGCCGACCTCGCGCGCGCCCACGCCGATGTCGCCCGCGGGCACGTCGGTGTCGGGGCCCAGGTGGCGGTACAGCTCTATGATGAGCGCCTGGCAGAAACGCATGACCTCCGCATCCGACTTGCCCTTGGGGTCGAAGTCCGACCCGCCCTTGCCGCCGCCCATGGGCAGCGTGGTCAGGGCGTTCTTGAAGGTTTGCTCGAAGGCCAGGAACTTCAGGATGGACAGGTTCACCGAGGGGTGAAAGCGCATGCCGCCCTTGAAGGGGCCTATGGCCGAGCTGTGCTGGATGCGATAGCCGCGGTTGATCTGCACGCGGCCCTGATCGTCGGTCCAGGATATGCGGAACTGGATGGCGCGCTCGGGCTCGACCAGGCGTTGCAGCAGGCCTTGCTCGGCGTAGCGGGGGTTGCGTTCGATGAAAGGCCACAGACTATTCATCACTTCTTTGACTGCCTGCATGAATTCCGGTTGATGCGGGTCGCGGGCATGGATTTGTTCAAGGAATTGATCTAGTGTTGGTAGTTTCATCAAAAAGTGCTCTGTATGTGTACTGAATAAGCGAAACTCAGCGTAGATTGAAAATATTTGTCGCTTGCGCCGTCGGTGCAACCGACAGGCCTTGTGTCGTGTCCTGCATCATTGGCGGGGCTATCGCAAGTAAGCCTCTCGCGAGAGAGGCTTACAGATGTGCCGGGCCGTTATTTTTTCATCATGTCGAAGAATTCAGCGTTGGTCTTGGTGGCGCGGATTTTGTCCAGTATGAATTCCATCGCTTCGACTTCATCCATATCGTGTATGAATTTTCGAAGCACCCAGATTTTTTGTAGAAGTTCGGGCTTGATGAGCAGTTCTTCGCGCCGGGTGCCGGATTTGTTCAGGTTGATGGCCGGGTAGACGCGTTTTTCGGCCAGGCGGCGCTCCAGGTGGACCTCGGAGTTGCCTGTGCCTTTGAATTCTTCGTAAATGACTTCGTCCATGCGGCTGCCGGTTTCCACCAGGGCCGTGCCGATGATGGTCAGCGAGCCGCCTTCTTCGAGATTGCGCGCCGCGCCGAAGAAGCGCTTGGGGCGCTGCAGCGCATTGGCGTCCACGCCGCCGGTCAGCACCTTGCCCGAGGCCGGCACCACCGTGTTGTAAGCGCGCGCCAGGCGGGTGATGGAGTCCAGCAGGATGACGACGTCTTTCTTCAGTTCGACCAGGCGCTTGGCTTTTTCAATGACCATTTCCGCCACTTGCACGTGGCGGGTCGCCGGTTCGTCGAAGGTGGACGCCACGACTTCGCCGCGCACCGTGCGCTGCATTTCCGTGACTTCCTCGGGGCGCTCGTCCACCAGCAGGACGATCATGACGGCGTCGGGGTAATTGGCGGTGATGGCATGCGCGATATGCTGCATCATCACCGTCTTGCCCGATTTCGGGCTGGCGACGATGAGCGCGCGCTGGCCCTTGCCTATGGGCGCGAAAATATCCAGGATGCGGCCGGTGATGTTCTCGTCGCTCTTGATCGGGCGTTCCAGCGTCATGACCTCGTCCGGATGCAGCGGCGTGAGGTTTTCGAACATGATGCGATGCTTGATCGCTTCGGGCTGCATCCCGTTTACCTTGTCCACCTTGACCAGGGCGAAATAGCGTTCGCCATCTTTGGGGGTGCGGACCTCGCCCTCGATGGAGTCACCGGTGTGCAGATTGAAACGCCGAATCTGGGAAGGCGATATGTAGATATCGTCGGTGCTGGCAAGATAGGATGTATCCGGCGAGCGCAGGAAGCCGAAGCCGTCGGGCAATACTTCCAGCACGCCATCGCCGAAGATCTGTTCGCCTTGCTTGGCACGCCGCTTCATGATGGCAAACATCAGTTCTTGCTTGCGCAGGCGGCTTGCGTTGTCGATTTCCAGCTCGGCGGCCATTTCCAGCAGCTTGGACACGTGCTGGGTTTTTAATTCGGTGAGATGCATGTGAGGGAGAGAGAGGGGTATTTGCGATGGTGGCGAGCCCAGAAAAGGCTCGCGCGCAATGATCAGTTTTTTTGTTTACAGGGATTCGTCCAGGAATGCGCTGAGTTGCGACTTGGACAATGCGCCCACTTTCGTCGCGGCGGCTTTGCCGTCCTTGAACAACATGAGTGTGGGAATGCCGCGAATGCCGAACTTGGCGGCGGTTTCGGGGTTTTCGTCTACATTGACCTTGGCAATGATAACACGGCCCTTGTATTGGTTGGCGGCGTCATCGAGCAGCGGGGCGATCATTTTGCAGGGGCCGCACCAGGCCGCCCAGTAGTCGACCAGTACGGGAAGGTCCGATTTGAGGACGTCGGCCTCGAACGAGGCATCGGTCACGTGTTTGATGGATTCGCTCATGATAAAAGAGATATAAAAGATGACGGAATCTGAGAACTATACGGGAAGCCGGGGGCGCGCGATGTATTCTATGCGTCGTGTGCGGCGCTGTGTTGCCGGATTACGACAAGCATACCACTGTACAGGCCTGCGCGCACTGTCCGCGCAAGGCGGATGTTGCGCGCCGTCCGCTATGGCGCCCGCGTCATTTTCGTAAAATACGGCGGTCTTTACCAAGGAATTCGAGATCAAATTGGCTATTCAACGCTACGACGAAGCATCCATCCGCGTCCTGAAGGGCCTGGAGCCGGTGCGGCAACGGCCCGGCATGTACACCCGCACGGACAACCCGCTGCATATCCTGCAAGAGGTCATCGACAACGCCGCCGACGAAGCTCTCGCGGGCTACGGCAACCACATCAGGGTCACCCTGCACACCGACGGCAGCGTCTCGATCGAGGACGACGGCCGCGGCATCCCGGTCGGCATGCACGCCGAAGAGCATGCGCCGGTGGTCGAGCTCGTCTTCACTCGCCTGCATGCGGGCGGCAAGTTCGACAAGAAGGCGGGCGGCGCCTATGCCTTTTCCGGGGGGCTGCACGGGGTGGGCGTTTCCGTGACCAACGCGCTGTCCAGGCGCCTGGAAGTGCTGGTGTGGCGCGATGGCGCGGCGCACGAGCTGGTGTTCGAGAACGGCGAAGTCAGCAGCCCGCTGCGCGAACTGGAACGCGTCGGGCGCCGCAGAACCGGCACGCGCGTGCGAGTCTGGCCGGATCCCAAATACTTCGACACGCCGGTCATCCCCATGTCCGAGCTGGTCCATGCCTTGCGCAGCAAGGCCGTGCTGCTGAACGGCATCAAGGTGGCGCTGATCATTGAAAAAACCGGCGAGACGCGCGAATGGCAATATCAGGAAGGCCTGCGCGGCTACCTGGATGAAGCGCTGCAGGACGCGGAAAAAATCATTCCGCTGTTCGAGGGCAAGCAGTATGCGGCCGAAGACGACGAATCCTTCGCGCCGGGCGAAGGCGCCCAGTGGGTGGTCGCCTGGACCGCCGATGGTCCCGTGGTCCGCGAATCCTACGTGAACCTGATATCCACCACTGCCGGCGGCACGCATGAAGCGGGCCTGCGCGACGGCCTGTTCAATGCCGTCAAGTCCTTCGCCGAACTGCATGCGCTGGTGCCCAAGGGGGTGAAGCTGCTGCCGGAAGACGTCTTTGCGCGCGCCAGCTTCGTGCTGTCCGCCAAGGTGCTGGACCCTCAATTCCAGGGGCAGATCAAAGAGCGGCTGAATAGCCGCGACGCGGTGCGCCTGGTCAGCGGTTACGTCAAGAATGCGCTGGACCTCTGGCTGAATGCCAATGTGGAGTACGGCCGCAAACTGGCCGAAAGCGCGATTCGCCAGGCGCAGGCGCGCGCGCGCTCGGCCCAGAAGGTCGAAAAGCGCAAAAGCTCCGGCGTGGCCGTATTGCCCGGCAAGCTGACCGATTGCGAATCCAGCGACTCGGGGCGTACGGAACTCTTCCTCGTGGAAGGCGATTCGGCGGGCGGCTCGGCCAAGATGGGGCGCGACAAGGAATTCCAGGCCATATTGCCGCTGCGCGGCAAGGTCCTGAACTCCTGGGAGGTCGACCGCGATCGCCTCTTCGCCAACAATGAAATCCATGACATCTCCGTGGCCATAGGCGTGGATCCGCATGGGGCCGCCGACGAGGCCGATCTGTCCAACCTGCGCTATGGGCGCATCTGCATCCTGTCCGATGCCGACGTGGACGGCGCGCATATACAGGTGCTGCTGCTGACCCTGTTTTTCCGCCACTTTCCCCGCCTGGTCGAGGCCGGCCATGTTTATGTGGCGCGCCCGCCGCTGTTTCGCGTCGATGTGCCGGCGGCCGGCAAGCGTCCCGCACGCAAGGTTTACTGCCTGGATCAGGGCGAACTGGACGTGGTGCAGGAAAAGCTGCGCGGCGAAGGCGTGCGCGAGGGCTCCTGGAGCATCAGCCGCTTCAAGGGCCTGGGTGAAATGAGCGCCGAGCAGCTATGGGATACGACCATGAATCCCGACACGCGCCGGCTGATGCCGGTCAGCTACGGCGAGCTGGGGGTGGAGGCGACGCGGCGGATGTTCGACATGCTGATGGGCAAAGGGGAATCCGCGCAGCGGCGCCATTGGCTGGAAGAAAAGGGCAATCTTGCCGAAGTCGATGTTTAAGCGATAGAACCGACAACGGAGATACCGGACGTACACATGGATAAAGTAGATAGAGTTGCAAATGGATAGCACACAAGCAGGTTTGTTCGACGATGACACCGACGGCGAAGGCATAGCGCTGGCCCATTACGCGGAGCAGGCTTACCTGGATTACGCCGTGTCCGTCGTGCGCGGCCGGGCCCTGCCCGACGTGGCGGACGGCCAGAAGCCCGTGCAGCGGCGCATCCTGTATGCGATGCAGGCCATGGGGCTGGGCCCGGGAGCCAAGCCCGTCAAATCGGCGCGTGTCGTGGGCGATGTGCTGGGCAAGTATCACCCGCATGGCGACCAGGCGGCCTACGACGCCATGGTGCGCATGGCGCAGAGCTTCAGCCTGCGCTATCCGCTGATCGACGGCCAGGGTAATTTCGGCTCGCGCGATGGCGACAACGCCGCGGCCATGCGTTATACCGAAGCGCGCCTGACGCCGTTTGCGCGCCTCTTGCTG
>Ga0182744_1002020_pt1 | contig 17200 bp, 9 predicted proteins | sample eDN3rd30CKraftMG_FD_128525 | JGI IMG/M metagenome (GOLD analysis project Ga0182744, IMG submission 128525) | Enriched Miracle-Growth compost microbial communities from Emeryville, California, USA - eDNA 3rd pass 30_C Kraft MG (version 2) (version 2) ...
TATAAAAAAGATCCATTGATTTTAATTGATGGGGTAGAAACGACCACGACCGAATTGGCGCGTTTGCAGCCGGACGATATAGAGGCCTTTTCCATTTTAAAGGATGCGACCGCTACAGCCCTATATGGTGCTCGTGGAGCAAATGGGGTGATACAGGTGTCGACTAAACAAGGAACAGCAGGTAAGACGCAGATATCCGTACGCTTAGAAAATTCGCTTTCTTCCAATACACAGGATATCCAATTGGCCGACCCGATTACGTTTATGACATTGGCTAATGAGGCGGCTCGTACGCGTAATCCCTTGGCACCCTTGGAATACTCCAGAGAAAAAATAGCAAACACGGTACCGGGAGCGGATCCGTATTTGTATCCAGCAAATGATTGGCGCAGTTTGTTGATAAAAGATGTGACGCAAAACCGTCGGGTCAACTTTAATCTAAGTGGGGGTGGAAAAGTAGCCCGATACTATATCGCAGGAACCGCTAATCAAGACAATGGTAACCTGAATGTGGCTAAGCTGAATAACTTCAACAACAACATTGATCTCAAATCTTATCAACTGCGGAGCAACGTCAGCATGAATCTGACTAAAACAACGGAAGCCATTGTTCGGCTATCGGGTAGTTTTGACGATTACCGGGGGCCTGTAGACGGGGGAGAAGAGATGTATAAAAAAATTATGCGATCGAACCCGGTAGCCTTTCCAGCTCTCTTCCCTTCAGAAATGATGCCCGGCACGAAACATATTTTATTTGGTAATGCCACTAAGCCCGGCGGTACAGGAGCAAACTATATCAACCCTTTTGCGGATATGGTAAAGGGTTATAAAGATTATAGCAAATCACTCATGTACGCACAATTTGAGATGAAACAGGACTTCAGTTTTGTGTTGCCCGGTTTGAGCGCTCGAGGGATGTTCAACACATCTCGTTACTCTTATTTTGATGTTTCCAGGTACTATAACCCCTACTTTTATACGATGGGATTTTACGATCCGGCCAGCAATATCTATAGCCTTACAGTCTTAAATGAAGATACAGGTAATGCAGATACAGACCCAACCGAATATCTGAATTACCACGAAGGTGGAAAAGATATCAATACAACGACTTATCTGGAGGCATCTGTTAATTATACCCATCAGTTCAATAAAGTACACGATGTAAGCGGTATGCTGGTATATCAGCGGCGAGAGCAATTGTACGCCAATAAGGGTACCTTACAGAAATCATTACCTTATCGGAATCAGGGCTTATCCGGCCGTTTTACGTATGGGTATGACAGCCGCTACCTGTTAGAGTTCAACTTTGGGTATAATGGTTCTGAACGTTTTTATAAAACAGAACGCTATGGATTTTTTCCTGCTGCCGGACTGGGTTGGGTAGTATCCAATGAACCATTTTTCAAAAAATATAAAAATGTAGTTACTAACCTTAAACTTCGGGCTACCTATGGCTTAGTGGGGAATGACGCGATTGGCGATGAAAATGATCGTTTCTTTTACCTCTCGGATGTGAACATGAATGACGGCGGAAAGGGGTATACTTTTGGTGAAAACTATGCTGAACATAGTAATGGGATCGGTATTTATCGCTACGATAATCGAGATATCACTTGGGAGAAATCGATCAAGACCAATATTGGTTTAGACTTTTCACTGTTTGATGCCATTAATTTTCAAGGAGATTTTTTTACCGAGCACAGGCGCAATATTTTAATGGACCGCAATATACCAGCCAACATTGGTTTGGCTGCTACCGTGCGGGCTAATGTGGGTGAGGCAAAGGCATATGGAGTAGATATGTCGATAGATTATAATAAAAGTATTTCTCCAGATCTGTGGATCCAAGGGCGGGCTAACTTTACTTATGCCCACAGCGAATTTCTGAAATATGAAGAGCCCGCGTATAATGAAAAATATAAATCGCACATTGGCCAACCGCTCAGCCAGATATATGGCCTAATTGCCGAGCGTTTGTTTGTAGATGAGTATGAGGTAAATAACTCGCCTTTACAAAGCTACGGCGAATACAAAGCCGGTGATATCAAATACAGAGACGTGAATGGCGATGGACAGATCACCGATTTGGATAAGGTGCCGATCGGTTTTCCTACCGATCCGGAGATTGTCTATGGTTTTGGCTTTTCGGTTGGTTATAAAAGTTTTGATTTCTCGGCTTTTTTCCAAGGTTCGGCCCGCTCATCGTTTTGGTTGGATGCGAGTAATACCGCTCCTTTCCAAAACGACATTCCGTTATTGCAAGTCTATGCCGACAGCCATTGGTCTGAAGATAATCGAGATGTTTATGCTATTTGGCCACGCTTGAGTACGGCTTATAGCAAAAATAATTTTCAAAATTACAGCACTTGGTTTATGCGGAATGGGGCATTCTTGCGACTGAAGACCGTTGAGTTGGGTTATACTTTACCAAAACGTTTGACGGATAAGGTGGCCGCTTCATCGGCGAGGGTCTATGCCAGTGGGAATAACCTTTTTCTCCTGAGTGGTTTTAAACTTTGGGATATTGAAATGGGCGGAAACGGTTTAGGCTATCCCATCCAGCAAGTAATCAACTTAGGTGTTCAAATACAGTTTTAAGCGCTTATATCATGAATAGAAAAAAAATATACGGTATGCTTTTTTGGGTAGTTGCGTTATTATTATGCGGCTGCAAAGATTATCTGGATATCGTGCCCGATAACGTATCAACCATTGATCATGCTTTTAGTAACCGTAAAGAGGCTGAGAAATATTTATATACCTGTTATTCTTACTTGCCATCGCATAACACGGCTGCCGGTAACGTCGGTTTCTTGGGAGCAGATGAATTATGGACACCAGGATACGACATTTTTGCTTCTTGGGAAATTGCACGTGGTAATCAGCATGTAAATGACCCTTACATGAACTTCTGGGAAGGACGGAACGGTGGGGTAGCTTTATATAAAGCCATTCGCGATTGCAATATTTTTATTGAACATGTATCGGATCCAAATCAGGTCTATGATTTATCTCTCAGCATGCGTAGAAGGTGGCTGAGTGAGGTCATGTTCTTAAAGGCTTATTATCACTTTTATCTTTTTCGGATGTATGGACCTATTGATATCGTAGATAAAAATCTACCCGTTACGTCCTCGGGTGAAGAGGTGAAGCAAAAGCGGGTTCCGGTAGATGAAGTGGTAGATTATATGGTTGGCTTATTGGACAGCTGTGCGAACGATTTGCCAGAAGTAATTACTGATCGGGCAACCGAATTGGGCCGGATTACCAAAGCGGCTGCACTCAGCCTGAAGGCCAAGGTGCTGGTTACAGCAGCGAGCCCGCTATTTAACGGCAACCCCGATTATGCCAACTTTACCAATAAAGATGGGACCCAGCTGTTCAATCCGATCTATAGCGAAGAAAAATGGCAGCGCGCCGTTACAGCTTGTCAGGAAGCTGTAGACCTTTGTGAGAAAACAGGTATCAAATTGTATGAGTTTGAAACTTTTTTTAAGCTGAGTGATACAACGAAGCGACAGATGAGTTTGCGCAATAGTATTGGTGAAAAATGGAATTCGGAGCTGATATGGGGGCTGTCTGGTAGAACAGCAAACGAGATTCAGGTCGACTGTATGGCGCGGATTGATCCAGCTTACCTGACCAATATGTGGAGTTCGCGTGAGCGGGAGACACCGACCTTGGAAATAGCCAATCTTTTTTATTCGGATAAAGGTGTGCCCATCAATGAGGACAAAACATGGAATTATGCTAACCGGTATGCGTTGCGCACGGCAACAAACGACGAGCGTTTCAATATTATTAATGGCTATGAGACAGCCGAGTTGAACTTTAATCGGGAACCGCGTTATTATGCCAGTTTGGGTTTTGATGGTGGCATGTGGTATATGGAAAACAGCCGAAACAGTACAGATGTAGACACTTGGAGCGTGCGTGCTAAGAAGGGGCAACCACAAGCGCAATTGGGTGCCTACAATTATTCCGTAACCGGTTTGTGGGCCAAAAAGTTAGTGAACTGGAAATTTGTGTTGCGCGAGTCAAGTCATACGTTAGAGGCCTATCCTTGGCCAGAAATCCGGTTGGCAGATCTCTACCTGTTGTATGCAGAGGCCTTAAATGAAGTAGGACGTGGCGATGATGCTATTATTTGGATAGACCGTGTTCGCGCACGTGCCGGATTGAAAGGCGTAAAAGAGTCGTGGACGAATTACTCGATCAACAAGACGAAGTTTAGTACGAAGCAGGGGCTGCGGGCAATCATTCAACAAGAACGCAGTGTGGAGCTTGCCTTTGAAGGGCACCGCTTTTGGGATTTAAGGCGTTGGAAAACAGCCGATCAGGTTTTGAATCAAGGTATACATGGATGGACGATCGATCAGGAATCGGCCGTTGGCTATTATCGTCCGAGATTGCTATGGAACCAACGGTTTGTTGCACCCAGAGATTATCTGTGGCCCCTTCGGCAGGATGAATTGATTGTTAACACAAACCTGGTTCAAAATCCAGGATGGTAAAGTATCATCAAAAAATAATAGATCGATGAAAGCAATAGAAATAATGAGATTGACCTTGGTTGTGTGTCTGCTAGCCGTTAGCGGCTGCAAGCAGGATAATCTGAAACCCATTGAGCAAGACAAAGTGGCTCCTGCTCCGGTTTCACAACCCAAAGTAGAAAATATTGCTGGTGGTGCAACCATCAGTTATACCTTACCACAGGAGGATGATTTACTTTATGTGCTCGCAGTATACCAAACGCCTGATGGTAAAAGCCGGGAGTTTAAGGCTTCTTTTTATACCAATAAAGTAACCGTTGAAGGCTTTGCTGATACGGACGAACATCAGGTAGAGCTATACTGTGTAGATAAAAGCGGGAACCAATCGGAAGCCATTGCGGTAACGGTACAACCAAAGACTCCACCTATTGTGGAGACCCTGGAGTCGCTCGAAATCATTCCAGATTTCGGTGGCATTCAGGTGAGCTATAAAAATTCAACAAAAGCGGATTTGGCCATCCAAATTGAAACACCCGATTCTACTGGGGCAATGACCATTGCCACCACGTTCTATACGGCTCGCGAAAATGGTGCATTTTCTGTTCGTGGTTTTGATGCGGAAAAGCGAAAGTTTGCCATTCATGTAGAAGATCGATGGTCTAATTTTTCTGAAATAAAAGAGGTGGAGCTCACACCACTCTATGAAGTGATGGTAGACAAAAGCAAATTTAAAGAAGTGATTTTACCTGGCGATGCCGCTACGACCTCTTTCGATGGTGCTATGCGTAATATATGGGATGGCAAGGTATTGCCTGATGGACCAAATTGTGCGGCACATACCGGAACCTTATCTACAGGTGTACCCAAGTACTTTACGTTTGATATGGGTACGGTCGTGCAACTCAGCCGTTTTTCATTACAAGCCGTTGCAGACGATAAACATTGGTTCAATGATGTGACGCCTAAGCGATATGAAGTTTGGGGAACCTTAGAACCCAACCCAGACGGTAGCTTTAATGGTTGGACCAAATTGCTGACAATTACCAGTGTGAAACCATCCGGCTTACCTGTAGGTGTATTAACGGAAGATGATCGTGTTGCTGGCCGGATAGGTGATGAAGCGAACTTCCCGATTGATATTCCGAAAGTACGTTATATCCGTATTCGTTGCTTGGAGAATTGGTCGGGTAATACCAATATGGCTATTTCTGAAGTGACGTTCTGGGGAAATGATAAATAAGTGTTTTTACCATTCATTAAATAAACGAAATGAAACAATGCATAAAAGGACTTTTGGTGCCCTTAGTACTGTTGCTGATTGTGGCTTCTTGTTCTAAGATGGACGACTACCTCCAATATACGGAGGGCAGAGAAATAACATATACCGGGAAGGTAGATTCGGTGCTGGTACGTTCTGGAAAGGAACGGGTGGTTATTACCGGATTATTGACCTCAGACCCGAATATAACCCTCGTTAAAATATATTATAATCAACATCAAGACTCTATTCTGATTGATATTAAACGTTCTACAGGAGTCGATACCCTGAATGTGCCTATTTCATTGCCAGAAGGGAGCCATAACTTTGAGATTATCTCTTTCGACAATAAAGGACATACTTCGGTGAAGGTATTGGTTACTGGTCGATCTTACGGTGCGATTTATCAGGAAACGCTCTTTAACCGTGCTGTAAAAAACGCAGAAAAAGTAGGCGATGATGCGGTTATTGATCTCTATAATGGAGACGAGACCTCACCCTTTACGAAGTTTACCTATACCACGAATGCAAATGAGGAGAAAAGCGTTCTGGTAAGTAACGATAGTAGCCAGGTGGTATTGAAGGACTTTAAAAGTATGAGCGAGGTGATGATGCAAACTTTTTTCTTGCCCGATAGTGCTGCTATTGATACCTTCTCGGCCGCTTCAGAGGCTGTGGTCATTGCGGAAGACGTAACCCCATTTTACATTAAAAATGCAGGAAATCCGTTTTTAAGAAGTGATAACGGTAGCGGGAAATGGGGGGTGCCAAAAGATTGGGAATATACACCCAATGTATTAAATCAAGATGGCAGTACAGCGGGAGGTTGGTCTACCGATGGTAACCCCAGTGGTGTGATCCATTTTGAATCGAAAGATTGGGGTGGAGAAGGACTGACTAATGGAAAAGTTTATCAACATTTCGATTTGGCTCCCGGAACATATGAGCTTTCATATTACAGCGATGGTGCTGGTGGAACGATCGATGCCAATTTAGTAGCGGCGAAAGGGGATGTGATTCCTGATATCGGACAATTGGATAATCCCGAAACAGTATTGGCCTATTTCCACGCCACACAAAACAATGTAACGGGTACCCATAGCATTCACTTTACGATTGAAGAAAATACACCGGTGGCTGTAGGCTGGGTAGTTACCACGGGGTCGACTACTTGGTTACACTTTAATTGGATCAAGTTGCGTCTATTGGGCAAATAAAAGCATATACAACTAATTTTTAGCAGATACAGTTTCATTCAAAGGAGCCAACGTTATCCGTTGGTTCCTACTTAATCACTTTTTTATGATGTTTAGCAAGTACGGTATATCACGCCGCCAAGTCATGTGTTGTTTTTTTATTCTTTTTTGTTTTTTTAATTCAGTACAAGCCCAAAAACGGATATCGTTAAATAGTGCAGATGGGCAACAGTGGCGGGTAAAATCGCAAGATCAGGTAGGTGCAACCGTACAGCAGGTTTTGGACGATGCCAAACGTGGAACCGGCTGGGTGAATGCGGTGGTACCCGGTACGGTATATGCCGCCTATGTAGACCAAGGTCTGGAAAAGGATCCCAACATAGGGGATCATATTTGGACGGCAGATCGGGCTAAATTCGATAAACCTTTTTGGTATGTAACATCATTTGCAGTTCCTGATACGTTTAACCGGAGTAAAATTTGGTTGAATTTCAATGGGGTTAACAGAAATGCAGTCGTCTATTTAAACGGTAAACGCCTGGGAGAAGTGAAGAATTTCATGGATCGCGCTCATTTTGATGTGAGTGCTTTGGTTAACCAGAACGGTGTGAATAGTTTGGCCGTCTTAGTGGATATTCCTAAGAAACCGATGGCCAATCTGGCGAGTCCTACTTATGTTTCCAGTGCCGGATGGGATTGGATGCCCTACGTACCGGGATTGAATTCGGGCATAACCGATCAGGTGTTTTTATCGAATACGGAAGACCTCACGATCCAGGATCCATGGATACAAACCGACTTGCCTACCTTGGCGCGAGCCGATCTGGCCGTATCATTCGATGTAAACAATCCGACAGACGAACGAAAGGAAGCGAGTATTCAAGGTGTCATCAATCCGGGTAATGTGGCGTTTGCATATCAATTTTCGGTTGATGGGGAGGCCATTACGAACATTCGGTTGGATAAGAAAAAGCTGGCTCAATTGGTGATCGACCAACCTCGACTTTGGTGGCCCCATGGTTACGGAGAGCCCAACCTGTATACTTGCAATATGCGTTTGTTGGTGAATGGAAAAGTAGCTGATGAAACCGAAGTGAGGTTCGGGATTAAAAAGTACAGTTATGACACCGTTGGCAATGTATTGCACCTCACCGTTAATGGAACGCGTGTTTTTGTAAAAGGAGGAAACTGGGGGATGTCCGAATACCTGTTGCGTTGCCGCGATTCGGAATACGACACCAAAGTTCGGCTACATCAAGAGATGAATTTCAACATGATCCGGAACTGGATTGGATCTACCACGGACGAAGCTTTTTATGAGGCTTGCGATCAATATGGTATCATGATCTGGGACGATTTTTGGCTCAACTCCAGTCCGAACCTTCCGCGCGATATCCATGAATTCAATGCGGCAGCTATTGCTAAAATAAAACGGTTCCGTAATCACCCCTCCATTGCCGTTTGGTGTGGCGATAATGAAGGCTGGCCTGAAGAACCGCTCAACAATTGGTTGAAGGAAGCGATCCGTGTTTACGATGGCGCTAGCCGTTATTATCAAGCCAATTCGCACGATGACCAACTTTCTGGGAGCGGTCCTTGGTCAAGTAAAGACCCGCGTTATTATTTTACTGCCTATCCGACAGGTCTGGGAGGTAATGATGGATGGGGCTTTCGCACGGAGCTGGGTACAGCGGTGTTTACCAACGTAGAAAGTTTTAAAAAGTTTATACCGGAGGCCTATTGGTGGCCAAGAAACAGTATGTGGGAAAAGCACTACTTTGGCCCGTGGGCATTTAATGCTGATCCGGATGGCTATGAACGAAGCATCAATGAACGATATGGGAAAGCCACCGGCATAGAAGACTTTTGTACGAAAGCGCAATTGTTAAATATAGAAACGAACAAAGCCATGTACGAGGGGTGGCAAGATCATATGTGGGAAGATGCATCGGGTATCATGACCTGGATGAGTAATGCTTCTTTACCTTCTTTGATCTGGCAAACCTACGACTATTATTACGATCTGACTGGAGCGTTTTGGGGTATCAAAAAAGCTTGCGAACCGTTGCATATTCAATGGAACCCCGTCAATAATGCGGTGAAGGTAATCAATACCACAGGCAAGGATGTGTCTGGCCTCACTGCCGAGGCGGCGATATATAACCTGGATGGCCAAGAAGTCAAAAAGTATGCATTGCATGCTTCCGGAGTCGATGCTCGGGCAAATACAGCCTTACGGGTTTTCAACTTAGGGTTCCCAGACGAAAATCGGGATCTGGCCCTGCACAAGAAAGTGGTTGCTTCCTCAACGGCAGAAAATCAACCTGCGGCGATAACGGATGGCGATACCCATTCGCGTTGGGCTAGTGAGCAGCAAGATAATCAATGGATTTACGTTGACCTGGGGCAAGAAGAAGTTGTGCGTGGTGTAGAATTGAATTGGGAGCAGGCCTATGCCAAGAAATTTATTGTACAGGTATCTGATGATGCGCAAACGTGGCGAGATGCTTCGCATCGTGCGACAGGCAAGGTAGGTGAACAGAAAATAGTATTTGCTGAAGATCAAAGGGGCCGCTATGTACGCATTTTATGTGAAGAACGCGCAACTTCTTGGGGCTTTTCTATATGGGATCTTAAAGTACTGGGAGGAAATGTGATCGATCCGGCATTGAGTGCCACTCATTTTATTAAGCTCCGCTTAACCGATCAACAAGGACAATTGGTATCTGAAAATTTTTACTGGAGAGGAAACAAACGGACCGATTTTACAGCTCTAGGGAAGCTCCCGCAGGTTGATCTAAAAGTGCGTTCTACCATCTCAAAGGAACCGGGCAAATACGTCATGCATGCGCAGGTAACCAACCCCCAAAATGCAGCCGGTGTGGCCTTTGCCATTCGGGTGCAAGCCGTAAGAAAAGATTCGGGCGAACAGATTGCGCCAGCTATTATCAGCGATGGTTATTTTTCATTGCTCAAAGGAGAATCCAAGGCGATCCGCATTGAAATGGATGAAACCTTGGTGGCACAAGACAACATTGCCCTCAAGGTAACACCCTACAATGCTTTCAGTAAATAAATGTATCACCATATAAATTCATAAATAACAAATGGTAACCCTAATGAATAAGAAAAGAAGAAACGTGGGCTTTTGGGCCTTGGTATGGAGTTGCGTCATGGTTTTATCAGACGGATATGCACAGGAAGTACCTTTATATAAACAAAAGGGTGCAGTAATTGCCCATCGCGTAGAAGACCTCCTGCGGCGGATGACTTTGCATGAAAAGGTTTTACAGCTGCAAAATAAGCCGATTAGCGATATGGATAAAATAGCAGAGACCTTCGGTGGCGAAAGTTATGGTTGTACCCATGAGATGGGTAAGGATGCCCAGTACTGTGCAGAGCTTTACGAAAAAGTACAGCAGTATATGCTTACCAAAACCCGACTAGGTATACCGATATTAACAGCTGCAGAAGGGATAGAAGGCGTGCTGCAGAATGGCGCTACGATATTTCCACACGCTTTGGCACAAGGTAGTACCTTCAATCCGTCGCTGATTCGGCAGATGACGGAGGCTGCCGGTGAAGAAGCGTCGGTAATGGGTATCCATCAGATCTTGTCGCCCGTGCTCGATATTGCCCGCGAATTGCGTTGGGGGCGGGTAGAGGAAACCTATGGCGAAGATCCATTTCTGATTGGCGAAATGGCTACTGCTTTTATTTCAGGCTATCAGCAGTATGCTATAACCTGTACACCGAAACATTTTTTAGCGCATGGAAGCCCTTCTGGTGGGCTCAATTGTGCCAACGTTGGCGGTGGTGAACGTGAATTGCGTTCTTTATATATGTATCCCTTTAAACGGGTCATTAGCGCTACGAATCCGCTATCGGTGATGTCCTGCTACAGCGCATATGATGGATTACCCGTTACCGGATCACACTATTACATGACCGATGTGTTGCGGGGCGAATTGGGTTTTGCCGGGTATGTGTATTCCGATTGGGGTTCTGTGGAACGTTTAATGACCTTCCATCATGCAGTGGAGACACGCGAAGATGCCGCTAAAATGGCTTTAGAAGCTGGGGTTGATTTGAATATCGACTCGTCTTTTGAAACCCTGGAGGCTATGGTGGAAAAAGGGAAGCTGGATGAACGCGTAATCGATCAAGCGGTACGGCGTGTGTTGACCGTTAAATTTTCATTGGGCTTATTTGATCAAATTACCGCTCAACCTAAACAGATCAAGCAGGTGGTTCGGAATAAGGAAAAAGTGGCTTTATCTAAGCGCGTAGCTGATGAAAGTGCGGTGCTATTAAAGAATGAGGGTGATATCTTGCCATTACATGTATCGAAGTACAAGCATATTGCTGTCATTGGTCCGAATAGCGATCAAACCATTATGGGCGATTATTCGTGGACTTCCGCAGACACCAAAGAAGGGGTTACCCTCTATCAAGGGCTCCAAGAAGCAATAGGGAATCGGGCGGTCTTACATCATGCCATGGGATGCGATTGGTGGAGCCGGGATACCACTGGTTTTGCTGAAGCCGTGGCAGCTGCCCGCGCCAGTGATGTAGCTATTGTAGCTGTAGGTACGCGGAGTACCTATTTGGGACGTGGTCCGAACAAGTCGACCGCCGGGGAGGGCTTTGACCTTTCCAGTCTGGAATTGCCAGGTGTTCAGGAAGACCTTCTAAAAGCTATTCATGCTACCGGAAAGCCCATGATTGTGGTTTTTATCAGTGGAAAGCCGCTTGCGATGCCTTGGGTAAAGGAGAATGCCGATGCGGTATTGGTGCAGTGGTATGCCGGAGAGATGCAAGGGAAATCGATGGCCGATATTTTATTGGGGAACGTAAATCCTTCGGGTAGGTTGAATGTTTCCTTTCCACGAAGTACAGGAAATACCCCATGTTATTATAATCATTTCATTACCGACCGTGAGGAACCATTTGATCAACCCGGAACACCTGAAGAGCCGAAAGGGCATTACATCTTTGATAAGCCCGATCCGTTGTGGAACTTTGGCTATGGCTTAAGTTATACCAACTTTCAATACAAAGGCATTACGTTGAACGATTCGTTGTTTCATCCGAACGACACGCTGCATGTCCGTGTTGCTGTAGCCAATACCGGGAAACGCGATGGTCAGGAAGTGGTACAGGTTTATGTGCGCGACCAGTACAGCTCAGTTGCTACACCTATTCAAGAGCTGAAAGCCTTTCAAAAAGTGGCTCTAGCGACCGGACAGGAACAGACCGTTGAATTGGCTATACCGATTGCGGCGTTAGGACTGTATAATGAGCGTATGCACTATGTGGTAGAACCGGGAACTTTTGAAATACAGGTAGGAAGTGCTTCGGATGCTATTCACTTTAAGAAGGTAATTAAGGTGGAGAAGTAAATTGGTTTGGAGAGAAATAGAATAAGGGAGCGCATACACTGAATAATGCGCAACCAATTAATAACAATATAACTTAAATGATGATGCAACTTAAAATGATTAAAAACCCTTTTTCGTCGCTATTGGCCAATTGCTGTTTTATGGTGTCGCTGTTTGTCTGTTTTAAAACGGTCTGGGCAGGTAATGGGAACCAGATTGTATTGATCGAAAAAATAGTTGCTACCGATAAGTCGACTTCATGGCAAGAAAAGTTAATTTACGCCAAGAATGAAGAGGGACCCATGGTATCTTACATCAAAACGGCTTAAAATTTAGTTACCCATGCATTGGTATCAGAACGTGATCCAACATTTTTATACGATGATTTTTTAGCTAATATAGATTATGTAACCATTGAATAGTATGTTGATTTTTAATTGGTTATATGTGGATGAAATTGTCAGGCGATTGATACAATGCTTTAATAGCAAACGTGTAACAGGTGGATTGTTCATTGTTATGAACGGTATATTACTGATTATTTCAGCATGCAAACAGGATAGCGACAAATTAGAGCAAGCTTTTAATCAGGCAGATGATAATAAGGAAGAACTACAAAAGGTGTTGGATTATTATTCACAGAAGCCTCAAGATAGCTTAAAACTAAGAGCCAGTATATTCTTGATTGAGAATATGATTGGACACTTTGGATATGAAGGTGAAGAAATAGATCAATACAGCGTAATCTTTAAGTTGATTGATTCGCTTAGCCACAACGATCAAAAAGTGACACTCGATCAGAAAGAGTATATCATTGATTCCGTAACAAATGTGCTGGGTATTATGCAGTCGGAAAAAGCGCAGAAAGTGGCTGATTTAGAAACAATCAATACGAAATTCCTCATCGATAATATAGAATCTGCTTTTCATGCCTGGGAGAACGCACCTTGGTTTAAAGAAGTTCCGTTTGATGACTTTTGTGCATATATTTTACCGTACCGCATTAAGCATGAACGATTGGAATATTGGAGGTCATTTTATTATAATCAATATAAAGACCATATCACGTATTCCAGTGATATCACTACAGCGTATGAGCATTTCGATTGGTTGTTGAATCAGGGTTTTGACTTGTCATTGGCTTTTGAGAACTATCTTCCATATGATTTGAGTATGAAGGATATAGAAAAGGGAAAGATTGGGAGCTGCACCAATATTTCATTCTTTGTTGTAAATGGCATGAGAGCAGTGGGCCTGCCCGTAGCGTATGACTATATCATGCATTGGGGCTCGGTCAATAACAGGCACTATATGCCAGCCTTGGTTTCCCGCTCAAATAAGCGGGACTTGATTACCAACGGGAATATAAAGAAGGATACTTGGAAGCTGGTGAATTTCTCATCTGAATTCGTTTCCTACCGACATAACTTTGTTCCTTCCGAATTACCCGAAGATGTATACATCCAGTATAATAAAACGATCCCAAAAGTATACCGCTATATGTATTCCAGATCAGATTTGTTGGATAGTATCAATAAAAATGTCTCAGATCGATATATCGCGCCCGAATTTAAAAACGTTCACTTAATGGATGTTACCAGTGAATACCTGACGGTAGCCGATGTCGATGTAAGGGTGGATCCCCGTGCTGAAAATCATGGAGTCGGCTACCTCTGTGTTTTTGATATCGCCGGCTGGCAGCCCGTTGCTATTTCGGGCATCAGTGATGGTCATTTAACCTTTAAGGATGTTGGAAAGAATGTGGTATTTCTTCCCACAGTTTATGAAGATGGCGTTCATATTCCAATTGGTCCGCCTTTTTTTGTAGATAGTACTGGTACGGTTAAAAAAATAATTGCTGATCGGAAGAAAAGTCGTAGGGTAAACTTAACAAGGAAATATCCATTGCTTGCCTATACTGCCTATCATACGGAAATACTAAAGAATGGAAGGTTTGAAGGAGCTAATAATCCCGACTTTTCTGATGCCACTACACTCTATAAGATAAATAACTACCCTTTCTTTGTTAATTTCGTAAAGAGTGGCAGCAATCGTAAAGTGAGGTACGTTCGTTATGTTGCCCCCGCAGATGCAGATTTCGAAGCCGACAATATTGCCGAGGTAACCTTTTATGGAGAACATCGTAAAAGACTGCAAGGAAAGTTGATTGGAATGGAAGGCACGGATGGCCATGAAATAGAGAAGGCCTTTGACCAGAATCTGGCCTCTTTTTATGAGAATAAAAACACGCGAAATGGGTGGATAGGTATGGATTTAGGTCAAGGAAATGAACAGGAAATCAAAGGAATAAGTTTCTGCCCGCGTAATGACACCAATAACATTATCCCAGACAATATCTACGAGCTTTTTTATTGGGGTGATGGTAGGTGGATATCGTTAGGTAGGCAAACGGCGACCGATTATTCGCTACGTTATGAACATGTACCTAAGAACGCACTGTTTTGGCTTCGGTGTTTAAGCAGCGGAAGGGAAGAAAGAATTTTTACATACGGAGATTGCGGGCAGATTTGGTGGTGATGCACTGGAATAAGTGTCGAAATAATAAACTAAAATTAAATTATATGAATAGGGGAATTAAAAATATTCCAAATAAATTATGGCAATATTACGTTGAATTATTCAACATCAGCGCCTTGGTCGTTGTTATTGTTCGCATATCCATAACGTTGTTTACGCAGCCGTTATCTACAGGTCGTGTGCTTTATCTTATCTTGCTATTATTGGTGTATCTCCCTCCATGTTTATTGGTTCTTTTTGTTCCGTCTCGGACTAGTTTTATCTATTCTTTTATCGTATATATATTCATTCTAATCATAGCGACAGGGCTAGCTTATGCAAATTATGTGAGCTATTCAACCATACAGAAAATTCTATATGTCTTTGTTCCGCTTTTAATCATTTCATTATACTTACTTAAACTCAAACAAAAGCTAAATGAACAAGGGGGTCTTGCAAAAGAGGTGAGGAATTGAATACAGGAATTGAAGAGTAAAATGTAATGAGTTGAAGAATATCAATAAATATAAGTATGAACAATCCCGATCATGATAAAATTGTAATTACCACGCTTAATCAATCATCGGTTTATTCGTGTTTAGATATCATGTACTGTTCCGCAGAAGGTGCATATTCCTGCATTTATCTAAAGAACGGCGCCAAGCAGCTCGTTAGTAAAAACCTCATTTCCATGTCTCAGCAGCTAAATTATTTTTACTTTATAAGGATAAGTAGGTTTTTACTGTTAAACGTATTTTATATTGCTCATATAAATCATAAAGAAAGGAAAATCAGTCTGATTAATGGGACATGCTTATCATATACGATAAAAACAAAGGTATTGCTAAGGTGTTTGAATATAGCATTAGAAAAAAGGGAGGTATTATAGGCAAAGGGGAAATGTGATGTTAATTGATAGGAGATTCCTCATTTCTTAAATGCTATAAAAGTTGTCTGGTCAAAATTTTTGCATATAAGTTTGTATATATCTTTTCATCTGCCCTCTGATTGAGTAAACAGTAGCAGATGGTATTTTGATTTTCTTGTTTAAGATGAGATAAGCGACATCAAGAGCTTCTTTTTTTCTATTGGTGTTTAAATAAACTTTGTGCAAGTTAAACAATGGAATGAACCGGTTCGGACACATATTGGACGCCAATTTTAGATGTATTTCTGCTTCATTCCAGTTTTGCAACTGCATATAATTATCGGCATAGAGCAATTGAATGTCATAATCACTCCAATATTGAACCGTTTTGTTTAGAATATCTAGACTTTTTTTGTATTGTTTTACTTGTGCTAATTCTGCCGCATAGTTGTACAAAAATAGATAGTTGCCATTCCAGTTTGAATAAAGTTCATCATAATAAGGGAGCATATCTTCTGTTCTGCCGGCTAAAGACTTTTTAGCTATCTTGTTCCATTTATACTCAAACTTGACATCCTTTATTAGAAAAAAGGATCCAATGCAAAGAAATAGCATTACGATTATTTTTCCCCAGATTGGTTGGATATCGGATTTCCAAATTTGCACATTATTCTTGCTGATCTGTGCCATAGAATAGATTAAAACTATCCAAGTGATAGGGTATTGAAAAGGGTAGGAGAACAAGGAAAAAATGCCTATTGAAATTAGACAGAGCGTATAAGGAGATGAAATTCGCTGCGATCTTACAATTAAAATACAACCATAAACCAACAAAACGCCAGCCACCAAGCCATATTTCGCAAGAAAAAGTAAATATTCATTAAAAGGATACATAATATTATCTGCCAATAAAACATAATTACTTTCTGGATTTTGTACAAAATAATTTGCCTGGTATTTCATATAGTCTTTCGAAAAAACATAATCCCCTCCGCCAAAAAGGAAATTGTCGGAAATTAGACTACATGTTATATGCCAAATCAATATCCGCCCTACCGCAGAATCTACTTTGACTAGAAAAAGGACGATACCTAATACTATACCAAAAAATAATAATAGAAAGAGAATATGTTTTTTATAAGAACGGAACTTGTCCGGAATATTGTAGTAAAAATAATATCCTGATATAAACATAATTGAGATAAGTCCGGCACGTGATCCAGATAAAATTATCGTTAGTAATATTACGAAAGTGAAAGTAGCTGACAACCACTTGGCCTTTTTTGAAAACCGGAAAATGAATGGAAAAAGTACGGCAAGATTTGTGGCTAAACCTGATGGATTTCCATAGCTGCCTAATATTACAAATTTATGATTTGTCGGAAGAATCATGGTATGTTGTAACAATGCATAAATAGCTTGGGTTAAACAACCGATCAAAAAAAACGCTTCAATAATACGATAAGATTGAAAACTCGCGTGAA
>Ga0182744_1002021_pt1 | contig 17198 bp, 12 predicted proteins | sample eDN3rd30CKraftMG_FD_128525 | JGI IMG/M metagenome (GOLD analysis project Ga0182744, IMG submission 128525) | Enriched Miracle-Growth compost microbial communities from Emeryville, California, USA - eDNA 3rd pass 30_C Kraft MG (version 2) (version 2) ...
CACCCCCGTCTCATAGCTCCAGGCCAGGCCCAGCCGGCCGACCGTGCGCGTGTCGATCTGCGTCAGCGGGCTGAACCGCTGCTCCGAATAGGTCCGCCCATGGCTCAGCCAGTTCTCCGGCTCCCCCTCCGCTCCCTCAAGACGGGCCTGATCCACCGTCGCAGCGCCGCCTTCGGGCGTGTTCGTCGGGTTACACCCGGCCAGAAGCGCGAATCCCAGCGCGCAGATCGCCATGCCCAGCCTGCTCACAAGGCCATTCCCTCCCGTTCCATCGCATAATATGTTTCGCATTAAGAAACATAGATCGCTATAGCGATACGTACTACCGGAATTGAGGTCAACCTCGCCAGCTACGCCGCGCCTATGATGGGCACGCGGAGGCCAGCAAGGGCGCATCCTTGCCCGGCCCTCATCGCGCGCTGGTGGACGCTGCCACCTTTGGCCATCCACGCCCCTTAAAGTGTCGGATCCAGATCGAGGCCCAGGAGATAGCGCCCCAGGACTTCGCTGCAGGTGTCGTAGTCGGTGCCTGCATGTGCGCCGCACATGTGAATGTTACGCCAGAGCCGTTGCATCTCGTTCGAATCGAACCAGGCGCTGCCGCCCGCTCCCCCGAAAAGTTCATCAGCGGCCTGGATCGCAAGCTGGATGCAATAGGCGTGGTTCGTGCGCCAGCGAAACATCTCGTCGGCGGTCGGCAACTGGCGCGAGGCGCTGCGCGCGTCGATTCCGCGCCAGTCCTTTTCGATGAACGCCAGCGCGGCTTCCGCGGCGAATACGCCGCGCGCCAGCCGGATCGCCGCGGGCGAGCGCGCCGATGCGCTCGCGCCGGTGAACACCTTGATCCGCGATCTGGTCCTCTCCGCATAGACCTCCGCCATGCGCCGAGCCATGCCGACCGCGACCGCCGGGAAGCCGATGTTGAAATGGTTCATGAAAGCAGCGTGATAGATCTCGCTGTCGTTGACGCCGAAACCCTTCGAGGCGCCCGTGTTCAGCGCAACGAGCGGCTCGAGGCGATGGTCAGGCACGAAAACCCTTTCCACCATCAGCGACTTGCTTCCGGTCCCGCGCATGCCGGCGGTATGCCAATCGTCGATGATGATTACCTGGCTGCGCGGCACGAGCGCGTAATGACGTTCGAGCGGTGGCTGGTGGCCGGGATGGCGGAAGCCGAGGATGAACCAGTCCGCATGGTCGCACCCGCTCGAGAAGCCGAACTTGCCCGAAAGAATCACGCCGCCCTCGACCGTCTCGGCCTTGCCCACCGGCGCGACCGACGATCCGATCAGCGCCTCTCCACCGTCGCCCCAGATTTCGTCCTGCGCCTCGCGCGAGAACAGCGCGACGCCGTGGACATGCTGGGCAAGCAGGCTCGACACCCAGGCGGTCGCGCCGCAAGCGCCGGCGAGCGCCACGAGGCAGGGTCCATAATCCGCGACATGCAATTCCAGTCCACCATAGATGCGCGGCTGGAATGCGCGATAGAGTCCGGTCTTCCGGAGCAGGGCGACATTCTCCGCCGGAAGCTGACGCTCCGCCTCGGCTTGCTCCGCATTTGCGGCGATTTGCGGAAGGACCGTCTTGACCCGTTCCAGCAGTTCGGCGCCCGCCCCGTGCGGATCGACCGCATCGGCCGGCTTCAACTGCGTCTTTGCCATGATATCCGGCTCCCCTCTGATCCCCGGCGGGTAGTTTTCGACGGTGCGGAAATCATCGTCCATGTTGCGCATATAGAATTCTCGATATGAGACAGATGATCCTGCAACATCATGATTCAAGAACATTCTGGAAATGCTCACGAGGTCGATACGCGGCGACCGATTGACGTCCATCAAAGCAATTCGTACCGTTCTTCCAAACGATGTTCCATGTTATATGGCGAGCAGCGAACGGAGCCGGAGCCGGCAAGCGAACCGCTGCAAACCATGAACAGGCTTCATTCATGAGGGGATCGGCATGAAAATATCGGCATTGCGGCGCAGCGCGCCAGCTCTTGCGATGCTGGCGGCACTGCCGGCGCTCGGCGCGCAAGACGCGCCTCCCGCCCCGGCGACGGCGCTTTCGCAGATCGACATCGTCAAGCGGCACATGGCAGCGGTCAACGACAAGGACATCGAAGGCGCAATGGCGGACTATGCCGAGGATGCGGTCATGATCCAGCCCGGCAAAGTCACTGAGGGGAAGGCGGCGATCCGCGCGCTCTTCCTCGCCGGATTTGCCCGCGTGCCGGCCGATGCGTCGCTGGGCATGGTGATCGAACGCACCTGGCAAGAAGGAAGGAATGTTGTCTCCGCGCCCTGGCACAAGGGGACTGACCTCAACGGGATCGACAAATTCCTGATGCGCGACGGCAAGATCATCGTCCAAACCGTATTCCTGAGCGGGCAGCCGCCGGCACCGACGGCCAGATAGAGGGCGTCGCCGGCGCCTCTGTCAGCTTGCGCCGGCAGTTCGGGCGCTGCCCGCTTCGATCCATTCACGAGCGCCCCGGAGCAGGACGCCCGCGATCACCGGACACAGCGCGCCCGGAAGCATCGAATAGTCCCCATCAACGGCCCATCGCCTGACCTGCCGGCGTGAAGGCGACGAGCATGAGCGCGGTACCCGGCACACGCCTCGATGTCCGTACGACGGCGATGCCGAGCGCGAAGACCGGGCACCGGTCGGCGGGAATGAAGCCCGCAATCACGAACCAGCCATCCACATCCAGATCGGATCGGCGGGAGATACGGCGCTTGCGCGGAGCCGGCGAGGCAACAGGCAATCGCCGGGACTCGCGCGCTGCATCTTCGGCCGGTCCTGGCTGAGGCGGTGGATGACGAAACCGATGCCACAGATCTCGATCGTCGCCTTGCGTGCCGGCTGCCCGCTCAGAAGTTGCGCCGCAGCGCGAGCGACCATTCGCGCGGCCGTGCGGGAATGCCGGTGATATAGCCGCTCGACACATATAGATCAGCCTTCGAGGCGAAGTAGAAATCGTTGGTCAGATTGGTGACCGCCAGCGTGAGCTCCCAGTCGCCATCGCCGGTGCGATATGTGAGGTGCGCATTGAAAACATTACGATCTTCGAGCTGATTGCCGGGGGTGTTGACGGGGTTCGAGTAGCTGGTCGACTGATATTCATAGTCGAGGCGCGGCCGCAGCGTGCCGCCCGCAAACGGGAATTCGTACTGAACGCCGAAGGCGCCCTGCCATTTCGGCGAGAAGGGCAGTTCCATATCGATGTTCAGGCCTGAGATCGTCGCCTGGGGCAGCAGGCGGGTGTAATGCCCTTCGAGATAGCTCAGGCTGGCATTGATCTGGAGCCCGTTGCGCGGCGTCACCAGCAGTTCGGCTTCCAATCCCTTGCGATGGGCGTCGCCCGCATTGATGAACACGCCCGACGGCGCAGTGCCTGTGGTCGGATTGTAGTTCGGCAGGCTCGGGTCGTTCTGCACCGGCATGTTGACGTTGAAGAACGGGTTCGAAGCCTGCAGCTGCAGCGACGAATAGTCGTTGTAGAAGGCTGAGACATTGAGCCGTATCGTGCGATCGAGAAAATCGCTCTTGAAGCCGATCTCATAGGCCTTGAGGCTTTCCGGACCAAATGGCACGACCTGGTTCGCGAAGAACGGACGCGGATTGACGCCGCCGCCCTTGAAGCCGGTCGAGAACTGGGCATAGGTGAAGAAGCTCGGCGACCAGCGATAATCCACGACCGCGCGCCAGTCCCAGACCTGCTTCTGGAACGTCCCGCTGAGCCCGTCGAGCGGCGTCTGCGACGGGCTGAACGAGCCGTCCGCCGTCCGGCGATGGAAGGTGAAATTCTTGTAGTCGTCCGTATAGCGCACGCCGCCGGTCAGGTTGAGGCGATCGGTGACGTGCATCACCGCGTGCAGGAACGCCGATTTGCTCTTCGACTCGATCTTGTCCGTCGCGATGAAGTCCGAATTGATCGACGCGATCAGCGCGCGCAGGCCCTGAACGGAGCCGCCCTTGTAGTAAAAGCCCCCGAGGGTAAGGTCGAGCAGATCGCCGAGCTCGGCGTTGAGCCGCAATTCCTGCGTGAACTGGTGCTGGCTCGGGATGTTGGTCGATTCGCTCTTCGGGATCGGGCTCTGGTCATAATCATAGCCGAACACGCCGTCCGCGTGACGATAGGCGGTGATCGACGTCAGCTTGATCGCATCGCTCAGATCGAAATCGACCGTTCCCGAGAACCCCCAGGACGTGAAGTTGGACACCGGTTCGCCTACGAAGCTCGAAGTATCGGTGCCGCGGAAGAGCGCATAGCTGGTGTAATTGTCGGGCGAGTTGAATGCTGGCCCGAAGGCGACGCCATTCACCGTGGGCGTGGTGAACTGGCGCGACGCGATCAGCACGTCGGGGCTCGGATCGCCACGGCTCGAATAATAGTCGCCCGAAAGGTTGATCTCGACGCCGGGCACGGGGAGCACCCGAAGCTGGCCGCGTACACCCACGTCATTGGAACCGCCTGCGTGGCCGAGCAGGCAATTTCCCCCGTTGGCGGCATAGGTCGGCAGCGGCGAGTCCGGATGCGTGCATTTGTAATCGACGCGGTCCACATAGCCGGTGACATGCTTGGCGAGCCCGGAAATGCGAGCGAAGATCACATCGGGAACGAGCGTTAGATTGGCGCCGCCACGGACATTGACGAGATTGTAACTGCCGACCTCGGCCTCGACGAAGCCGCCCCCTTCCCCGCTGGGCTTCTTCGAATAAAGCTTGAGCGCGCCGCCGATCGAATTCTTTCCGGCCAGCGTCCCCTGCGGACCGCGCAGCACTTCCACGCGGTCGAGATCGAGCAGGTTGAACGCGTTGCCAAACATCGTCGCGTAATAGACGTCGTCGATATAGATGCCGACGCCCGGCTCGAAGGTGAAGTTCGAGTCATACTGGCCGACGCCGCGGATGTAGATTTGCGCCGCGGGTCCATAATTGCCTGGAGCCTGGCGGATCGAGAGATTGGGCGCCTGAAGATCGGTCAGCTTCGTCTGGCCGGTCGCTTTGAGCATGTCGCCGCTCACCGCGGTGATCGCCAGCGGCGTATCCTGCAGGTTCTGCTGGCGGAACTGTGCAGTGACGATGATCTCGGCATTGCCTTCGTTGCCGGTTTCAGCGCTGTGCTGATCGTTCTCCGGCGCCTGCTGCGCGGCGGCTGGCGACGCCATGACCGCCATGGAGCAGGCGAGAGCCGCCAGCGACGTGCAGGCGATTGCCTGGCGCGAGGCGCGAAAGTGCGAATTGGACATCTTCCCCCCTAGATCTAATGTTATCATTATGTGTCCGGGCACCAGCAACGTCTGGATACCGAACCCTCCGGATGCAAATGCCAGCCACAGGCGCCGGGACGAGACCACCGGCCAGCAGGCGCAGCCGCACGCCGAAGTTCACTCCAAAATGAACGGACTGCGCTGAATAGCGTGCGCTCGCGCGGACTCTGCGTCCCTCGATCAGCCATTCCCGCTCCCATCCGCCGCGTCCGATGCAGGCGCGGTTTCTTTTCAAATTCGACCGAAGCGTATTTTCTTGACCACATGAGATCATCACGTATGTCGCGCACACAGAATTCTCGAATGGAGACAGATCACCGTGGATGTACTCCTGAGCATGCGGATATTTTGCACGGTCGCGGAGCTGCGCAGCTTCACCGGCGCTGCCGACCGGTTCAACATGGCACATTCCGCGATCAGCAAGCATGTCGCTTTGCTGGAGCGCCGGCTGTCCGCGCGATTGCTCAACCGGACCAGCCGCCACGTCAGCCTGACCGAGGTCGGCGAAGTCTATCTTCAGCAGGCGCGCCGCATTCTCGAGTCGGTCGACGAGACTGAAGCGGTGGTTCGGGGCAATGTCATCAAGCCTTCCGGCGTGCTGAAGCTCAGCGTTCCGCCCTGGCTGCTCAACAGTAAATTCGCATCGATGCTCGCCGATTTCCGGGAGGCTCATCCGGAGGTTGACCTCGATATCGATGTCGACCTGATCGAGCGAAGTTCATCTTATGAATTCAATGATCTGGACCTGGCACTTCGCATAACGAACGATCCGGGCGAGGGCATGGTCGTCCACGACCTGATGACGCTGAAATTCAGGCTGGTTGCCACGCCCACCTATCTCGACCGGCACGGCCGTCCGACCAAGCCGAGCGACATCGATGGCTGGCCGCTGCTGAGCTACGCTCCCTATTATCATTCCACGATCGTGTTTCGCAGCGGAGATCGCGTCACCTTCCGGCCGATCATGCGGAGCTCCAGCACCGTGCTGCTTTACCTTGCCGCGCGAGCCGGAATCGGACCCGCCTTCATGCCCGCAGCGCTGATCGAACGTGACGTCGCGGAGGGGCGGCTCGAGTTCGTGCTCCCGGAAGAAACCGCCACGCCCATCAAGCTCTGCGCGATTTATCCGCGCCGCCCCTATGTGCCGGCCAAGCTCAAGACCTTCCTGCGCTTCCTCGAGGCAGCCTATAATAGCGGGGAAGGATCGAGCGGCGACGCAGTCAGCGCCAATTCTTCGATCGCGCTCTTGCAGCCGCCTCAATCCGATTGACGTCCTCTTCGAGCAGCAGGCCGCGCGCGGCGAGATCATGGGCCGCGGCAATGACCTGTCGGACATATTCGTCCGCCGACGCATAGCGCTCTTCCAGCGAAAGCCGGGGATCGCCCACCGCGAGCCGCGCTGCGCGCGTCGCCGCAAAGGGAAAGACGCTCCCGGTCGCCCCCAGATCACCCTCGGCATGACCGGGGCGACGCATTGTCCAGCCGGTGCAAGTGCCAAGCGGCACCGCGATATCTGGCAGCCGGACGCCGGAAATCTCGTTTCCATCGGTGTCGATCGCAGGCACCAGCACCTGATAGTCATGCCCTGGCACCGGCCGGGGCGGCTGCACCGAATGGTCGAGTTCGCAGAGTTCGTTCACGATGCCGGGATATGTCGCATCCGGAATCCGTGGAAACCCATAGTCCTCCGACGCGGAAACGAGCATGCCTTCTCGAACGCTGGGAAACTGGCTCGGCGGCGGCGCCATGTCCGCTGTGACCCATCGGTCGAGCGCGACCAGCAGAGCGCGATGAACATGGGCGCAATCGACGCGGTTAGGCGCATAGGCGATGGCCGGAAACATGCGCCCATAGTCGAGCGTCGGATCGCCGCCGCCATGCGGGACGCCGGCAAGATGATAGAGGCGTACCCCATCCGGCACGGCCACCTCCCCGCCGCGCCCGTCGCTCGCCAGCAAGGCGGCGCGGCCCTGAAAGAAGTCCGCGCTGCTCTCGGTCTGGATTATCCTGGGGCAGGTATCCGATGCGATACAGCGCTCGAGGATGCCGTCTGTCCGTCCGCTCACCGGATCGATGGTGGTTGCATAGGTGAACGGAAACTGGTCGCCGGGGAATAGCCGGTCCTCGTGCTGACGCGAGAAGCGATTGGGCTGCGCGAAGGCGGCGTTGACGAAACTCTTCCGCGAGCCGGCCATGCAGGCCATGACGCCATCGAAGATCTTGCCGCCGCGCAAGCTCTCGTTGAAGCCCTGGTAGAGAAAGTCGCGCAGGAACCGGCCTGCCTGCGACATTCCATAGGCATAGGCGTAATCGACTGCCGGCTGCCCATCCAGTTCGAGCGGGTTGCGCGCACCTTGCGCGTCGGCGGGATCGCGGCGCAGCCAGTCGACCAGATCGCGCACCACGGCAAAGCCGAGGCCCATGATGATCGGATCGCGCGCCGGATAGACGAACTCATAGATCGCGCTCGCGCCGAACTCGCGCGCGCGCGCGATCTCGATTTGCGACGGCGACAGGAAGCGCCATTGCGACGCAGCCATCGCGATCCGAGGGTCGCGCTCGCGCTCGCGGACGGTCAGGCTGCAGGGCGCCTGATCCAGCGTGGCGGCCGGATAGCTGAGCTGCGCGATCGTCGGGTCCGCCAGATGCTCGAAGACGAATTCCTCGCGGCTGAGCCCGGCAATAGCTCCGTCGCTGTCCGTTGCGACCGGAAAGGACGCGGACATCCTCCCCTCGCCTTGCGGCACGCCGCCGCCCTGCCACCCGCACCACAGCAGCGTATAGCCCTCGCGCATCAGGAAGCCGTTGCCCGCGTCGTCCAGCGCTGTCGGCTCGTTGCATGCGATGCGCACGCCACCATCGGGATTGCGCACCGCATCGTTGAGCGTGTGCAACGCGACCTTGTTGCCCCGGTTGAGCACGTCAAGGAGCAGGCGTCGATTGCCCCGCCCCGTCTCCACCGGCTTCAGCAGATAAAAATCGCAGGCATAGTCGACGAGCCCGTCAGCATTGGTGGGCGCCTTGTCCAGGTTCACGATGATCCGGTTGAGCCGATGCGCGGGATCGACCGCGCCTCGCATTTTTCCGACGATCTTCTGATACGGCCCGGTCGCGCCGAACGCCTGGCCCCCGAACACGGGCTCAACCCGGTCAATGTCAAGTCGCACGTACACCAGCCGGCGCTCAGACCCTGTTCACGGGTATCGTCCGGCCATATTCGGCTGATATCTCGGGACCATATTCATTCACGGTCGCACGGCGCAGATCACGCTTGTACTGGTCGCCGACCAGCGCCGTCGCCGCATGGAGCGTGCAGCGGTTGTCCCAGATCACCATGTCGCCGTCATGCCACTTGTGACGGTAGACGAACTTGTCCTGCGTCGCGAAATCATAGAGTTCGAACAGGAACTTGAGCGCCTTCTCTTCCGGCCAGCCGGGAATGCCCGAGGCATGCCCGCCGATATAGAGTGACTTGCGGCCATAAGGCATGGTGCGCACCAACGGATGTGTCACCGGCGGAAGCGTCGCGCGCATTTCGTCGGTCACGCCGGTCACCCCGGTCAACTCACGCCCGCGCCAGAAGTCGTGGACCGCCTCGAGATTCGCGACCTTGGCCCTGGTCTCCTCGGGGAGCGCATCATAGACCGCGCGGGTATCGATAAAGAGCGTGTCGCCACCCTCCGGTGGGACGATATGCCCGAGCAGCAGCGACCATTTGGTCGGCAGCGTGTGGAACGAACTGTCGGTATGGAAGCGCTCGGTGGCACGGCCCAGCTTCCGTCGATCGCTCGCATAGGGAATGATCTCGTCATTCTCGTCCAGGTTCGAGATATCGAACAGCTCGGGCGCGATCTGACGCCCCTTGCGCTGGACGAAGCGCGTCACGCCGGGCGGCAGTTCGAGCGGACCGAAGGCACGGGCAAAGCGAATATGCTCCTCGTCCGAGGCACGCAGGTTGCGCAGCACACACACCGCATAGGTCGCCATCGCCCGCTCGACAGTCTCGACAAGTTCCGGCCCGGGCGGGTCGCCCAGGTCGACACCGATGATCTCAGCCGCGAAGATCGGGTGGAGCGGATTTATCGTCAGGCGCACATATTCCTCCTTGGGGACGTCAATGCGCACTCGCCGCCCGCCTGGCACAGCAAGGCGTGCTTACGCACCTTTCCCGCACCCGGTTCGCGTTCGCGCAGTCTGGCTGCCCCTCACGGCTCCGTCGGTATCGGCGCCTCCACTCAGGATCATCACGCTTGTTGCGCATGCAGGGTTCTCGCCTGGAGACAGACACCCGAGATTTTTGTCCGAAGGTACGCGAAATCGGCATGGTTACAGCCTCCTGATGAATTGCGGCGACTGCCCCGGCCCTTCGGACGGCATCCTATTCGCCGTGTCTCTCCGCGAAGCGATCAAGATGGTTGCGTGCGAGGAACAGGTCGAGCTGGCCCGCAACCGCATCGTTGTTCATGTCGGCGAAGGGGATGTGCGTATTGCCCCTGATCCCAACCGACGGCAGGCGGAGGATTTCCGCGTGCCCGCCATATTTGTTCACTTCCGCGACGAACTGCTCGCAGACCTTCAGCGTCAATGCCGGGATCGGATCCGTATCGGTATGATCGCCCCACACCAGCTGGATGGGAAAGCGCGTGAGCTTCTTGAACTGGTCGAGCGGCACGAAGATCGGATCGAACGCGCCGTGATGGAATTCGGGGTTCGACCCTTCGGGAAACACATAGCCGGGATTCTCATAGGCGACGATTCCCTTGACGTTGTCGGACGTGGCCTTGACCGCGCTCATCAGCGCACGGAAGCCGCCCGCCGAATTGGTCAGGATGACGACGGGTCCGATCCTGTCCACGGCCTGCGCGCCCGCATCGGACTGAAGCTGGACATTGTCGCGGGTGTCGAATTCGTCGTAGCGCGCGCGCGTCGCCTGGTTCCACGCCTCGGCATCGCCGGTCGGAAACTGCACGCCGGGATACCAGTCGGGATAGCGGAGGCCCATCCGCCAGTTGACGAAATTGGCCTGATCCTGGCCTATCGTCGGATTGTAGGTATAGCTCTCGCAACCCCAGTTGGCGCGGCCGACGCGCGGGCCATCCCACAGGTAGACGGGATAGCCGCGGCGCAGGAACATGCTCTGGTAGCCCTCGCCGCCGTCCCAGCGGTTCTGCCAGACATGCGCGCTCGAACTATGCCACATGAGCAGCGAGACCGCGCGCGGACGATGCGGGATCTGATATTCGAGATAGCCATGGTCGCAGGAGAGCGACCTGGACGCAGGATCGCCGATCACCTTGCCACCGACTTCCATCGAGCCCTGCCGGTCGATGACCATGGGCGGCCGCTCCGCCGGCTTTCCGGCCTGCGCGGAGGCGGTGACCGGCATCGATGCCAGCGCCAGCAGCATCGCAGTCTGCGATGCCAGCGATCGAACTTCTATGCTCTTCATCTCACTCTCCTCGCGCATGGTGTCCGGGGTGCGGCCGATACGGCTTCATCTGCGACCCGAGATTTCCGCGCCGGCCCGGGGATCGAGCGGCACGAAGAAGAACAGCCCGCCCAGCGACAGCGTGCCGATCACCAGAAAGGCCGGCATCAGATCGGCCGCGCCGAGCGCATGATCCTGGTTCCAGCTGAGCGTGTATTGGATCACGATCGCCGCGAGCGCGACACCGATACTTTGCGCAAGCTGCTGGAACATCGTCGACATGCTCGAGGCCTGGCTCAGTTGCCGTGACGAGACATCGGCATAACCGAATGTGTTGAGCGCGGTGAACTGGAGCGAGCGGAAGAAGCCTCCCGACAGGAGCAGCGCCACGATCAGCCAGACCGGCATTCCGGGCCTGAGAAAGCCGTTGCACGCCGAGAGCGCTGCGACGAGCAGGCTGTTGACGACCAGCACGGTGCGGAAGCCGAAGCGGCGCAGGATCGGCGGGGCCACGGCCTTCATCGTCAGCGCCCCGATCGCGCCCGCCAAGGTCAGCAGGCCTGCAATGAACGCCGAATAACCGAAACCGAGCTGGAGCAGCAGCGCCATCAAAAAGGGGATCGCGCCGATCGAGAAGCGCGAAAAGAGCCCGCCGAAGATTGTCGCGGCGAAGCTCGGCAGCCGCAACAGCGACAGATCCATGATCGCATGCGGCGTGCGCCGTGCATGCGGCACATAGAGCAGCATGCAGAGCGCGCCGCCGATCAGCATCGCCGCCACGACCTCCGGCGGCAGCGTATCGTGCCCGAGATTGCTGAACCCGTAGACGAGCCCGGCAAGACCGCATCCCGTGAGAATGAAGCCGCGAAGGTCCAGCCTCTCCTTCACGTCAGCGTGGATGTCCGGAACGAAGAGCGTGACGAGCAGGACGCCGAGCAGCGCCATCGGCACATTGATGAAGAAGATCCACGGCCAGGTCCAATAGGTTACGATGAAGCCGCCGACCGGCGGGCCGAGAACCGGACCGAGCAGCGCCGGCATGGTGAAATAGGCCATCGCCTGGACGAGCTGCGACTTGGGAACGCTACGCAGGATCACCAGACGGCCGACCGGCACCATCATGGCCCCGGCCATGCCCTGCAGGATGCGTGCGCCCACAAGTTCGGCGAGGGTCTGCGCGAACCCGCACAACAGCGAACTCGCACCGAAAGCGAGGATCGCCATTCGCAGCACCGCCTTTGCGCCCAACCGATCCGCCACCCAGGCGGAAATCGGCAGGAAAACCGCCGTCGACACCAGATAGGAGGTAATCGCCAGGTCGAGCGTCACGGGATTGAGCCGCATCGCGCGGGCCATCGACGGCAGCGCATTGGCGATCACCGTCGCATCAAGCGTGTGGATCAGCATCGCCGCGCCGACGATCATCGGCACCAGCAAGCCCGTGCGGCCTTCGGACCGGGCGGAGTCCCTCCCCTCCCCGAGCATCGCTTCCGCGATCTCCTCGCCGGAAGGCAGGCTTTCGCCGGCGGCTGTCCCGCTTCGCTCCCCCAGGTCCACCGCCGTGTCTCCACCACCCTCACGCGCGCGCGCTGCTGGCAGCGGCGGCACGGGTTTGCCCGTTCTCAGCGCGCCATCTCGCGCTCAGCGCCGGCCTGCTCGCCCCACAGCTCTTCGCTGGCCAGCCGCGCACCTTCGACAAGCGCCTCGAATTTCGCCCACATGATCTCGGTCTCCACGCGCGCGATCACATCCATCTGTGCGAAGCCGCAGTCGGTGCCTGCAATCACATTCTCGCGACCGAAGATCGCCGCGTAGCGCAGGATCCGGTCCGCGACGACGCGCGGATGCTCGACGGTGACCGTGTGATGCGTAATCACGCCGGGGATCATGATGAGGTCCGCGGGCAGTGTGCCACGGCGCCTGGCGTCGGCCCAGACGCGCCACTCATGCTCGTGCCGTGGATTGGCGGCTTCCATGCAGATCGCGCCGACCTCGGCCTGCAGGATGGTGTCGACGATCTTCTCGAGCGGCGCGTCGGACATGTGCGGTGCGTGCCAGCTTCCGAAGCAGACATGGTAGCGGACGCGGTCCTTCGGGATTCCGCGCAGCGCGTGATTGAGCGCTTCAATGCGCAATTCGGCCCATTCGCGATAGCGCTCGGGACTCTGGCGGACGAGGTGATCGTACATGTTGGCCAGCACCGCGTCGTCGACCTGGAGGAGGAACCCCGCCTCGTGGATCGCGACATATTCCTCGCGCAATGCCTCGGCGATCGCGAAGACATAGTCGCGGTCGCTGGGATAATATTCGTTGACGCCGTCATAGGCCGTACTCGCGGGCGCCACCGCGGTCATGAAGGTCTCGGCCGGCGGATGACGCTCCACCGCTGCGGCAAGATTGGCGATCGCGCGATCGAGCGCGTCATGCTCGCGATAGGCGATCGGGCCGATACAGGCGTCGGTCGGCAGCCCCGACATCATGAAGGGATATTGCGCCTTGATGAACGCGGCGAAGCGGAAGCGATCGTCGCCTGCCCATTCGGCCTCGCGCTTCTGGTCCTTGCGATGCTCGAAACCGGTGATCCGCGAGAGGATATAGGAGGTCCAGTCCGACTTGCCGAACTCGCCGTCGTTGACGACGTCGATCCCCATGCCGACCTGACGGCGCACCACCTCATCCACCGCCGTGACCAGACGGCGATCATATTCGGCCGGATCGCTCGGCGCACCGGTGCGCACATTGCTGAGCTCGGTCAGCGCCTGGGGACGGATGATGCTCCCGACATGCGTCGTCAGGATGCGATGTTCACTGCGCTTCACATTTCCTCCCAATCCGAATCCGGGTCCGCATGGCTCCGCCGGTCACACCCGCGCCGCGAGGCATTCCGGCAGCACATTATGATGATCGGAGACCTGCCTGATCACGAAGTCGTAGATGCCGTGCCACACCCCGTCGTCGTCGGTGTGGTCGTGCCGGATCTCCAGCAGCGTGTGATAGAATTCGTCCTCGTCATTGCCGGGATCGCCTTCGAGGAACAGTTGCGTGGTGATCGGGCGCGAATTGCCCTGCACCTTGACGTGGAAATGCCTGGAATCGCGCGGCGCGTAGCGGGCCGGCATGATCGTGGTGAACTCGTATCGCCCGTTTCCGTCGCAATGCTGATAGCCGTTGTAGCGATAGCCGAGCGTATCATAGTTTCCATCGGCGTCCGCGGACCAGATGTGCACGATCGCATGCGGGATCGGCACGCCGCGCTCGTTGAGCACCCGGCCCGAGATCACGCAGCCGGGCTTGTCGCCGGGCTCGAGCAGATTCGAGCGGCAGGGCGTTCCGAGGCGAAAATAGGGGCCTTCGATCTCCCAGGGCGTCTGGGTCAGCTCCCCCGGTCCGGGCGGTCCGGGCTTGTACAGGTCAGGCACCTGCACGCCCGAATTCCGTCCCTTCCTGATTTCCATGACCGCTTCCTCCCTCCAACGCCAGTCCGGCGACGCTATGCGGGGCGCGACACCCGATCATCGTGCAAGTCGCGCATGTTATGTTCTCATATCGAGACAGATACGCTCTTTTTTTGCATCAAGAGAAGCAATATCTGTACGATCAGCCCCTCCGCAGCTAAGAGCCGGCTCCCAGCTGTCATGCAAATCCGGTAGCAGCGCCGCGATGAATGTGTTTCTTCTATAGGAACGCAAGTGCCATAGTAGCAAACATGAGATATGCGCCGCAATGTCCGCCCCGGATTGCCGACTGATATAATTTGATAATTTTATCAAGGAGATGACAAGGATGCGCGGTTCAAATGTCCTTCTGATCCAGCTATGTGCCGGCCTCACCGCAGTCCTGGCGGCGACTCAGCCCGCAGCGGCACAGCCGCTCAAGGTGGTGGGTTTTCTCAAGGTCATCGAGATGGCGCCGATGGACGTCGCGGCAGAGACGATGCCGGAGGGGTCGGTCGAGCTCGCGGGCGGCGGCATCCCAAGCCTGTGGCCGGGCATCGTCGATCCGGTGGCGCCGAGCGCGACGAAGCAGGCCGGCGACGTGCCCGATCTTGCCGGCAACGCGGAAACGCAGGCGCTCCGGCAATCGGTTCAGCACCCCGACCTGCGGATCATCCTGACGATTACCGAAGGCATGTATCGGATGGTCGCGCGCAAATCCTCGGGCATCCGCAGCCCTGCCGACCTGCGGGGCAAGCGGATCGCGACAGTCGGCTCGACGTCGGCCGCCTTCTATCTCCACATGATGCTCGCGCGCGTCGGGCTTTCCGAGGCCGATGTGACGATCGTCACCGGCAAGGCCGAAGAGGCCGCCCGGATGCTGATCGATGGCACCGCCGACGCGCTCGCGGTATGGGAACCCGAATCCGAGCGCGCGCGCCAGTCGCTCGGCACCGATGCCGTCGAGTTCGAGGAGTTCGGGGTCTACCGCGAACTGTACAACCTCAACGCTACGGCCACCACCCTCGCCGATCCGGTCAAGCGCCGACAGACCGTGGCCTTCGTCCGCGCCCTGATCCAGGCCTGTCACGAGGCGACGTACGAACCCGCGCGCGCGCAGCAACTGACGGCAACACGCACCGGCTTCGACCTCGATCTGATCGAGGCCGCATGGCGGCATCACCATTTCGCCTGCACGCTGCCGACCGACCTGCTCGATGCGTTGACCGGGGAGGAACGCTGGCTCGCCGCGCAGGATGGTCGCGAGCCGCGCGATCGGGCGCAACTCGCCAGGCTGATCGACCCGTCGATCCTCGCCGAAGCGCAGCGGGACTAGGCGGGGCAACTGCGCAACCAGGGAGTGCGACCATGTTCATCGACCGCCGGCTATCATCGCTCCTCGATACGCTGATCGCACGCGGAAGGGCGCTGCAGCGCCGTACCTTGTCACGTGCCACTCGCCCCGGCGCACCTGCGGGCGATGCCCCGCTCACGGAGCTGGATACATTGTGCCGGCAGCTGCTTTCCGGCCGCGGCGAGGCATCGGGATCGAAGGCGGCGCAGACCCTCATCGAGCGCTATTCGGCATTGTCCGGCGAAGAACGCCGCCGCTTCTTCGCGCGACTGGGGACCGACTATGCGCCGGACTGGGACGCCGTCCGCGCTGCTTTTCGGCGACACGAGGAGAGCCCGGACCGTGCCAGCTTCCAACAGCTTTCTCGCACGCTCGAGCCACCGCGCCAGGAATTGTTCCGGCGCATCAACCGCGCGCCGGGCGGAACGCCGGCGCTCGTCCAGATGCGCGCAGACCTTCTGAAGGCGATGCGTGATACCCCGGAACTCGGCGTCGTCGACGACGATCTCGTGCATCTGCTCCGCTCATGGTTCAATCGCGGCTTCCTCGTCATGGAGCGGATCGGCTGGTCGACGCCGGCCGACCTGCTCGAGCGCATCATCCGCTACGAGGCCGTCCATCACATCGGCGCATGGGACGAGTTGCGCCGCCGGCTGCTGCCGCCCGACCGGCGCTGCTATGCCTTCTTCCATCCGGCGCTCGCCAATGATCCGTTGATCTTCGTCGAGGTGGCGCTCACGCGCGCCATACCGGAGTCGATCCAGGCGCTGCTCGCGCCCGAGCGCGAGGTGCTCGCTCCGGAGCGGGCGACCACGGCGGTCTTCTATTCGATCAGCAATTGCCAGCCTGGGCTCCAGGGGATCAGCTTCGGCAATTTCCTGATCAAGCAGGTCGTGGAGGAATTGCTGCGCGAGCTGCCCGGACTCGACACCTTCGTGACACTGTCGCCGGTGCCGGGCTTCCGCAAATGGCTCGAACGACAGCAGAGCGATTCCGGTGAAATGCCGTCACTGGCGACGATACTCGGTGAAAAGGGCGCGCTTGCCGCGACACCCGCTTCGAGCGCGGCGATCGCCGCCGAGATCCTACCTCTCGCGGCCGACTATATGCTTGACGCCAAGGACCGGGATGGGCGGCCCCTTGATCCGGTCGCACGCTTCCACCTGGGCAACGGCGCACGGCTCGAGCGGCTCTGCTGGCCGGGAGACGTGTCGGCCAATGGAATGGCGGGGTCGGCCGGGCTGATGGTTAACTATCTCTACGATCTGGCTTGCGTGGAGAGCAACCACGAAGCCTATGCGAACAATTACATGGTGGCCGCGAGCGCCGCCGTCCACAGACAGCGTGCGCGTCCGCACCGCAAGGGGAAAGCGCTTCGGAATGTCGGCTAATCTGTTCAATCTGTTCCGCGCAGCAGTGCCCGGCGAGCGCGGCAAGCTGTTTATCGAGGACCCCACCGGACGGGCCAGCCTCGCCTATGACGGTCTGATCGAACGCACGGCGCAGATCGCGCATCTGTTCGTCGCGCTGGGGGTGAAACCCGGCGACCGCATCGCGGTGCAGGTGGAGAAGAGCCCGGAAGCGCTGCTTGTCTATCTTGCGTCGCTGCGCGTCGGCGCGGTCTATCTCCCGCTCAATCCTGCCTATGTGCCGGCCGAAATGCGCTATTTCCTGGGCGACGCCGAGCCCGCGCTGCTGGTCTGCAG
>Ga0182744_1002022_pt1 | contig 17194 bp, 10 predicted proteins | sample eDN3rd30CKraftMG_FD_128525 | JGI IMG/M metagenome (GOLD analysis project Ga0182744, IMG submission 128525) | Enriched Miracle-Growth compost microbial communities from Emeryville, California, USA - eDNA 3rd pass 30_C Kraft MG (version 2) (version 2) ...
AATTGGATCACCGTTTTGCCTTTACAGAAGGACCGGTGAGTGACAAAAAAGGTAATTTGTATTTTACCGACCAGCCAAATAATGCGATATGGAAATATACGGTGAAGGGACAGTTCTCTTTGTTCATGCAACCTGCAGGAAGGGCAAATGGTATGTATATGAATGGTAAAGGAAATCTGATTGTTTGTGCAGATCTGCATAATCAGATCTGGCGAATTCATCCAGAAAGCAAAAAGATTGATATCCTTTTGACTGAATACCACCATAAATTACTAAATGGCCCCAATGATTTATGGGTAGATAAGTCAGGAGGCATTTATTTTACCGATCCATATTATCAGAGAAGCTATTGGTCACGTAATGGCCCTGAGCAGAAAAAGGCCTGTATTTATTATTTGCCTAAAGGCGCGAAAGAGGCAAAGGTAGCTTCTGACTTACTGATCAAGCCTAATGGCATTGTGGGTTCTATGGATGGTAAATACCTGTATGTTTCAGATATTGAAGGGAAGAAAATTTACCGTTTCCAAAGGAGTGCTTCCGGCCAATTATCGCAGCCAAAGATACTGATCCATCACACGGCAGATGGGATCACCATTGATCAAAAAGGACACTTGTATTTGAGTGGTAATGGTGTAACGATAGTAGACGGGGAGGGACGGATCCTGAACTTTATTGCCGTTAATGAGCCCTGGGTTTCCAATCTGAGTTTTGGCGGCAAAGACCATAATGTCCTTTTTATTACCGCATCGACCCATTTATATAAAATCAGTACCAATCAGAAAGGCGTCCTGCCTTAGTCGTTTTAATGAGACCGGTGAGATCGCTGCATTAAAACCCGTATTTTCCCTTTTATAGAAATCCGGATAGCTGGTTTACCGGTGGATAGGCTAAAATCCTTCGCCTCATTTTTATGGCCACCTGTGCAAAATGCCTGTCATATAACGGCTTTCACCGGAATGTTGCGTGGCGCACTTGTTAAAATTGAACACCTTGGCGGCCCGGAGAAAAAACGAGCGCTCCTAGTTAAGGACCTTATGTTGTAAATTTATCTTCTAAAATATTATTGACAAGACATAACGATTTTCCCATGGCAGATAAATTAGCAGAAATCCCTTTTAGTGTTTTAGATCTTGCGCCCATTGTTGAAGGGGGCAGCGCCGCTGATTCCTTTAACAGAAGCGTCTCGCTGGCCAAACATGCAGAGTCGTTGGGATATAAAAGGGTGTGGTATGCAGAACACCATAATATGGAAAATATCGCCAGTTCTGCCACCGTACTTTTGATCAGTCATGTCGCGGGTCACACGAAAACGATCAGGGTTGGCAGTGGCGGCATTATGTTACCCAACCATGCACCCCTGATCGTAGCTGAACAGTTCGGAACCTTGGAGACTTTATATCCGGGCAGGATAGACCTGGGCCTTGGCCGTGCACCCGGGACTGATCAGCTGACCTCCATGGCACTAAGAAGGTATATGCACAGTGTGGAACAGTTTCCAAATGACGTGCAGGAATTAAGGGAATACCTCTCCATTCAGGACAGACAGGTGCCCGTAAAAGCGGTGCCGGGTATCGGAACGCAGGTGCCCATCTGGTTATTAGGGTCCAGCACCTTTAGTGCACAGCTAGCAGGAAGGCTTGGATTGCCTTTTGCTTTTGCCAGTCATTTTGCTCCGACATATCTCAAGGAAGCCCTCCGGCTTTACAGAGAACAATTTACGCCCTCAGATCAGCTGGAAAAGCCTTATGCGATGGCGTGCATCAACGTCATGGCAGCAGATACGACCGCTGAGGCTGAGCGCTTGGCCACTTCCTTTTACCAGATGGCCAGAGGTATTGTTACAAATGAGCGCAGGCCACTTCAGCCACCGGTTGATTCCATGGAAGGTATCTGGGATGAAAGGGAAAAAGCGGCAGTTTTGCAGATGATGCACTATTCTTTTATCGGAAGTGCAAAAGAGGTACATGCCGGGTTGGAAAACTTTGTACAACAGACTGGTGTTGATGAAATCATGGTCGCCAGCCATATATATGATAATGAGGACAGGTTGCGTTCATATAGCCTGCTGGCGCCTATGTTTAAAAAAAATGGATAGTCCATAGAAGTGCAGTTTAATTGACCTTTGGTGTAATTCTAAACCAATTGTGAATGAGACAGAACAGGTAGTAATTATTCTATTTTATATCTATATTGCGAATACATATTTCCTTTTTAGCTTTTTGTGGCGGACTTAGTGCAAACGATTACGTGATGAGAAACAAAAAGTTATTGCTGTTTGAATTAAAGGAATTATTCACCTATTATTTAAGATATGATTAAAAGAACCTGCAGTACCGTTATGGCGATGTTCTGCCTTGTATTGATGCTAATTGCATATCCGGCACAAAGCCAGTCTACCCCATACGTGACAAGCAAGACGGATAGCTTTGTAAATCCGCTTCTGGTCACTGGCCCCGACCCATGGGTGGTCAGCCATAAAGGAGTTTATTATTTTTGCAGGACCACAGGTCGCAATATCCAACTTCTTGCAACAAATAAGATGTCGCAACTCGGTGCGGCTAAACCGGTCACCGTTTGGACCCCACCGGAAACGGGGCTGCATTCCAAAGAACTGTGGGCGCCGGAATTACATTATATCAACCGCAAATGGTATATTTATTTTGCCGCCGATGATGGTAATAATGATCATCACAGGATGTATGTTCTTGAGAACAACAATCAGGACCCGTTATCTGGCCAATGGGTTTTTAAAGGCAAGGTCGCTGATCCCACCAATAAGTGGGCGATAGATGGAACGGTGTTTCGCCATAAAGGGAAACTTTATATGCTTTGGGCTGGCTGGGAGGGCGATGTCAATGTTGCCCAGAATATCTATATTGCACGGCTCAAAAATCCATGGACCATTCAGGGAAAAAGAACCAAGTTATCTTCCCCCGTATATGACTGGGAAAAGAAAGGCGCTGTTAAAGGCAATCTGCCTACTGTAAATGAAGGTCCGGAAATCCTTAAAAGCCCTGACGGGCGGTTGTTTTTGGTATATTCAGCCAGCGGCTGTTGGACAGATAATTATTGTCTGGGGATGCTAAGCCTGAAAAAAGGAGGCAACCCTACTGAGGCTGCTGACTGGGTTAAAAGTGACCATCCGGTTTTTGCCAGTGCACCTGAAATAGGCGTTTATGCACCCGGGCACAATGGATTTTTTAAATCTCCAGATGGTAAACAAGACTGGATCATCTATCATGCTAATGATAAAGCAGGCCAGGGATGCGGCCGGTTCAGAAGTCCAAGGATGCAACAAATTCACTGGCATCCGGACGGCACCCCTGATTTTGGAAAGCCTGTTGAGGCCGGTGTAAAACTGGCTGTTCCTTCAGGCGAGTAATTAAACTTGCCAGGTAATTACACGACTTGAAGTATGGCCTGCCCGAATACATTCAACTTAAAATACCGGGTCATATCCCTTTTATACTTTATTAAAATAAACCCCTTTTTAAAAGCTCACGATATGAATCAACAATCTAAAATCCTACATCTGGCCACCTCCGGCGCTTTTGCCATTGCGGCCATTATGGCGGTGGGTTGTAGTAGTGGCACCGGCAGCAAAGGAGCTGCAGCCGACAGTACAACACATTCGCAGACGGTTAACCTGCTGGATAAAACAGGTTTCCAGGGTATGCTTGACGGCATTAAAACGGATCTCTACGTGCTCAAAAATGCGCACGGCGTGACGGCCACCTTTACCAATTATGGAGGCCGCTTAGTCAGTCTTCAGGTTCCCGACAAAAATGGTAAAATGGTAGATGTCGTCTGCGGCTTTCCTTCCATCGCAGATTATGCCAAAGCAACAGAACCTTATTACGGGGCAACCATTGGAAGGTTTGGTAACCGGATCGCCAAAGGAAAGTTTACGCTGGAAGGAAAGCAGTATACCTTATTTACCAATAACGGTGTAAATACCTTGCATGGAGGCAAAAAAGGGTTTCAGTATCAGACCTTTAACGCTTCCCAACCCGATAGCAGTACGGTGGTCTTTACCCGAGTCTCTAAGGATATGGAGGAAGGCTTTCCCGGTAATCTAAGCGTAAAAGTGACCTATCACTTAAACGAAGAAAACGGACTGGAAATGACCTACGATGCTACAACGGATAAAACGACCGTGGTGAATTTAACGAATCATGCCTTTTTTAACCTGAATGGCGAGGGCAGCGGTACCATCTTAAACCACGAAATCACGATTTATGCCAGCCGTATCACACCTGTAGACAGCACGTTGATCCCAACCGGGAAAATTACAGAGGTCAAAGGCACGCCATTTGATTTTCTTTCAGCAAATACAATGGGCGCAAGAATTGATCAGGATAATGAACAGCTGAAAAATGGAAAGGGCTATGATATAAATTATGTACTGGACAGTACAGGAGAACACCATCATGCAGCTACGGTTATCGGAGATAAAACGGGTATCCGTATGGACATATACACCGACCAGCCTGGCCTTCAGGTATATAGTGGGAACTTTATGCAAGCCGACAATACGTTCAATAATGGTATCAAAGATAGTTTCCGGACAGCTTTTGCCATGGAAACACAGCATTTTCCAGATGCTCCCAACCAGCCAGGTTTTCCAAGTACTGTTTTAAAACCGGGGCAAAACTATCATACGACATCGGAATATAAATTCTCCGTTCAAAAATAATATATAAAGGCCTGCGGACGTAGGCCTTTATATAAGTTTAAAATTAAAGTAATTGTTATTTTAGCCCTTAAAACGGGTTAATCCCGGTAATATTTTTAATTTTAGCATCACTACACGCCTATCCCATTTCTATTTTCCAACGTTTTAAAAAAAATGTATTAGCAAAGATGTATTCAGTAAAATCCCCAGCTTTATTGGGTAAATGGCGCTTTGTCGGTGCGCTGGTTTTATCAGCAATCGTAACAGCATTGTCGGCGCAGGAACCTGCAAAACAAATTGCCCCCTCCTACCCGCTTATCACCCATGACAGTTATTTTAGTATCTGGTCTTCCTCTGATCAACTCAATCAAAGTACTACCGTACACTGGACGGGTGCTCATCAGTCCTTAGTCGGGATCATTCAGGTAGATAATCAGTTTTACCGGTTTTTGGGCAAATCTCCGCTAACCTATAAGGATGTGTTGCCTACCGCGCAGAACATGACCTATGAAGCCAGGTATAGCTTTGAACAGCCTGCCGAAGACTGGACAAGTGTGGATTATAATGACCAGCACTGGTTGAAAGGGCAGGCACCCTTCGGAGATAATGCTGAAAGTGCAAAAACAAGTTGGAAAACAGATAATATCTGGTGGCGGCGGAGTTTTGAGGCAGATCCGGCCAAACTAGACAAAGGCCCTGTCTTGCTCAACATCAGCCATGATGATAATGTAGAAGTGTATTTAAATGGCAAGGAAGTATTCCATAAAAAGGGTTGGACGGATCATTATATTAAAGGCCGGACAGCCATTGATTTAAAAGGGCTGCTTAAAGCGGGCAAAAACGTGCTGGCCATTCATTGTGCCAATACAGCCGGCGGTGCTTTTTTGGATGCCGGACTTGTGCAACCTGTGCGCCCTAAAGCGCTGCAGCAGGTCCAGCTGGCCACACAAACGAGTGCTGCTGTAAAGGCGACACAGACCACCTATCAATTCAAAGCCGGCGCTGTTTCTCTGGATCTGCAGTTTGTGTCACCGCTTTTGCTGGATAATATGGAGGTTTTAAGCAGGCCTGTGTCTTATATTGAATATCAGGTAAAAAGCCTGGATGGCAACGCACACCGGGTAAAACTGTTCCTGGGAATAAGCTCGGATGTAGCGGTAAATGAACCTTTTGAACAGGTCGTCGCCTTCCGTAAAAATGAAGGAGGTCTTTCCTATCTGCAGGTGGGGACGACTGCGCAGCCTATCTTAAAAAAGAAAGGCGATAATGTTCGCATTAACTGGGGCTATTTTTATGTAGGTGCAAAAAGTTCTGAGGGCCTTAAGCAATATATTTCTGCGACCCCGGCGGATGGTATCAGCGCCTTTCTAAAGGGCGAAGCGAATACAATGCGCACTACGCAGGGCAAAGGCCTGGGGTTAAATACCGTGCAAGACCTGGGTATGGTGCAGGCAGGAACGGCCGCCTATATGGAGTTGGCTTATGACGAAAGGTATGCGGTCCAGTTTTTCCGTGAAAACCTGAGGCCCTGGTGGAATAAGGATGGCAACCGTACGATTCAACAGGAAATGCTGGATGCAGCAAATGATCATGACCAGGTAATTGCCAGCTGCAACAGGTTGGACCAGTCTATCCATCAAACGGGCATAAAAACAGGAGGTGAAAAGTACGCGCACCTGCTCGACCTGGCCTACCGGCAGAGCATTGCCGCCCACGCCATTGTACGTTCGCCCAAAGGAGAACTCTTATTTTTGTCAAAAGAAAACTTTAGTAACGGGTCTATCAATACCGTAGATATTACTTATCCATCTTCTCCCTTGTATTTGTTGTACAATCCGGATTTATTAAAAGGGATGATGAATGGAATTTTCTATTATAGTGAAAGCGGCCGTTGGAAAAAAACCTTTCCGGCCCACGACCTGGGCACTTATCCGATCGCCAATGGGCAGACTTATGGGGAGGATATGCCGGTAGAAGAGGCCGGTAATATGGTGATTCTGACGGCGGCCATTGCTACCGTGGAAGGGAATGCTGACTATGCTAAAAAGCATTGGAATACGCTCACTACCTGGACAGATTATCTGGCAAAGCAAGGCATGGACCCCGCCAACCAGCTCTGTACAGACGATTTTGCCGGCCATTTGGCCAGAAATGCAAACCTATCCGTTAAGGCCATTGAAGCCGTCGGCGCTTATGGTAAACTAGCAGGCATGCTGGGTAAAAAGGACATTCAGCAAAAATATGCGGCGACCGCCAGACAAATGGCAACAAAGTGGCAACAGCTGGCAGATGCCGGTGATCATTATACCCTGACCTTTGGAGGTCCGAAGTCCAGCTGGAGTCAGAAATATAATCTGGTCTGGGATAAAATGCTCGGCATAAATGCTTTTCCGGAGTCGGTCGCTGCAAAAGAACTCGCTTTTTATAAAAACAAACAATTGACCTTTGGCCTGCCACTGGACAGCAGAAAAACGTATACAAAATCAGATTGGATTATGTGGACGGCGAGTATGGCCACTTCAAGGGCGGATTTTGATACTTTTATTGATCCTATTTACAAGTTTGCCACCCAGACGCCAGACCGAGTTCCTTTAAGTGATTGGCATGAAACAACCAACGGTCATCAGGTAGGTTTTCAGGCACGCAGTGTCGTGGGAGGATATTACATGCGGATCCTGGAACAAAAACTGACAAAATAAAAGAATAAAAAAGGAAAATATTTTATGTATTATTTTAAAAAGTATGCGCCTTATCTGGCAGCAGTCATGCTTTGCCAGGGCTTGATCATAGGGCATGGTACAGCTAAAGGTCAAACGGTTAAGGTGAGCCAGGTTGCTTATCCCGGCACGGAGTCCGTAAATCCTTATTATGTAGGTAATAAGGCGCCCTTGAAACCGGTGCATTTTATGAAGCTGCCAGTGGGCAGCATTGAGCCGGGCGGTTGGGTGAAAAAATACCTGGAGCTGCAAAGAGATGGCCTCACAGGTCATTTAGGTGAGATCAGTGCCTGGCTGGAAAAAAAAGACAATGCCTGGCTGGATAAGGAGGGTAAAGGCGGTCATGGATGGGAAGAAGTTCCCTATTGGCTGAAGGGATATGGGGATATGGCCTATATTCTGAAAGATCCGGCCATGCTTAAAGAAACGAAAACTTGGATTGAGGCGGTTTTGCAAACACAGCGCCCGGATGGCTATTTCGGACCTTTAACTTTAAGAAACGGCAAGCCTGATTTATGGCCGAATATGATAATGTTGTGGTGCCTTCAGTCTTATTATGATTATAGCAAGGACAGCCGGGTCATCCCTTTTATGACCAAATATTTTAACTGGGAAAATAACCTGGCAGACAGCCTGTTTTTAAAAGATTACTGGGAAAACAGCCGGGGCGGCGATAATCTTTATAGTGTCTACTGGTTATATAACCGAACCGGTAATCCGATGCTTTTGGAACTGGCTGAAAAAATACATCGCAATACGGCTGACTGGGAGCAGCAGGATAACCTGCCCAACTGGCATAACGTAAATATTGCTCAGAGCTTCCGGGAGCCTGCTACCTATTATATGCTGTCCAGGGATTCTGCAGACCTGAAAGCGACCTATCGTGATTTTTACCTGGTCCGCAATATATACGGCCAGGTGCCGGGCGGTATGTTTGGTGCGGATGAAAATGCCCGCCCTGGCCACACGGACCCCCACCAGGCCGTTGAGACTTGCGGGATGGTAGAACAAATGGCCTCCGATGAAATGCTGCTACGGTTTACAGGAGATCCTTTTTGGGCGGATAATTGTGAAAACGTAGCATTTAATACTTATCCGGCGGCTGTTATGCCTGACTTTAAATCACTGCGCTATCTGACAGCTCCCAATATGGTCATCAGCGACCATGAAAACCACAGTCCCGGTATAGAGAACAGTGGACCATTTTTAATGATGAACCCATTCAGCAGCAGGTGTTGCCAGCATAATCATGCCCAGGGCTGGCCCTATTACGCGGAAAACCTATGGATGGCGACACCTGATAAAGGATTGGCAGCAGTATTATACAGCGCGAGTTCGGTAAAGGCCAAAGTGGCTGACGGAACCACTGTCACCTTAAAAGAACAGACCAATTATCCTTTTGAACAGGAAGTCCGATTTACCGTGCATACCCCTAAAAAAATTCATTTTCCGATATATCTGAGGATCCCGGGTTGGTGCCAGAATGCAGAGGTTTTGATCAACGGGAAAGTTGTTTCACAAAATCTGGCAGCGAACGGATATGCGAAGATCGATGGGAATTGGACAAACGGCGATAAAATCACCCTTCGGCTCCCCATGAAACCCACGCTTAAAAGGTGGGCTAAAAATAAAAACAGCGTCAGTGTAGATTACGGACCGTTGAGCTTTTCCTTAAAGATTAAAGAGCGTTTTGAGAAGGAAGACAGCCGTAAAACCGCTATCGGAGATTCTCACTGGCAAAAGGACGCAGATCCAACCAAGTGGCCGGCTTATAATATTTATCCCGCCAGTGCCTGGAATTATGGACTCATTTTACCCGCAAATGGAGATATCTCAGACTGGGTGGTCAAACAAAAACCCTGGCCCAAAGATTCTATGCCATTTACACCTGGATCTGTTCCGCTGGAAATACAGGTCAAAGCCAGGAAGATTCCTGGCTGGCAAGTGGATGAACACGGCCTTTGTGGGGTGTTGCCACAGAGCCCGGTGGCCGTCCAGACCCCGGTGGAAAAGGTGACCTTGATTCCTATGGGCGCTACCCGGCTGCGTATTTCTTCCTTTCCGGTAGTGGAAAATAAATAGCCGGTAACGCAAGAGTAAATTGCTAAAATAAATATATAAATTAATAAGGAAGTGCTTTTTTTCTATGCTGAAAAAATCACTTACTTATTATTTATACGTACTATACAAAATTATAACTGACCTATCCAATCACTGATCGTGGTGACGGCGGCCTGCCTCGGGAAAACCCTTTCCATGAGCACTTGGTGGACCGTATCATCCTTGTCTTCGCAGCCGTCCGCCAAAACGGTTAGTGTAAAATCCTTATCGGCTGCTTCCCTGATTGTTGACAGTACCACACCGCTCGTAGATATGCCCGCTAAAACAAGGTGCTTTATTTGTTTAGCGCGCAGCACCAGGTTCAGGCCGCTGCCGGCAAAGGCACTGAATCTTTTTTTAATAAGCAGTAATTCTCCCGGTTTGGGACCGATAGCCGCCGGGATAGCATAGTTTTCCGGACGGTCCAGGCCCACATCCATATTTTTGATATTGGCAAAGGCCTTATTATCCGGATGCACTTCGGGATAACCGGGCTGAAAACCGACCACAACATATATAATTGGGATGGATGCCCTCCTGGCGGCGGCAATGGCGCTGGCTATGCCATGTATATAATAGTTAGCGTCTTTCAGGGATTTTAATGTATGCGTTTGAACATCCATGATCAGTAGCGCTGTATCGTTATTGTGATTTGCCTCCATGATGAAAGGGGGTTTAAGTGATTGTATTTTAAAAAAGGATTATGCGCAAAAATAAGCATTATATTCGTCCTCCCACGGCGTAGAATGTTGATCAAATATCAACGGATAGCGCTAAAAGGAAATGCCAGCAACCGGCATTCAATTAAAAATAGAGCACCGGAGGCATTTCGCATACATGAGAAAAGGAATCATTCCGGAAAGTCTTTGCTGTTCAAAAACAGCATCCCTGGCATTAAGGAGCATGCCATTCAAGTTGAGGAAGTTGATTTGGGAACACAAATTCAAGTTGAGGAAGTTGATTTGGGAACACAAACATGTAGGGCTATAATAACGCGATGTCGTTTCGGTAACCATCGAGCCTCGGATCATTAGGATGAAGTTCTGTGATGAGGTAATCAATATTTTTTAACGGGCAAAGAAGCATAGGAAGCGAGGAGTCCAGTTTTTCAGAAATGGTAATGATGGCCAGTTGCCTGGCCGCTCTCAGCATGGCTTTTTTAACCTGCGCCACGGACCAGTCGTTTTCTGTAAGGCCATCTTTGGGATCTATCCCATAAGCGCCAAGCAGGCAGATATCCACTTTGATTTCTGCGAGTTCAGCAATAGGCTTTTCACCAATATTAATTTGAGAGGACATATCCAACTGGCCGCCGATTAAGATTACTTTAAGCAGCGGATGTGTGGCGAGTTCAAGTGCCATTAGGGGGCTGACGGTAAAAAAAGTAGCTTCCAGGCTGTCAGGTATCTGACGGACCAGCTCGAGCATGGTGGTGCCCGTGCCAATCAGGATATGAGCTCCGGGACGCAGTAACTGGACGGCTTTTTTGCCAATGGCTTTTTTGGCCTCATGGGCATAGGTTTTACTTTGCTGGATAGGATAATGGTAGGACCTCGAAAGAGCGCCCCCATGGACTTTGATAAGTTCTCCCGCATCGGCCAGTTCTGCCAGGTCCCTGCGGATGGTATCTTCAGAAACATTTAATTTTTGGCTGAGCTCGGAAGAAAGAACTTTATTGTGTAAATTGATTTCCTTTATAATAAATGCATGTCTTTCATTTTTAAAAAGACCAGTTGTTGGTATATCCATGTTCATTCAATTTAAGGAGGTCGTTTCCATGTAACTAAAACCGGTTTATGCAGTTATGATGATGTTGTTGTTGTTTACAGATGGACTTTACTAAAACCTGCATAAAACCGCTAAATAAAAGTACGATTTTTAAACGGTTTCGTCCGGTTAGGCATCGCCTGAATCTTCACTTTTATGCGGTAAAGGGCAGGTGCGTTAAACAAAGATATTGAAAATTTTGATATGACATATCACATTTTGCAGCTATAATCTTCAATTTAAACTGCGCATTCGATTAAAGCGCCGTTATAAAGGGAGCTGTTTTAACGAATGGATAAAAATGGCAAAGCTTGGCCTCCCCCTAAAAATATTGCTATTTTATGCATGATTAATTATTTTTACCGGGTAAAGCAGCAGACGTTCCCATTGAAAGAGTAATAATCGGATAGCAATGGTCAGTTCAATAACGGCTGGTCATGATAATTATCAGGCTGTTGTTAACCGGATTTTTGGCCTAAATTGGCCAATACGATATCCAAAAAGAAAAAGGCATCTATTTTTTCAACCAAAGCTTGTTTTTATGAAGGGTAAACAGCCGCTGGTTTTCGCGACGGCCTGTGCAGCGATCCTGCTGTTTGGGGCGGGTATCACCATGCTTGGGTCTGTAAAACAGGCCTTGATGAGCCGTTTTGTGTTAGACGAAATTGGTGCAGGCTCTCTGTTTTCTATCCTGCCCTTTGGTATTCTTTCCGGCTCTTTACTCTTTGGGCCGGCCTCTGACCGTTATGGGTATAAATATATTTTGGCCGCTTGTTGTTTTTTTATGTTTTTGGGCTTCGAGGGTGTTGCCTTTGCTTCTTCGTTAGGCGTATTCAAATTAAGTGTCTTCCTGTTTGGGCTAGGTGGGGGCGCCATCAATGGCGCGACCAGTGCCCTGGTGTCGGACATAAGCATGGACAGCAAAGGGGCTAACCTAAGTGTGCTGGGCGTTTTCTTTGGCTTGGGAGCACTTGCCATGCCTCTCGCATTGGGTATATTTGAAAAGAAACTGTCTTATGAAAGTATAATTGCTACCGTTGGTGGCCTGTGCTTTTTGGCAGTACTGGTTTGTCTGTTGATCAGGTTCCCGGCGGCAAAATTAAGTGGAGGCTTTCCTATTAAAGAGGGGATTAAATTATTGCGCGATCCGGTTCTGATCATGATCGCCTTTTTTCTTTTCTGCCAAAGCAGTCTGGAATCCTTGATGAGCAACTGGAGTACTTCCTATCTGATCGGTGTAAAACAGTTTACAGGAAAACTGGCATTATTTGGCTTGTCCTTAATGGTAGTGGCCATGACTGCCATGCGATTGCTTCTTGGCAGTATTCTAAGAAAGTGCAAGCAAAAAAGCCTCTGGACAGCAGCCTTTACGTTGCTGATTCTGGGAGTGACGCTGCTTTTCTTTGGGAAGGATAACCGGGTTATCATTGCGGCGCTGATGCTTATTGGGGCGGGACTAGCCGGAGGGTTCCCATTGATGCTAGGAATGGTAGGCCAAAGATTTCAACAGCTTTCTGCCACAGTATTCGGGGTGGTGCTGGTAGTGGCACTCGCTGGTAATATGTTGGTCAATTACCTGATGGGGTTAATCTTTCAGAACGCCGGTGCCGGGCAATTTACGCTTGTCATTGTTGTGGAAGTAGCGATTATGGCAGTGCTTTGTATTGGCATTTTGCGCAGACATTCATACGCTAGAGGATAAGCCTCAAAACTTTTCGCAAAGAATTGTGTATTAGAACGATAAGATAGATTAATGTCGAGGGTTATACCCTGCAAAGGAGAGAATGACGCATTAAGAATCCATACGCGTCTAGGTTGTCTTAACACTGAAAAAAATATAAAGACCGTCGGAGGCCTGAGAAAAAAAGTTTATTTTTAAGCAGAACCATTGTAAGCTTTAATGATAAACGGGGTGAGCGGATGAAAAAATTATTAGACTGGTCTATATTACTGCCTGTTGCCGCCTGGCTGGCCTATTTTCTAGGCTGGACGGACGGCAGTTGGTTACTTCAGCTTACCACTGGAGCGTTGCTGATCGGGGCCGTACTGGCCGGCGTACATCACTCGGAAGTCATTGCCATGCGTGTCGGCGAACCCTTTGGAACGATTTTGCTTGCGGTGGCCATTACCGTGATCGAGGTGGCGCTCATCATTGCACTTATGATGTCTGGAGGAGAAAAAGCCCTCTACCTGGCGAGAGATACCGTTTTTTCCGCGGTGATGCTGATTTTAAATGCCATCATTGGTATTTGTATCCTGGTGGGAAGTGCCAAACATTTTGAGCAGTCCTTTCAAAAAGAATCCGTTAATACCGCGCTTGTAAGCCTGATTGCCATTCTGGTCTTAACCTTGATTTTACCTAATTATACGACCAGCGTAAGCGGTCCGCAGTATAGTGAGGCGCAACTTATTTTTATTGCGTTTGCCTGTCTGGCTATTTATGGTACTTTTCTTTTGGTGCAGACGGTCCGGCATAAAAATTACTTTTTAAACTACACTGAAGGCGAGGAAGTCACCGGAGTCCATGTTGAATCAATACCTTCCAATATTAAGGTAACACTCAGTTTTATTTTTCTGTTGATAAGCCTGGGGGGCGTCGTATTACTGGCCAAAGCCTTTTCTCCAACAATTGAACAGGCAGTTATGGACGCCGGATTGCCGAGCTCTTTGGTCGGTGTGTTGATTGCGGCCGTCGTGTTGTTGCCGGAAGGAATGGCGGCCATTATTGCGGCCAGGAAAAATAATTTACAGGTGAGCCTTAACCTGGCCTTAGGCTCAGCGCTGGCGAGCATCGGACTGACGATTCCCTCTGTCGTCTTTGTCAGTCGGTTGTTTGGTTTGAACATCGTTTTGGGGCTCGATACAAAATCAATGATTTTGCTTGGTCTTTCTGTATTTACGGTGATGTTGTCCCTAAGCAAAGGGAAAACCAACATTTTGTATGGAGTGGTATTGCTGGTTAATCTGGTAGCTTATGTGTTTACGGTTATTTTCCCTTAATAAAGGATAGCACAACTGGAAAGGGATTCAGATTCCAAATGGCCACAAGCCCGCCTAAACAAAAGGTTCAGGCTAAAATTGTTTGCAGGTTTAAATGAATACATATTTAACAAAGCTAATAAGTGTCACCTATTCTTGTTATTGCTGCTTAATTTTAATCCCCCATATTTTAAGGATTTTGGAGACACTTTAATGGGTTTTAGCTTCCCTACAGAACGTATTTGCTTATAAAGGGAGATAATTACTGAATAAATTGCTGTAGAAGCTTAAGATCGATTTGTAGCCCAAAAAGAAGATGTTAAGTAGTTTAAACTGCGCAATAATTTCCCATTATGTATTTCACATCACATGATTTACTGAATAAGCAGATTGGAGAGTTAGCCAAGTTCTTCCGCCTCATGCGCAATTTCCGTGATATGGATATTAAGGTTAGGCAATTTAATCAGGGAAGTGGAATCCATATTCAAAACATTGAAGACAGACCTGGACTTAGGTCCCATTTATCATAAAAACGACGAGAGCACTTAAGGCTCATTTAAATTTGGGTATTCTGGCTTATTGGCTGGTTAATACCATCCGATGTAAGCTCAAACAGGAAAATATCACATGGGGCTGGTCTGAGATTATTAGGATTGTCTCCATCCTGCACTTGGTGACCACCGAAGGGAAAAATACAGCTGGCTTCCCTGTAGAAACAAGAAAGTGCAGTCACCCAATGGATGATCTCAAGTTAATCCAGGGGAGACTGGGCATTTTACCGAAGCTTTATAGAATAGAGCCAAAAACAAAGATGTAGCCCAAAATGCTGAACTCAAAAGAAGTCAAGCCTCGCAACAGTCTACATCTCAGCCTTTGAGATGCGCAATCGTGGGTTAGGGCAGTTGCTCAAACCCTTCCCATTTTACATTCCACTGTCCGTTTTTGGGGAATCCCAGGTTGTGCTCGGGATCCTCTTTAGATCCGGCGCACATCAGGGCAATTGCTGACAGTAGTGCGCCATTGCCAGGCAGATATATAGTTAATCTTCCGTCCTGGTAGTTATGCCCATTGACTAAATAAGTATTGGTTTTAACATCCTTAAAGAGTGCATTTATGGCCTCCTCCGGTTTATGGAGCCTGGTTGCTGTCATGGCAACCATTGGAAAGTCCCAGCCCCAGGTATGGTTCCAATGCCAGACTTCTTTTACTTTTTCAAAGGTCCTGCTCATTATTGCAGTATCTACGGTGCGGCCGGCCGGGAGTGTACTCAGCGCCATAAGGACTGCCGGGTGGTCGATGGTATAAGGGCTGTTGGGAGAATAGGAATCTACTACATCTTCTGCCCCTTTATAGAGTCCGTTTTGGGTGGCTAAAGGTGCCAGGTGGTCTATTACTTGTTGCCAGCCAGCGTCTGGGGGCAGCTTCAATCTTTTACGCCAGCTTTGTGCGGTCTGGAGCGCCCATTTCCAATAGGCCAGTTCGTAAGGAGAATTAAAGGTTTCAGAGGCTTTAAAGCACTCTTGTGCGGGTATGATTCCTTTGCCCAGATTAAACTGCCCGGTTGCGCTGTCATAGGTGGCAAATGAGGCCATAAAATCTGCGGTCTGAAAAACGAGGTCCTGGTATTTTTTCAATACATCCAGGTTGTGGGTATCCTGATAAATTAATTCTGCCAGATAGATCAGATGAGGTTGTTGCCATATAAGAAAGGAGCCAACGTTGGAAGATGTTTCCCTGCCTTCATTATCGGTCATTTTTGGCCAACGAAGACCTTTATATCCCTGGCGCATAGCAATTGCTTTCGCAGTGCCACTTGCCCTGAAATACCAGCTCAATGCAGGCGAAAGCAGTTCAGGCCTGCCCCATAAGGCCCATTGAGCCATATGCCACCAGATCATTTCCATATGCGGCTTCCCATACCAGCTATTATAAGTCAGACCGGTTTCCTGGGGCGGATTGTTGCCGGCCTCCTGTACTCTGAGTAAATATTGAGATAATACGACTCTGCGTTCCAGTTCGAAGGCCCTTTTGTCGGTACAAGCCCCAAAGTCTACAGCGGCTCCTGATTGCCAAAAATGTTGCCAGGCAAGTGTGCTATGGTCACGAACGGCAGCAAAATCAAGCTTTTGATTTGGGAGTGTAGATTGGATCTTAGGTTCAAAATTTACCGTGCAGGCAAATGTTCCATTGTCCTTAGCTGGGTTCAGTATAAAATCATTTTCTTCTTTCTGATTGACCGTTGCCCGCCCCGACCAGGACGCAAGCACATTATATTGTGTGGTGTCTATTTTTCTTTGAAAAATTGCATGATTGTCCTTTTGGGAGAGGCCGGTTGTATTGCCCGCATATTTTTCGTAATTGACCGCCTTGTCTGCAAAACTTGTCATGGGGACCGGATAACGAAAACGAATTTTTATCCTGCCTGCTTTTAACAAGTCTGATTTTATCTGAAAGGCAATGGCGTCTTTTAAGCTGTCAGCACAGGTGATTACCTCAACTGGGGTTCCTTCCAGTTGAAACTGGCTGGTAATCGTCCCGGACCAAAGGTTTAGCTTCTGATTGATAACCTTAATATCACCCAGACTTGCCTCAGAGCCGTCTTTTTTAATCAGTACCAATCCGATATTGCCCAGCTGAATTCGCTGTGGATTGGCTCTGAAATAATCCGATGCCAGTTTTCCCCTGCCGGTTTTTTTCTGGACAGAATAGATTGCCCGATGATTGCCATTAAAATTAAAAGTATCAAGCGTTTCACTAAAAGACAGGTGTCTGTCATTTGGGAAACTATGCCACCCCCATTCTGACTGCGTTCCTAAGGGGACACCATTAGCGTATGCCACGGGGAAACTTTGCAAACCAGTTACATCTACGGTAAACGCAAATTTACCATTGCCAACCGTTAATGATCCCAGTGTATCTACACTTGTTAGATGAACGTCATGCCTGGTAACAACGG